>Ga0228698_1000597_pt1 | contig 24915 bp, 20 predicted proteins | sample McNCre117_Aug_MG_FD_178015 | JGI IMG/M metagenome (GOLD analysis project Ga0228698, IMG submission 178015) | Freshwater microbial communities from McNutts Creek, Athens, Georgia, United States - 1-17_Aug_MG | ecosystem: Environmental > Aquatic > Freshwater > Creek | place: USA: Georgia...
CTGGATCTGGTGCAACAAACCGTGACGACACGCGAGGCGTCGCTGCAACTCATGCAACTGCGCTTTGACAAGGGCGCCAGCTCGCAACTCGACCTCAGCCAGGCCCAGTCGCTCCTGGAGGCCGCACGGGTGAGTCTGGCGCAGTCCACGCGCCAGCGCATGACCGATGTCAACGCGCTGCAACTGCTGTTGGGTCAGCCCGTTGCCCCTGAGCTGATGCCGACGGTTGCGCAGGATGCCGAGCCCATGGCCGATGTGCCGATCGGGCTGTCCAGCGCGTGGCTGCTGCGCCGCCCGGATGTGGCGCAGGCGGAGGGGCAGTTGCTGGCGGCCAACGCGAACATCGGTGCCGCACGGGCCGCGTTCTTCCCCAAAATAGTGTTGACGGCCAGTGCCGGCAGCGTCAGCAGCGAGTTTGCGAATCTGTTCAAGGACGGCACCTTTGCCTGGAGCATCGCGCCCCAGTTGCTCGTGCCCTTGTTTGACATGGGGCGCAACGAGGCCAATCTGGGCATTGCCAGGGCAGCGCGTGAAGTGGCCGTGGCGCAGTACGAAAAGTCGATTCAGTCTGCCTTCCGTGAGGTGGCGGACGCACTGGCGGGGCGGGCGACTTTGGCCGACCAACTCAAAGCGCAGCAGGCCCAAACCAAGGCCGAAACCGAGCGCGCACGGCTGGTGGACTTGCGCTACAAAAACGGCGCCAGCAGCTATCTGGAAGTGCTCGATGCGCAGCGCTCGTTGTTCGCCGTGCAACAGGCCGAATTGCAACTGCGCGCGCAGGTCCTGCAAAACCAGGCCGCGCTGTACCGCGTGCTGGGCGGCGGTTGGACGGCTGATAAGCAGAAATAGCCGCTACCTTCAGAGTCACGGAATACAACATAAAGGAAGACAAACATGTTCAAGGGCATTCTGGTTAACAAGGTCGACGGCGTGTACAGCGCAGCGGTGCAGGAGCTGGATGACGCAGTGCTAGGCGAGGGCGATGTGAGCGTGGCGGTTGAGTGGTCCACGCTCAACTACAAGGACGGACTGGCCATCACCGGCAAGTCGCCCGTGGTGCGCAAATTCCCGCTGGTGCCCGGCATTGACTTTGCCGGAACGGTGCAAGCCAGCCAGAACCCGAAGTGGAAAGCCGGCGACAAAGTGCTGCTCAACGGTTGGGGCGTGGGCGAGTCGCACAGCGGCGGTCTGGCGCAAATGGCCCGCGTGAAAGGCGAGTGGCTGGTGGCCCTGCCAGCGGCGTTTACCGCGCGCCAGGCGATGGCGGTGGGAACGGCTGGCTACACCGCCATGTTGTGCGTGATGGCCCTTGAAAAACACGGCGTCAAGCCCGCCGATGGTGAGGTGCTGGTCACGGGTGCCAGCGGCGGCGTGGGCAGCGTGGCGGTGGCTTTGCTGTCCAAGCTGGGCTACACCGTGGTGGCCTCTACCGGGCGCCTGGAAGAGACTTCGTATTTGCTGCAATTGGGCGCGGCGTCGGTCGTTCCGCGCGGCGATTTGTCCAACCCCGGAAAGCCTTTGGCCAAAGAACGTTGGGCCGCCGTGGTGGACAGCGTGGGCAGCCACACGCTGGCAAACGCCTGTGCTTCCACCCGATACGGTGGTGCGGTGGCCGCTTGCGGGTTGGCGCAGGGCATGGATTTCCCGGCCTCGGTTGCGCCGTTCATCTTGCGCGGCATCACGTTGTACGGCGTTGACAGCGTGATGGCGCCATTGGCCCAGCGCGAAGCAGCGTGGGCCCGTCTGGCACGCGATCTGGATCCCACCAAGCTCGACGCCCTGACTGCTGAAATTGCTCTCGAAGATGCAAGCAGAGTCGCCGCCGATTTGCTGCAGGGCAAAGTGCGCGGTCGTGTGGTGGTGAAACTCTGAATCCGGATGGCTGACGCCATCGATTCGGCGCAGGAGGAGTCGGCCTACGCCTGGTTGCGCCTGTTGGTGTCTCTTGCGCTGATGACGATTGGCGGCAGCGGCATGTATGCCATCACGGTGGTGCTGCCGCGCATTCAGCAAGCGTTTGGGGTGGGCCGGTCAGAGGCCTCATTTCCGTACGCCATGACGCTGGTGGGCTTTGGTATCGGTGGCATTCTGATGGGCAAGCTGGCCGACCGCTTTGGCGTGATGGTGCCGGTGTTGCTGGGCGGCGTGGCCTTGGGCAGCGGCTTTGTCATGGCGGGATTTGCCGGCAGCCTGTGGCAGTTCAATCTGGCGCAGGGCTTGCTGATCGGCATGCTGGGAACTTCGGCTACCTTTGCGCCGCTGGTGGCCGACACCTCGCAATGGTTTACCCGCCGCCGCGGTATGGCGCTGGCCATCTGCATGAGCGGCAACTATGTGGCGGGCGCGGTGTGGCCGCCCGTGGTGCAGCATCTGGTGGAGTTGTGGGGCTGGCGTCAGGCCTACACCGCCATCGGTATTTTTTGTATCGCCAGCGTGTTGCCGCTGGCACTGGTGCTCAAGCGGCGCAGACCCGACGGCACCGTTGCCAGCAGCGCAGCGGGCGCGGCAACGCCGCCTGCACCGGACCGGCCCCTGAACCTCCATCCCCATGGTTTTACGCTGTTGCTCAGCGTGGCTGGGTTGGCGTGTTGTGTGGCCATGTCGATGCCGCAGGTGCACATCGTGGCCTATTGCATGGACCTCGGTTTTGGTGCCACACAGGGTGCGCAAATGCTTTCGCTCATGCTGGCGGCCGGCATTGTCAGCCGGCTGGTTTCGGGCTGGCTGTCCGACCATCTGGGCGGACTGATCACTCTGCTGATCGGATCGTTTTTGCAACTGGTGGCGCTTTTGTTGTTTTTGCCGTTCAAGGGGCTGGTGCCGCTGTATGTCATATCGGGTTTGTTCGGCCTGTTTCAGGGCGGCATCGTGCCGTGCTACGCGCTCATCGTGCGTGAATACAGCCCGCCAGGGCAGGTCGGTACGCGCGTGGGCACGGTGCTGATGGCCACTCTGTTCGGCATGGCCTTGGGTGGCTGGATGTCGGGCGCCATTTTTGACTGGACCGGTTCGTACCGCGCCGCCTTTTTGAACGGCATTGCCTTCAACCTGCTCAATGCGCTGGTGGTGTCCTGGCTATTGGTGCGCGCATGGCGCATGGCCCTGGCATTGCGCGCACCGGACGGCTCCCGCCTGGGCGCCATCGCATACCGCTTTCAAAGGAGAACCTGAATGCAATTCAAACCACTGGGCCGTACCGGCTGGAACGTGTCCACCATCAGCTTCGGTGCCTGGGCCATTGGCGGCACCTGGGGTGATGTGGATGACACCGAGTCGATGGGCGCACTGCACAAAGCCCTGGACATGGGCGTTAACTTCTTTGACACCGCCGATGTCTATGGTGATGGCCGCAGCGAGCGCCTGATTGCCCGCTTGCGCAAGGAACGCAGCGAACCCTTTTATGTGGCCACCAAGGCAGGGCGGCGTTTGAACCCGCATGTGGCCGAAGGCTACAACCGCGCCAATCTGCGCGCCTTTGTGGAGCGCAGCCTGAGCAACCTGAATGTGGAGGCACTCGATTTGTTGCAGCTGCATTGCCCACCCACGCCGGTGTATTACATGCCCGAGGCGTTTGATGCGCTGGACGAAATGCAACGCGAAGGCAAGCTGCGCCATTACGGCGTGAGCGTGGAAAAGGTCGAGGAAGCGCTGAAGGCGATCGAGTTTCCCGGCGTGCAGAGCGTGCAAATTATTTACAACATGCTGCGCCAGCGCCCGGCTGATTTGTTGTTCCGTGAAACGCAGCGCAAAGGTGTTGGCATTCTGGCGCGGCTGCCTTTGTCGTCCGGCTTGCTCACCGGCAAGATGACCGCAGACACGGCTTTTGCAGCCGACGACCACCGGCTTTTCAACCGCAACGGAGAGCAGTTCGACAAAGGCGAAACGTTTTCAGGTTTGGAATACACCAAAGGGCTGGCCGCCGTAGAGGCTCTGCGGCCGCTGGTGCCCGCCGGCATGGGCATGGCGCAGTGGGCCTTGCGCTGGGTCACCATGCACCCTGCGGTGACCTGCGCCATTCCCGGCGGCAAGCGCGCAGCGCAGGTGGAAGACAACTGCCGCGCAGCAGATTTGCCTCCCCTGACCGATGCGCAGATGCAAGCTGTTGAAACGGTTTACGCGCAGTTCGCCAAGCCGTGGGTACACCACGGCTGGTAGCCCCACTGCCTTTGATGCGGTTGCAGCGCAGGCGGACAAAAGCAGGTAAGAATGTGGGCACATGAATGTGAACGAATGGCCGCTCAGGTCCCTTAGGTTATTGGCACTTTGGCTGGCTTGTCTGGCTGGAGCGGGTGGTGCGGTTGGTGCGATGGCACAGGGGTCCGGTGCCGGGCCCGTGCGGGTGGCTCCCGAGCGCAATTACCCGCCGTTCAGCTTTGTTCAAGATGGTCAGTGGAAGGGACTTTCGGCCGACATGATCGGTCTGATGCAAGGCCACTTGTCCGAGCCCGTTCAAATTCTTCCCGGACACAATCTGGACGCCATCCTGCAACAGGTGGCCAAAGGCGAAGTCGACGTGGTTACTTCGCTCAAAGAAACACCGGAGCGGGCCCGTTTCCTGAATTTCACCCAACCGTATATTCAGGTGCCCACGGCCATTCTGGTTCGCACAGGCAACGACATGGGCAATTGGCCGCAGGACTTTGTCGGCAAGAGCGTTGCGGTGGGCAAAGGCTATGGCGTGCAGCGCCACCTGGAGCAACACTACCCGCGAGTGGATCTGGCCTTGGTGGCCGATGACCTGGAGGGCCTGCGGCAACTGTCCTTTGGCGCGGTGGATGCCGTGATCATGGACATGGCCAGCGCGTCGTATTTCATCGAACGCGAGAAGTTCACCAATTTGCGCGTATTCGCCGGTTTCGAATACACCTACGACCTGAGTTTCGCCGTGCGCCGGGACGTGCCGGTGCTGCGGGACCAGTTGCAGGCTGCCTTGAACGCTGTCCCCCAAAGTGACAAAGATGCGCTGGTGCGCAAGTGGATTCCTTTCAGTCAGGACCCGCTGCGGCCGCTGCGCAATTTGGTGTCGCACCTGCTGCCCTGGCTAGAGGGCGGAGCGTTGGTTTTGGGAGTGGCCGGGGTGCTGTTGTGGAACGCTCGCCAGCGCAGACGCCGTGCCGAGCGGGCGGCGTCTGCCTATGCGCGCAGCCTGATCGAAGCCAGCCTCGACCCGCTGGTGACCATCAACGCGGACGGCAAGATCACCGACGTCAACTCGGCCACGGAGGAGGTCACCGGCCTGAACCGCAGACAACTGGTGGGCAGCGATTTTGCGAACTACTTCACCTCGCCCGAGCGCGCACGCGCAGGTTACGAACTGGCCTTTGAAAAAGGCTTTGTGACCGACTACCAGCTGGCGATTCGCCATGTCTCGGGACGCTTGACGGAAGTGCTTTACAACGCCCGTGTGTACTGCGATGAAGACGGTCGGGTATTGGGGGTGTTTGCCGCCGCGCGCGATGTCACGCAACAAAACAAGGCCGCCAGTCTGGTGCAGGCGGCCAGCGTGTTCACCCATACGCGGGAGGGCATCCTTATTTGCGACGCCGAGGGGCGTGTGGTCAATGCCAACCAGGCCTTTACCCAGATTACCGGCTTTACCGCGGCCGAAGTTTTGGGAGAAGCGCCCACGCTGTGGCATTCGGAGAAGCAGGACGCTGCGTTTTACGAGGCGATGTGGGCCGAGCTCGATGCCCGTGGGCAGTGGCACGGCGAGGTCTGGGACCGGCGCAAGAACGGTGAGTTTTTTGCGGCAGCCCTGACTGTCACTACGGTGCGCGATGATCAGGGCCACACCGGGCATTACGTGCTGCTGTTCTCCGACGTCACGGAGATTCGGCAGCACCAGAAACAGCTGGAGCACCTGGCGCACTTTGACCTGCTCACCCGCTTGCCCAACCGCCTGTTGCTGGCCGACCGGTTGCGCCAGGGTTTGTTCCATGCCGAACGGCGTGGTGCAAAGCTGGCCGTGGCCTATCTGGACCTGGATGGGTTCAAGGCCATCAATGACCAACATGGCCACGCAGTAGGGGACCGCTTGCTGGTCAAGGTGGCGGACCGCCTGACCCAGTCACTGCGCGAAGGCGACACCATTGCCCGCCTGGGCGGGGACGAGTTTGTGGCGGTCCTGACCGATCTGGAGAGCGCAGAGTCATCGGTGCCCGTGCTGGAGCGCATGTTGCAAATAGCGGCGCAGGAAGTGGTGGTGGACTCCTTGTCATTGCATGTGTCCGCCAGCATCGGGGTGACCTACTTTCCGCAGGAGCAACCGACGGATGCCGAACAGCTATTGCGCCAGGCTGACCAGGCGATGTACCACGCCAAGCTGGCCGGCAAGAACCAGTACGCAGTGTTCGACGCGAAGAACGACCAGTCCGTGCGCGGCCACAACGCCACGCTGGAGCGCATCCGGCAGGCGCTGGTGGGCGGGGAGTTTGTGCTGTATTACCAGCCCAAGGTCAATATGCGCACGCGGGCGTTTGTCGGCGTGGAGGCGCTGATCCGTTGGCTGCATCCGCAGGACGGGTTGTTGGCGCCTGCGCGCTTCTTGCCGGCTATCGAAAACCACAAGCTCTCGATTCAGGTGGGCGAGTGGGTTATCCGTCAGGCATTGCAGCAACTGACACGCTGGCAGGCGGCGGGCACGCTGGTGCCCATCAGTGTGAACATCGGCGCGATGCAGTTGCAGCAGGAGGACTTCTTTGAAAGCCTGCAATCCATCATGGCGGAGTTCCCTCCATTTCCGCCACTGAGCCTGCAGCTGGAAATTCTGGAGACCAGCGCGCTGGAAGACCTCGGCAAAGTCTCACGCTTTATCGCGCAATGCGGTGATCTGGGTGTGGGCTTCGCCATTGACGATTTCGGAACCGGCTACTCATCGCTTACCTATCTGGCGCAGTTGCCGGTTCCCACCGTAAAAATCGACCAGAGTTTTGTGCGCGACATGCTGCTGGACCACGACATCCGCGCCATCCTCGACGGCCTGCTTTGGATCATGCGCCAGCTCCATCGCGACGTGATTGCCGAAGGTGTCGAGACACTGGAACACGGCCGCTCGCTGATGGATCTGGGTTGCGAATTGGCGCAGGGTTATGGCATCGCACGGCCCATGCCGGTGGAGCAATTGCCTGATTGGCTGGCGCGCTGGCGTGCAGACGCAGACTGGCAAGCGGTATCCTTGGTGCCCCGAACGGCTGTCTGACCACCATGAAACGAAACCCATTACTGCACGCGGAACTTTCCCAGGTGATTGCCAGCATGGGCCACGGCGACATGCTGGTGTTGGGCGATGCGGGCTTGCCCATACCTTTCGGCCCTGCGGCGCCGCAGCGCATTGACCTGGCCGTGTGCCCCGGCACGCCCAGCCTGGACGCGGTGCTGAAGGCCGTGCTGTCTGAGATGCAGGTACAAAGCACCGTCATTGCGCAAGAAGCACTAACAGGTAGTACGCAGACATTGCCAGCGTGGTATCCGCCGCAATGGGATGCGCCCCGTCAAACGGTCTCGCACGATGCGTTCAAAAAGTTGTGTGCAGGCGCCCGCGCCATGGTGCGCACGGGCGAGTGCACGCCCTACGCCAACATCATTCTGGTGGCGGGCGTGACGTTCTGAACGAACCCGTTTGATTGGCCACGGGGTCGATCAGCACAGTGGCGCCCTTGGGCCTCAGGACGCTTCCAGCACGCCACGGCGCAGCTGGTCGCGCTCCATGGATTCAAACAGTGCCTTGAAGTTGCCCTCGCCAAATCCGTCGTCGCCCTTGCGCTGGATGAACTCAAAGAAAACCGGGCCCAACAGCGTTTGCGAGAAGATTTGCAACAACAGGCGGCGTTCGCCACCGTTGCTCGCGCCGTCCAGCAAAATGCCGCGCGTCTGCAGCGCTTGCACGTCTTCCCCGTGGCCGGGCAGGCGGCCTTCCAGCATCTCATAGTAGGTGGCGCTGGGAGCGGTCATCAGCGGTACACCGGCCTTCTTCATGCTGTCGAGTGTGCCAATCAGGTCATCGGTGAGCAGGGCGATGTGCTGGATGCCTTCGCCATTGAACTGCATCAGAAATTCTTCAATCTGGCCCGACTTGCCGTTGGCTTCTTCGTTGAGCGGGATGCGGATTTTGCCGTCGGGCGCGGTCATGGCCTTGGAGGTGAGGCCGGTGTATTCGCCCTTGATGTCAAAGAAGCGGATTTCACGGAAGTTGAAAATGCGCTCGTAAAACGCCGACCAGTACGCCATGCGTCCGCGGTACACGTTGTGCGTCAGGTGGTCGATGATTTGCAGCCCATGGCCCTTGGGGTGGCGCTCCACGTCGGGCAGGAATTCAAAGTCGATGTCGTAAATGCTCTGGCCGTCTTCAAACCGGTCGATGAGGTACAGCGGCGCACCGCCAATGCCCTTGATGGCGGGCAGGCGCAACTCCATCGGCCCCACCGGCATGTCCATTGGCTGGGCGCCGTTTTGCAGCGCCAGAGCGTAGGCCTTCTTGGCATTTTTCACGCGAAACGCCATGCCACAGGCGCTGGGTCCGTGCTCGGCGGCAAAGTACCAGGCCGCGCTGTGCGGCTCACGGTTGATGATGAAGTTGATGCCGCCCTGGCGGTACAGGTCCACATCTTTGGAGCGGTGGCGTGCCACCAAGCTGAACCCCAGCTTCTCAAACACCGGCTCCAGCACACCCGCCACGGGGGACGCAAATTCGACAAACTCAAAACCCATCAGCCCCATCGGGTTCTCAAACAAATCCGCCATGGCAGTCGTCCCCTTGTAATCGATTGAAGTCCTGCATTGTTCTGGAAACGGCGCGCAAGAGGTGTGCAAGTTGTGGCGGAAAAGGGTGTGTTGATGCATGATTTGTGCATGAAAAACACAATCAATGAAGACAAAACTCTTGATTCCTACGACATCAGCCTATTGGCTGCGTTGCAACGCGATGCCCACGCCACCCACCAGCAAATCGGCGAGCAGATCCATCTGTCGGCGTCCCAAATCAGCCGCAGGGTGCAGCGACTGCAGGCTGCGGGTTTTATCCAGCGCTATGTAGCCCTCCTGAACCCTTCCGCCGTAGGCCTGGGCGTGCGTGCCGTGAGCTACGTAGCCCTCACCCGCAACAGCGGCGATGAAGGCATGGTGTTTGAACGCGAAGTTGCCTTGATTCCCGAAGTGCTGGAGTGCTATTCGATTGCCGGAGAATCTGATTACCTGCTGCACATCGTCTCCGAAGATTTGCAGAGCCTGTCAGAAGCCGTCCTGCGCCGCGTCACGCGCATCCCCGGCGTGGGCAGTGTGCGCTCCAACATCGTCCTCAACTGCATCAAAGCCACGACACAATTGCCGCTGCAACAGCTGGCAAAGCGATAAAAAATAGCCAGTACCGTGCATTGCCGTCAAAGCCCAGCGAGCCCGCCCAGACAAGACAAGATAGACAAGCAGACAAGTAGACGAGCAAGCAAGGCCACCCTTCCGAGCAGCCAACCAAGGGGGTGGTATGGCATAGCGCTCTGCGCAGTTAAAGAAGGAGCCCGCTTCAGCGGGCGGGTGACACGGAGCAGAGCGCTATGCCATACCACCACCGCCGCCCCGGAGAAAAAAGCCTGCCAGAAAGGCAGAAGGCAGAAGGCGGAGGGCGGAAGGCGGAGGGCCAGCCGGATTACCGCCCAGCAACCCGCATCCGCGACTCAACCAAAGTGAGCACCCCACCCGCCGTGCCACACAACGCAATCAAACCGATGCCGATCAAAGAAAGGTGATCCGGAACGTGGTCAAACACCATCCATCCCCCCAACATCGCAAAGCCAATCTGCATATACATATAGGGCATCAGCGTCGCCGCAGGCGCCCGCTCAAACGACTTGATCATCAGAACATGGCCTACCGTCCCCGCGGCGCCCATTAAAACCAGTCCTACCCACAGCAACGGATCGGCAATCGGCGTCCAAAACCAAAGCACCGGGATACTCGTCAAGAGAGCACCCAGCCAGCTGGTGTAGAACTGCGTCGTCATCGTCGGCTCGGTGCGGGCCAGTTTGCTGGTCATGAGCTGGAAACCCGCGTTGGCAATCACCAGCACCAAGGGCAGCAGCAAATACCAGCTCAAGCCCTCGCCAGTGGGGCGCACGATGATCGCCACACCGGCAAATCCACCGGCCACCAGCGCAACCCGCAAGGCCGACACGTGCTCGCCCAACATGCGTGCGGCAAGCAAGGTCACCAGCAAGGGCGTGGTCATCACGATGGCCGTGAACTCCCCCACCGGCAGAACATGCAGGCTGGAGAAGGCCAGCACGGTTACCGTGATCATCAACAGGCCCCGCACAAGCTGCTTTCCCAGATGCTCCGTTTTGAGCACCGACAACCCTTGCCTTGGCAACACCCATGCACTGGTGAACAAGGCCTGAAAAAAGTTACGCGCCCACACGGCCATCAGCAAAGGCACTTCGGCGGTGACGCGTTTGGTGGTGGTGTCCAGAATGGCAAAACAGGCCACGGCAGCGATCAGTAAGCCGATGCCGGCCAGCATCCTGGTCTGGACGCCGGAGGGTGCAACGGGGTTGGTGGGGGCGGTTTCCGGCATCTCCCCAGTATATTCAAGGGTTAACCCTTGTCTGGTTTGCGGGGCTTTTGCGCCGGTCCGTACGTTGCGGGCATGGAGCGCGGGCTGTCACAATCCGGCTGACCTCTGGCGCAGCCAGCGGAAAAACGAGAAACGCCACACATGTCCACCTCCGATACCGCCGCCCCACCACCGCGTGGCCCCAGCAACTACTGGCGTGCCGCCACCATTTTCTGCCTCGTTCTGATGTCGATGGGGCTTGCCGCCGGCATCAGCATGTTCGAGCAGTTCAGTGCACAAATCCACGATTTGCAACAGAAGGTGCAAAAAACGGCGCAACTCCAGAATGTGGCGGTGCTGCTGGACGACAAGGGGGCGCCGGCCATGCTGGCCACCCTGCAAGCGGGTGAGGGCGCGGTTCAACTGCAGCGGCTCAACAACGTCGCCGAAGGGCGCGAAGACACGATGCAACTCTGGGCGCTGCTGCCATCGGGCGGTCCGCGTTCTCTGGGCATCGTGCAAAACGGCATCAAAACCCCGCGTGTCGCAGTCAGTGAGGAATCGCTAACAGGCGTTTCCGGACTTGCCATCAGCGTTGAGGCGAAGGGTGGCGTGCAGCAGGGTCGAGGCCCCCGCTTGCCTTATCTGTTTACTGGTGCGTGGATTCGCAAAGCTATCTAAGTGGCAGATGTCAGGCCAGAGGCGTGGCCACCAAGCAAAAACGCACCGCAATGGTGCGTTTTTGCTTGGTGGCGCGGGGGCTTCGAAATTATTTTAAAAAATTTTGAAAATAGGCCTAAATAACCCCCTAAATCTGCCGTTAAGAAACGTACGTCAACTTCTAAAAGTAACCGGAGGGGCCTAGAGCCCAAATCAAAGTGTCGCTACCATCCATTGATCGATCCCCAAGTCTTCGGCCCATGGCCGTTGATGTGGCATCGTCCAAGGCCGGTGTCGTCATTCCGGTCGCGCCGGTCAACCCGAGCGTAGAGGCGAGCCCACCTCTGGAGCCAACACCCAGTGTTGTGAACCATGTGAACCCGGCTTTGCACACCATGGGGCCGCATTCGCAGCCCAATGAGGGGGAGACGACGTATACCAGCGTGCCAGACCCGGTCAAGCTCGGTGCCTCTGCCCAGCAGTCGCCCCATGACTGGACCTTCCATCGGCCAGCCGCGGAAAAGCCGAAAGACCCTCCGCCAAAGCCGATCTCCAAAGTGCTGATGGACCACCTCAAGTCCATGTGGAATGCCAGCGCCAGTGCAGTCACGGTGGAGCAGGTCAATCAGGCCGTGACGCGTGAAACGCCCATACAGCCCACGCAGATTCCGGGCGAGCTCACCAAGCAGAACCTGGTGTACCAACCCAGCAAGATCAAGAAGAACGACAAGATCTAGTGCCGGCGCGCCATGCAATACCATGGCGGCCATGCACACCTCAGCCCTTGTACTTTTCTCTGGCGGACAGGATTCAACCACCTGCCTCGCCCATGCCTTGTCGCGTTACGAACGCGTAGAAACCATTGCTTTCGATTACGGACAGCGCCACCACGTCGAGCTTGATGCGCGCCTGAATGTGTTGGGTCAGTTGCGCCAGCAGTTTCCAGCCTGGGCCGCCAAGCTGGGCGAAGACCACTTGCTGAACTTGGCTGTGTTGGGAACCGTAAGCGAAACATCACTTACCCGCGACACCGCCTTCAAGATGGAAGCCAGTGGCCTGCCCAACACCTTTGTACCTGGGCGCAATCTGCTGTTTCTGACACTGGCCGCCGCGCTGGCCTATCGGCGTGGGTTGCAGGTCATCGTGACCGGCGTGTGCGAAACCGATTACTCCGGCTACCCCGACTGCCGCGACGACACCATGAAGGCCATGCAACTCGCGCTTTCACTGGGTATGGACCAGCGATTCCTGATCGAGACGCCGCTGATGTGGATCGACAAGGCCGAAACCTGGGAACTGGCCCGCGCGCTCGGTGAAAAGTCCGGTGTCGCCCATGGCGGCCAGGCGCTGGTGGACCTGATCGTGGAGCACACCCACACCTGCTATCTAGGTGACCGCACCCATCGCCAGAGCTGGGGCTATGGCTGCGGGGAGTGCCCGGCGTGTGTGTTGCGGGCCAAGGGCTATGCAGGCTTTTCGGAGAGCCTGAACAAAGCGGCGCTGCCCGCTTCCTGAGGCTCAAGCACCCATTTGCGCTGGTGAAATGCGGCAACGCCCGGGCGGTGGGCGATAGAAATCACGCCCCCGTTGCGCTCCCGTACCAAGGCCATGAGGCGCGCGTACAGCGTGGCCTCTGCGGCTTCATCCAGCGCGCTGGTGGCTTCATCGGCAAAAACCCAACGCGGTTTTTTCAGTACCACCCGGGCAAAAGCCAGGCGTTGTTGTTCGCCACCGGATAGCTTCTGGCTCCACGCATCGGTGCGGTCCAGTTGGGTGGCCAGGTCGGGCAACAAGGCGTCGATCAAGGCCTGCCGCAAAGCGGCATCAGGGTAGGTGTGCGCTGCGTCGGGGTAGGCCAGCGCGTCGCGCAAAGGTCCATCTGGCAAATAAGGGCGTTGCGGCAAGAACATGGTGTCCGCACCATGCGCCACCTGCCCTTTGGAGAAAGGCCAGATGCCAGCCAGGGCACGGAATAAAGTGGATTTGCCGCTGCCCGAGGGGCCGCTCAAAAGCACGTTGTCGCCCGCACCGGCTTGCAGTTGCGTATGCGCCAGCAACACCGCGCCGGTGGGCAGGGCCACGCTCAAGTCGCTGGCCTGAATGGCTACGTCGTCGGGCGCGGGCGTTGCGCGCTCGAGGGGCAGGACGGATTGCAATGACTTCTCCAGTGAGGTCAGCCGGTCGGTGGTGGCGCGCCAGGATGCAAGGCCGCTGTAGCTGTCCACAAACCAGCTGAGCGAGCCCTGCACTTGCCCGAATGCGCTGGAAATCTGCATGAATTCGCCCAGCTGAATGGCGCCGCTGAAAAAGCGCGGCGCTGCCACCAGAAATGGAAACACGGTGGCCGCCTGACCAAAAAAGCTGGTGAACCAGATCAGCCGTTTTTGGGCGCGGATGAGGGCCAGGTAATTGGCCAGCACGCGGCCGAAGCGCAACTCCAGCTGCGCGTGTTCCACCTTTTCGCCGCGGTCCAGCGCAATGGATTCGCTGTATTCACGCACCCGCACCATGCGGTGGCGAAAGTCCGCCTCTACTTGCTGCTGCTGGAAATTCAGCGCAATCTGCGGGCGCCCGATGTAGTGCGTGACCACACTGCCGGCCAGGCTGTAGAGCACGGCCATCCACACCATGAAGCCGGGGATGATGTATTCGCTGCCCTGAAAGGTGAATGCGAAGCTGCCCGACAGCGTCCACAAAATGCCGACAAAGCTGCCCAAGGTGACCACTGAATTCAACAGGCCCATGCTGAGTGACAGGGTGCTGCCCGTGAACTGGCTGATGTCGTCCTGAATCCGCTGGTCCGGGTTGTCCGGTGGGGCGTTGTCTGCGGCGTCGGGGTTTGCGGTGCTGAAGCGCGCCAGCTCGAACCGGTAAAACGCCTGGTTGCTGAGCCAGCGCGTGAGGTAGTGCGTGGTCATCCAGGCACGCCAGCGCATCTCCAGCAATTGCGAGAGGTAAAACTTGTAAACCGCAATCACGATGAAGGCAAAAGCCAGGTAGGTGAAGCGGCCCAACTGCTCCCAGAAGACAGCAGAGTTCTTGTCTTGCAGCGAGTCGTAGAACAGCTTGTTCCAGTCGTTGAACAGCACATTCATGTACACCAGCGCCAGGTTGAGTGCCACGATGGCTCCCAGCATGCCGCGTGCATACCACTTGTGTTCCGACGAAAAGTAAGGCTTGGAGAGCGCCCACACGCGGCGCGCCTGTTGCCGGGTAGCGGCCCATTTGCCGATTGCAGTGGGAGGGGCGGCGGGCGCGATTGCGCCATTGGTAATGGTTGACATGCAAAGTCTCTCGATAGGGAGTGGGGCGATGGTAGCCGCCGCCACAAGCCTTTGCCGCTTCGCGGTTTCAGCTTTTGAGCAGGGTGTCCAGTGCGTTGTCCCAGGCAAAGGACGGGAACAGGCGATCGATGTCGGCGGGCTTCAGGCCTTGGGTGCCGCGCAGAACCTGCGCAAACACCGCCCGGAAGTCGTGGTACACCGGCAGGTCGCGGCCCTCGTGCAGGTTGCCAGATGCCAGCCCCGTCCACTGCCCGTGCCAGCGCCCGCCCTGGATGCGGTTGCCCATTAGCCACATCGCGTTGCCGTGCCCATGGTCGGTGCCACGCGTTCCGTTCTCGGCGCTGGTGCGACCGAATTCGCTGCATACGACGACTACATCATTGGGCTCCGAAAAGTCACGGCGCAGTTGCACCAGTGCGGCAGCCAGGTTGCCAAGGTTGTTGGCCAAGGCGCCCGCGGCGGCACCTTGGTTGGCGTGCGTGTCCCAGCCACCGGCAGACAAAAAGCCCAGCCGCAAATTGCGGTCGCGCCGCATCAGGGTTCCAAGGTGTTGGGCGTCCAGCAACAAGCCCTGTGCCGTGCCCGCGCCGTTGTTGGCGGCCTGCATTTCCTTGCTGCCCATGGCGTTGTCCGTGGGGTCGGCGGTAAGCGTCTGCGCGGTCTGCATGCGGCTGTCGGCACCGGCCCGAAAGGCCTGTGACAAGGCGTCCTGCCCGGCATACAGTTTCATCACCGCCTCGCGGGTACGGGTGTCGCCCAACACGCCCTGCCGCGTGGCCGCTTGACCGCGCGGAATCAGTTGCACCGGCGCAGCCCCGGCCAAAATTTGCGGATTGGCCTCGCCCACGCCCAGCGCCGTGGGCCGCGCGTCGCCCGCCGTGGGCGCCTGCGCTTCATGGGTCGCAGCACGCATGCCCGACAAAGTGTTCATCCAGCCGCGCGCCGCGCCGCTGTTGCCTGGCTGGCCGATTTCCCAATGGTGCTGTGCATCAAAGTGGGACCGGGTGGCATCTGGAGATCCCGCTGCCGGAACCACGGCCAACACACCTTGCTGCCAGAGCGGCTCCAGGGGCGCGAGTGCGGGATGCAGGCCGAATGTAGCGTCTAGCCTCAGGGTGGTAAGCGCTGTCCCATCGGGGGCTGCAATGGCAATGCTGGGGCGCAAGGCGTAGTAGGCCGGGTCGGCGTAGGGGACGAACGCCGACAGGCCGTCGTACGCGCCGCGCAGAAATACCAGCACCATGCGGCCATCCGCACTGCGGTTGCCACTTTGGGCCCAGGCGGCGGGCGTGGCCCAGAGGCTTCCGGCGGCCAGCAGGCCGCCCAGAAAATCACGGCGATGAAAAGAAGGGTTGGAATCGTCGCGCATGGAAGGCTCCATTTATTTACTTGTACATGCCGTCAGGGCTTGCCAGCAGCAAGCCATTGCGCAGGGCGGGGCGTTCCTGGGCGACGGACTGGCGGGTGGCGTCGCTGAAAAAGGGGAGTAAGAAGTCCAGGTGGTCGGCTTGCTTTCCCATTTGCATGGCGTAATCCGCGCGGCGGGTCAGTGCCTCGGGCGCCAGCCAGGTGGCAGCGTCGGTCTTGTACCCGTCAGGCGTTTGCCAGCCGTGCAGGGGCTGGCCTGCGCCGCTCAGAAAGCCAATGGTCAGCAGCAGGCTTTTGCGCTCGGGGGCCGACTGCGTGGCGGTGAGGACGGAGCAGGCGAAATCCATCGGTGTCTTGAACAGGCGGTTGGCCGGGTCCCAGAAGTCGACTGATTCCAGCAAGGCCTGCATCCAGGTCCGGATGTCTCCGCCGCTTTCCAGAAAGACCTGGCCCAAGTGCTTGACCAATGCCGGCGAGGGCTGGTCGGCCACGAAGAACTGCGCCAGTCGCAGGCTCAGGCGCCGGGCGGTGCTGGGGTGGCGGGCCAGCATGCGGATGGCATCTTCCCCTTCAGCCTCGCCGCGGCGGAAAAGGCTTTCCGGGTAGCTGTGCCCCAAGACCTTTTTGCTGGCGGAGTCGTGCGCGCGCAACAAGAATCGAAATCCGTCGGGCATGTTCGGCCCGATGGTCCAACCGGTCAGCACGCGCGCCAGTTCGCGTACATCGGTTTGGGTGTAGCCGCCGTCCACGCCCAGCGTGTGCAACTCCATCAGTTCGCGGGCGTAGTTTTCATTGAGGCCTCGGGTCCCGCCCTGCGCTGTGCGCGTGCCGTTGGCAACGCTTTGCGCCTGGTCGAGGTAATGCAACATGGCGGGGTGCCGTGCGCTGGCCAGCAGCAGGTCCTCAAACTTTCCAAAGGCATGGGCGCGCGCCACGTTGATGAGGTAATGCCCCACAAATGGCCGCACCGGGCCTTTGCCGATATACACATTCAGGTGGTTGAACCAGAACTCGGTCATGCGCGCCAACAGTGGGTTTTCCAGCTCAGGCCGGCTGCAACTGGTCAGTCGCCAAACGGCGGTTTTCTCAATCATCAGGCGGTTGAAATGCAGTGGCTCAACCGGGCCTGAAAAATCCAGACGCTGGCGTGTCGCGTCATTGGCATCATTGGCGGCCGCAGCACTTTGCGCTTTGATCGCGGCACGGGCCTGCCGCTCGCGCTGAACGCCTTCAAATATCTGTGGCAACGGCGCATGGATGTCTTGCAAATCGCTGGCCACAACCGGCGGCATCTGACTTGCGCGGTGCGCGGCGGCGAGTTGTTGCAAGGCCCAGGCGTGCGGGCTTGTGGATTCGATGGTTTGGACCAAGCTGGCTGTCGGTCCGTATCCCAACCGCGACAGCGCGCGCCACTGGTCGGCACGTTCCGCGTTGATGGAGCCGACCGGCGGAGTTGTCGCCGTAGGCTGGCCACGGGACGGCAGCGCAAAGCTGCCAACGAAGTAGGTTGCGGCAGAGGCAATGTGCCGCAAGGCATGGCGGCGGGTCGGTTCGGCAGGGTTTATTTTCGGCATGGGCTGCAACTCTGGGTGGGGCGGGCAGTGTGCCATTGCAACGCGCGTTGCGTCCAATGGGACGACGGCTGCGCGCCTTCTTTACCTGCCGTTAGCGAAAGTGCCGAGGGGCTTACTCGGTGGCGTTGCGCACGCCGCTGGCCACATGGCCGCTGGGCACGTGGCGCGCGGCGGATTCAATGTGGCCGGTCTGGTCGTCAAAGAAGAAGTCGGGCTCGAATTCGCGCAGAAATTCGCCCTTGTCCAGCCCGCCCAAAAACATCGCTTCGTCCACTTCAATGTTCCAGTCCATCAGCGTGCGGATGGCGCGTTCGTGGGCCGGTGCACTGCGGGCCGTGACCAGCGCGGTGCGGATGCGCATGTGCGGAATTTCAGCTTGCTGCATGCGGTCCAAGGCCACCAATAGGGGCTTGAATGGTCCATCCGGCAGGGGCTGCGTAGCCTTGTCCACTTCATGTTTCTGGAAGGCATTCAGCCCTTCGGTCTGGTACACCTGCTCGGCTTCGTCGCTGAACAGCACGGCGTCACCGTCAAATGCGATGCGCACTTCAGCGGGGTGCGCCAGGCTGGCATGGGCCGAATGGGGGTACACCTGCGCCGCTGGCACACCGGCGGCGAGTGCGGCCCGCACATCGCTCAGATGGGTGCTCAAAAACAGATTCGCGCGCAGCGGTTTGAGGTAGCGCCAAGGCGCCTCGCCGCGTGTAAACGAGCAGCGGATGATGGGCAATTGGTAGTGTTGCGCCGAGCGCATGACGCGCAACCCGCTGACCGGGTCGTTGCGCGAAAGAATTACCACTTCAACCCGTTGCGACGGGGTCTCGTTGAAGGCCAGCAGCTTTTGCACCAGCGAAAAAGCCACCCCCGGCTTGGCCGGAATATGCAGACGCTGGCGCTGCAGTTGCATGTAAGCGCGGTCGTCGCCTTGCTCGAAAACCTGGTTTTCTTCTTCAAAGTCAAACAGGGCGCGGCTGGAAATGGCCACCACCAGTCGTCCGTCAAGATTCAGTGCCATGCTGTGCCTCCAATGCGCTGCCAAGAAGGCAGCAGTTCCAGAGCGTACACGCAGTTGCTCGGGGTTCGACCCCAAGCCTACTGTTGCAAGAACATGCGGTACACCGGGTTGGCCGTTTCTTCCACGTACGGGTAGTCCAGTGTTTGCAGGAACTTGGCGAAGGCCCGGTCATCGGCCTTGGGCACCTGCAGGCCGACCAGAATGCGGCCGTAGTCGGCGCCCTGGTTGCGGTAGTGAAACAGGCTGATGTTCCAGCCCGGACGCATCAGACTCAAGAACTTCATCAAAGCGCCCGGACGCTCGGGGAAGACAAAACGCAACAGGCGCTCGTCCTGCGCCAGCGGCGAATGGCCGCCCACCATGTGGCGGATGTGCTCTTTGGCCAGCTCATCCGAAGTCAGGTCCAGTGTGTCAAACCCGTGCTTGTTGAAGTTGGCCGCGATCTTGACCGACTCGCCCTTGCCGTGGGTGGTGAGGCCGACAAACACATGGGCTTTGTTGGAGTCGCGCATGCGGTAGTTGAATTCGGTCACACTGCGCGCGGCTCCGGGAAGCTCGCCAATCAGTTCGCAAAAACGCTTGAAACTGCCGCGTTCTTCGGGGATGGTGACGGCAAACAATGCCTCGCGTTCCTCACCCACTTCGGCGCGCTCGGCCACAAAGCGCAGGCGATCAAAGTTCATGTTGGCGCCGCACAAAATGGCGCCATAGGTTTCGCCCTTGGTCTTGTTTTTGGCCACGTACTGTTTGATGGCCGCTACGCCCATGGCGCCTGCCGGCTCCACGATGCTGCGGGTGTCGATAAAAATGTCCTTGATGGCGGCGCACACCGCATCGGTGTCCACAGTGATGTATTCATCGACCAAATCGCTGGCGATGCGGAACGTTTCTTCGCCCACCAGTTTGACTGCAGTGCCGTCCGAAAACAGCCCGACGTCGTCCAGCGTCACGCGCTTCTTGGCCTGCACCGACTGAATCATCGCGTTGGAGTCATTCATTTGCACACCAATCACCTTGATGCGCGGGTTCACGGCCTTGATGTAGTTGGCGACACCCGAGATCAGACCGCCTCCGCCGATTGCCACAAACACGGCGTCCAACGCGTTGCTGTCCTTGCCGCGTTCCTTGTTGCCCGACTTGGCGGCCTTGTCCGCGCCCAGCGTCTGCACCTGGCGCAACATTTCCATTGCCACTGTGCCTTGGCCCGCAATCACGTCGGGGTCGTCAAACGGATGAACAAAGGTAAGGCCTTCCTTTTTCTCCAGCGTCAGCGCATGACCGTAGGCATCGGAGTAGCTGTCGCCAAACAGCACCACTTCTCCGCCAAAGCCGCGCACTGCGTCCACCTTGACCTGCGGTGTGGTGGTGGGCATCACGATGACGGCGCGCGTGCCCAGGCGACTGGCGCTAAGCGCCACGCCTTGTGCGTGGTTTCCGGCGGAGGCGCAAATCACGCCCTTGGTCAGCTGCGCCGATGTGAGGTGCGCCATTTTGTTGTAGGCACCCCGCAACTTGAAGCTGCGCACCGGTTGCTGGTCCTCGCGCTTCAACAGCACCGTGTTGTGCAAGCGCCGGCTCAGGTTGCGCGCGGGCTCCAGCGCAGTTTCACTAGCCACGTCATAGACGCGTGCGGTCAGTATCTTCTTGAGGTATTCGGCGGGCGATAGAGGGGCGGACGGTGCAGATGGCATTGTGGGTAAACTCCTGTACCCATTATAGGCACGGAAATTTTGCTCCGCGCGGGGCAGTTTTTATAGGAAAAAATCATGGAATGCACAGTCAGTTGGACCGGCGCTTTGGCTACCCGTTCGGGCATGGGTTTTGTGGCGGAAACCGGTAGCGGTCACACCATCGTGATGGACGGCGCGCCCGATGCAGCCAAGCCCGAAAACGGCGGCCAGAATTTGGCCCCGCGCCCCATGGAAACCGTGCTCGCCGGAACCGGCGGTTGCACGGCCTATGACGTGGTGCTCATTCTCAAGCGCGGCCGCCACAATGTGCAGGGCTGCAGCGTCAAGCTCACCAGCGAGCGGGCGGAAACGGACCCCAAGGTCTTTACCAAGATCCACATGCACTTCACTGTCAGCGGCAAAGGCTTGCCCGCCGCCGCAGTGGAGCGCGCCATTGCCATGAGCCACGAAAAATATTGCTCGGCCAGCATCATGCTGGCCAAGACGGCAGAGATCACGACCAGCTTTGACTTGTTGGAGGCCTGAAGGCCGCCCGGCCTGCTCCATTTGCTGCGCGAAACGAGAGGGCTAAACGCGCTGCGCGACGGTCGTCATGACCTTGGCTGCGGCGCGCATCATTTGCTTTACCGGAGCGGGTAACTCGGCAGCGCCGGCGGCTTGCGCGTTTTGCGCGTGGCGCATTTCGTCGTCGTACATCTGCGCCACGATGGCGCGTGAGGCGTGGTCATTCGCAGGCAACGCTTCCAGGTGACTTTTCAGGTGGTCGCCCACCTGGTGCTCGGTCTCCACCACAAAACCCAGGCTGATCGGGTCGCCCAGCTTGCCTGCCAGCAGGCCTAATCCGAAAGCCCCTGCGTACCAGAGCGGATTCAAGACAGAAGGGCGTGCGCCCAGTTCACTCAAACGTTCTGCGGTCCATGCCAGATGGTCCGTCTCTTCTATGCAGGCTTGCGTGAACTGCTGGCGCAACTGCGCGTTGGGAGTGGCCAGTGCCTGCGCGTTGTACAGCGCCTGCGCGCACACCTCTCCGACGTGATTTACCCGCATCAGTCCGGCCGCGCGCTGCTTGTCAGCGTCATCCAACTCCGTCGGCCCCTCGGGCAAAGTGGCGCAGGGCGCGGAAGCACGGGGTTTGGCAAAAAGCGTGCGCAGCGCGGTGTCGGCGGCAATGAAGAAGGCGTCCATGGTTTCTGTACTCATCGGGTGATGGTTAAGAGTGTAGGTCAGCGCAGACAAGTCACTGGATGGATGCGGGCGGAACCAATAGGCGAAATGCGAAAGGCGAAAGTTAGTGGCTAGTGGGTGCAAACGCTGAGCGTCGCAAGAGGTGTTGCACCTCCGCAACGAAAGCTGTCTTCTTTGGCCCTAATTTCATGCTTTTCTTTGCCAAAGAAGGCTCGGTCTGGTGGAATACACCCAACTTCCTTGATCTAGGAGGTTGGCCCGGGGTTCCACCTGGAGCCCTTTGTTTAACCTTGGAGAATTTCTACATGAAAAAAACCCTCGTTGCAGCAGCAATCCTGGCCGCTTCCGGCGCTTCCTTCGCTCAAGCTACCATCACTGGTTCTTACGTTTTCGGCTGGACCAACACCACCGTTGGTTCCGCAGTGTCTTCCGGTCTGTCTACTGACACCGCAGCTGTTCAATTCGCAGCTTCTGAAGATCTGGGCGGCGGCATGAAGGCTGACGCTAAGGTTTCCTTCGGCGGCGCAATGCGCGGTTCTAAGGTCGGCGGTGAAGACGCTTTCGTTCAACTGTCCGGCGGTTTCGGTCGCATCAAGGCTGGCTCGATGGAAGCTGGTACAGCTTACGACGTGAACTCCGGCGTTGGCGCTCCTATCTACGGTTTCGACGGCAATGTGTTTGCTAACAACGTGACGAACGATTCCGTTACCTACTATATGCCCGCATTCGGTCCCGCTACCGTGTCTGTTGGCTACGCTGACTACAGCGACAAAGCGAACAACACCGTGAACGGTCCTACTGGTACAGCCATTATTGGTCAAGCCGGCGCAAACGGTAACGATGCAGGTACCTCAGGTTCTGCACGTTCTGTGAATGTGACTGCTGCTGTTGCTGCAGGTCCTCTGTCTGGCCGTGCACGTTACCAGATGTACCAAAACCAAGACGCTTCCGCTACATCTTCTGCTAGCCGTTACTACATCGACGCAGCATACGATATGGGCGCTGTGAAGGTTGGTTTTGGCTACGCTGTTAGCCAGTACAACGGCGACAAAGAATCTGCTAACCAAGCTGAAGTCGACGTGTCTGCACCTATCGGTGCTCTGACTGTTGGCGCTGGCTGGGCACAAGCCAAGGGTGGCGCTGCGGCTACTCGCACCGGTCTGTCTGTTGGCGTGTCTTACGCTCTGAGCAAGCGCACCAGCATTGGCGCTGCATACCGCACACTGACCATCAACGATGTTGCTGACAAGACAAACGACTACCGCGTTCTGCTCGGTCACTCCTTCTAATTTGATGCTGGCATAAGCCAGCGGATAGTTAAAAGACCAAAACCCTGCTGTGGCAACACAGCAGGGTTTTTTATTGGGCCATTGCAAAGCGGGTCATAGCAAACTGAATCTTCAATTTAGGCATATGGCAAATAAAAAGCCGCTTGGGGTGCAAGCGGCTTTGGGCTGATGGGAATGAGTCTACTTAGGCGTAGCGTTTGTTCCGCAGGTTGTGTTTCATCTCACGCAGCAAAGGCTGCAATTTGCCGCCGCCAATGCGCAGTGCCAGGCATGTGGCCAGGATGTCGATGATCATCAGGTGCAGCAAGCGCGACACCATGGGGCTGTATTTGTCAAAGCCTTCGGGGTGATCGGCGCTGAGGTGGATGTGGCCGGCGCTAGCGAGTGGCGATCCGCTGGCGGTAATGACGATGGTGGTGGCGCCGTTCTTGCGGGCAATGTCGCAGGCATCCATCAGGTCGCGGGTGCGGCCGGAATTGCTGATCACCACCACGCAGTCGCCGGGGCCCAATATCGAGGCGCTCATGACCTGCATATGGCCATCGCTGTAGGCGTTGGTGTTGATGCCGAGCCGGAAGAATTTATGTTGCGCATCTTGCGCCACCACACCGGAATTGCCCACCCCGAAAAACTGGATCTGTTTGCCGGATTCGTAGCTGTCACGCAGCGCATTGACGGCCTTTTCGATGGCCATGCTGCTGGCGTCATTGCGGTATTTGAGAAACGCCGCCACGGTGTTGTCGATGACTTTCACCATCACGTCACCGGTTTTGTCATCCGCGTCCACGCTGCGGTGAATAAAGGGCACGCCTTCATTCACCGTGCCGGCCAGTTTCAGTTTGAAATCGGACAGCCCGTCGTAGCCCACGCTGCGGCAAAACCGCACCACCGTGGGTTTGCTGACGTGGGCCCGGTCCGCCAGTTCACTGACGGGCAACTTGGCAAACGCCCTTGGGTCGGCAAGGCAGAGTTTGCCCACCCGCTGTTCGGCGGGTGCAAGCGAGGGCAATGAGGCTTTGATGCGTTCGAGCATGGCGCGCTCCGGTTAGGACTCTTCGCTCCAGCAGAAGCCGTCGCGGGCAATCATGGCGCTGGACGCGCTGGGGCCCCAGGTGCCCGCTGCGTACAGGCGCGGGCCTTGGGGGTCGTTGGTCCAGTGTTCGATCATCGGTTCGACCCAGCGCCAGGCTTCTTCCTGCTCGTCGCTGCGCACAAACAGATTCAGCCGACCGTCGATCACGTCCAGCAACAGGCGTTCGTAGGCGCCCACACGTTCGGAACCGAAGCGTTTGTCAAAGTCCAGATCGAGCTGAACCGGGGCCAGGGTCTGGGCGGCCGAGCCTTTGACGCTGCGGCTCGCCTGACCTTGGGCCAGCAGGTGCAACTCCAGCCCGTCTTTGGGCTGCAGGTGGATCACCAGTTTGTTGCCCACGGCGGTGTTGGAATTGAAGATGGCGTGGGGCGTGGCGCGGAAGTTGATGACGATGCTGCCTTCGCGACCCGCCAGGCGTTTGCCGGTGCGGATGTAAAACGGCACGCCGGCCCAGCGCCAGTTGGAGATTTCGGTGCGCAGGGCGACGAAAGTTTCGGTGTTGCTGGTGGGGCTGACGCCGGTTTCCTGGCGGTAGCCCGGCACTTTACCGCCACTGCTGTTGCCTGCGGAATACTGGCCGCGAATGACATCGTGCGTCAGCGTTTCTTTGGTCCAGGGCTTGAGCGAGCGCAGTACCTTGAGCTTTTCGTCGCGGATGGCATCGGCGTGCGAATTGATGGGCGGCTCCATGGCAATCGCGCACAGCAGTTGCAGGGCATGGTTTTGCACCATGTCACGCAAGGCGCCGGTGCCTTCGTAAAAGGCGCCCCGGCTTTCAACGCCCAGGTCTTCGGCAATGCTGATCTGGATGTTGGCGATGTGTTCGCGGCGCCACAGGGGCTCAAACAAGGCGTTGCCAAAGCGCAGCGCAAACAGGTTTTGCACTGCGGGCTTGCCCAGATAGTGGTCGATACGGAAGACCTGGCGCTCTTCAAAATACTTGCGCACCGTGGAGTTGATGGCGCGGTTGGATGCCAGATCGTGGCCCAGCGGCTTCTCGAGCACAACGCGGGTTTTGGCGGTGTTGAGACCCGATGCTGCGAGTTGTTCGCACACTGTCGTGAATAGCGCCGGAGCGGTTGCCACGTACATGACCACGGTGTCGGCATTGCGGGTGTTGAGTGACTCGGCCAAGGTGGCGTAATCGTCCGGCTTGGACAAATCCATGCGCACAAATTCGAGAATGGCGGCAAAGCGGTCAAATTGTCGGCGCTGG
>Ga0228698_1000598_pt1 | contig 24860 bp, 18 predicted proteins | sample McNCre117_Aug_MG_FD_178015 | JGI IMG/M metagenome (GOLD analysis project Ga0228698, IMG submission 178015) | Freshwater microbial communities from McNutts Creek, Athens, Georgia, United States - 1-17_Aug_MG | ecosystem: Environmental > Aquatic > Freshwater > Creek | place: USA: Georgia...
GCCGGACTTGCCGCGCGCGAGCTCGGCCACGTCCGGGTTGCGCTTCTGCGGCATGATCGACGAGCCGGTGCAGTAGCGGTCGCTGAGGTTGATGAAGCCGAAGTTCTGGCTCATCCAGACCACGATTTCCTCGGCCAGGCGCGAGACATGGATCATCACCAGCGAGGCGAAGCTGGTGAACTCGATGGCGAAGTCGCGGTCGCTCACCGCGTCCAGGCTGTTCTGGCAGACGGCGGCCTGTCCGGCCTCGTCCACCATGCCCAGCGTGCGGGCCACGCGCTCGCGGTCCAGCGGGTAGCTGGTGCCGGCCAGCGCGGCCGAGCCCAGCGGCAGGCGGTTGACGCGCCGGCGCAGGTCGGCCAGGCGCTCGGCGTCGCGGGCGAACATCTCGACGTAGGCCAGCAGGTGGTGCGCGAAGCTCACCGGCTGCGCGACCTGCAGGTGCGTGAAGCCGGGCAGGATCACGTCGACGTTCTTTTCGGCCACCGCCACCAGCGAACGCTGCATGTCGGTCAGCAGCAGGGCGATCGCATCGATTTCGCCGCGCAGCCACAGGCGCACGTCGGTGGCGACCTGGTCGTTGCGCGAGCGCCCGGTGTGCAGGCGCTTGCCGGCGTCGCCCACCAGCGTGGTCAGGCGCGCCTCGATGTTCAGGTGCACGTCCTCCAGATCCAGCTTCCACTCGAAGGCGCCGGCCTCGATCTCGGCGCGGATGGTGGCCATGCCGCGCTGGATGTCGGCCAGGTCCTGCGCGCCGATGATGCCCTGTGCGGCCAGCATGTCGGCGTGGGCCAGCGAGCCCTCGATGTCGGCCTGCCAGAGTCGCTTGTCGAAGAAGACGCTCGCCGTGTAGCGCTTGACGAGCTCGCTCATGGGCTCGGAGAACAGGGCGGACCAGGCTTGCGCCTTCTTGTCGAGTTGGTGGGTGCTCATAATTCCCGGGATTGTAGAGAGCGACCCAATGTCCGAGCCCACGCGACCGCCATCCCCTGCCGCCACGCCAGCCCGTACGCCGGCCGCCCGTGCAGGCGTGGGCGCCGAGGTCTGCCAGGGCGGGGTGGTGCTGCGCACGCTGCTGTTCGTGCACGGCGTGGTGGCGCTGGGGCTGCTCTGGCGCAGCGGCGATGTGGCCGACTGGAGCCTGCGACTCTCGCTCGCGGTGCTGGCGGTGCTGCCCGCCACGTTGGCCTGGCTGGCGGGCGTGTGCGCCGCGCAGCCGCGCCTGCTGGCCCTCACCGAGGGTCAGCGTGGTCTGGCGTTGGCCGGCGGCGGTGCGCTGTGCGGCCTCGTGGCCGCGGGCATTGCCCGGGCGGTAGACGGCTGGGTGGGGGCCGCGGCGGGCGCTGGCACTGGCGCGGGCGGTGTGGCGAGCCTCGACGGCGGGGGCCTCTGGCCGCTGACGGCCGCCGCACTGGCCTGGGCCGTCGGGCTGTGGCTGCAGGCGCGTGAACGCCTGCGCGTGCCGGCGGCCACGCAGGCGCGGCTGACGGAGCTGCAGGCGCGCATCCGGCCGCACTTCCTCTTCAACGCCCTGAACAGCGCGATTGCGCTGGTGCAGGTCGATCCTGAGCGGGCCGAGGGCGTGCTGGAGGACCTGGCCGAGCTGTTCCGTTCCGTGCTGGTCAGCGGCGGCGACCAGGTCAGCCTGGGCCAGGAGATCGAGCTGGCGCGGCGCTACCTGGCCATCGAGCAGGTGCGCTTCGGCGCGCGGCTGCGGGTGCATTGGGTGCTGGAGCCGGCGGCCGACGCGGCCTGCGTGCCGGCGCTGCTGCTGCAGCCGCTGGTCGAGAACGCGGTGCGCCACGGCGTGGAGCCCTCGCCGGACGGCGGCGAGCTGACGATCCGCACCCAGGTGCACCGCGGTCAGGCGCTGCTGTCCATCACCAACAGCGTGCCGGCCGATCAGCCCGGCCGCAGCGGCCACGGCATCGCGCTGCGCAACGTGCGTGAGCGGCTGGCGCTGCTGCACGACGTCACGATGCGCTTCGAGGCCGGGTTGGTGGACGGCGGGCGCTACCGGGTGCGCATCGCAGTGCCGCTGGTCGCGGCGGTGGCCGCTGCACCGGCTGCGCTGCCAGGCTGAGCGGCCGTGGAAACGAAGGGGGAAGGATGGCTCTGCGGGTGCTGATCGTCGACGACGAAGAGCTGGCGCGGCTGCGGCTGCGCACGCTGCTGGCCGACTGCGTGGATCCGCCGGTGACGGTGGCCGGGGAGGCGGGCAGCGCCGCCGCCGCGCTGCAGTGGCTGGCGCAGCAGCGCGCCGACGTGCTGCTGCTGGACATCCGCATGCCGGGGCTCGACGGGCTGCAGCTGGCGCAGCGCCTGCGCGCCCAGCCGCGCGCGCCGGCGCTGATCTTCGTCACCGCCCACCCGGAGCACGCGCTGGCGGCCTTCGAGGTGCAGGCGATCGACTACCTGACCAAACCGGTGCGGCGCGCTCGCCTGCAAGAGGCCCTGCAGCGCGCGGCGCACTGGCTGCAGCGGCAGGCACCGGCGCCCACGAACTTCGGCGGGCTGACGATCCTGCCCGTGCCGGCGGCGGTCGGACCGGCGGCATTGGCTGCGGCGGGGTTAGCGGGCGGCGTGATCGTGGTGCACGACCGGGGCGAGCGCGTGCGCGTGCCGCTGAGCGAGGTGCTCTACCTGAAGGCCGAAGCCAAGTACGTCACCCTGCGCACCGCGGCGCGCAGCTACCTGCTCGACGAGACGCTGGCCGAGCTGGAACAGCGCCTGGGTGAGGGCTTCGTGCGGGTGCACCGCAATGCGCTGGTGGCGGTGGCGGCGGTGCGGGCGCTGGAGCGCCACGTCGTGGCCGATGCGCCGGTCACCGACTTCGGTGTCGATGCAATCAGCGGGGGCGAGGCGCTCGGCGATGCCACCGGCTGGGCGGTGCACATCGCCGTCACCGACGAGTGGCTGGCGGTGTCGCGCCGCCAGCTGCGGCCGGTGCGGTTAGCACTGGAGGCGAGCTGAGGCCGCCGGACAAGGCGGTAGGGGGTCGGACGAGGCGCCGGATCAGGACTCTGCGGGAGCGGCCGGCTTTGCTGCGCTCGATGCGGGGGCAGGGCGGCGTGACCGCCATTCGTCCCTGACCCGTTTGGCGACCCGACTGGCGAGGTAGACGAGGTGGTGGTGCCAGGGCAGCTTCAGGCCCAGCAGCCGGTAGGTTCTGCGCTCGATCGGGTACCAGGACGACAGCGAGCGGCGCTGCGCCAGGGGCTCGTTCATCCCCAGGGCGTCGGACTCGTTGCAGGGGCCGCCGAACAGCTGCTCGATGGCACGCACACGCAGCAGGGTGCCGGGAGAGTACTTGCTGTAGTCCAGGTCGTAAGTCCAGTGGCGCTCGAACATCGTGGTGCCCTGGCGCATGCGCACGAGACCGGCGATGTCGCGCCCCTCTGCGCGCAGCAGCCAGACGGAGGCTTGACCGCGGGCCGCGAGTGCGGGCAGCAGGGCCCGCAAAAAGTGCTGTTCGCGCGGATCGCTCCAGAGCTCGACCTTGGCCTCGGCCTTCCAACTGCGGGCCTCGATGGCGAGGTAGCGGTCACAGGCGGCCACAATCAACGCCGGGTCGTCGATCACGTCAAGCGTCAGATCCGGGCAGGCGGTCGTCAGTTGCCGTTCGGCGCGTCTGAAGCTCTGGCGCGTTTGGCTGGAGCGGGACTGAAAATAGTCCTGTGCTGTGCCGGAGATCGGCAGGCAACCCGACCACGTCGCGGCAGTGACCTTGGCGGTCACGCCGTGAGCACGCAGGTACTGCAAGCCAGCAGCTTCCAGCGGCCAGGAGCCTTCGTCGATCTCCCTCAGATCGAGCATGTCCCAATCGCGGCGACAGCCCATCAGCGCCTGCAGCGCCTGCTCCCAGACGTGGTCGGCAGGTGCCACCGCCAGGATGCCGGGGCGGTCGCCCGCGATCATCGACATGTGCGAGACGATGCGAACGGGCAACCCCAGATAGCGGCTGGGCGTGACGATCAAGGGCAGCATCCCGACGAGCTGGCCACCTTCCCGCACGGTGATGAACCAGGGCTCGTCACCGGGATCGGCCAGGTATTCCCACGCAGGGATCAGAAATTCCGGGCTGATGAAAATACTTGGTCGCGCCATTCGCGCGATCGCCGCCGCCCATTCTTCCTGCAGCGCTGCGAAATGCGCCGAACCCCGCAGGAGTCGGGTTTCGTAGACGGCGGGCCGATCCGTTGACAAGGCCTCGGCAGCGGGTTTACCCACGGGCGAGGGGGCGCTCACGGCAAGGGGGGTCGGCATGGTGAACTTCGAGAAAATGCCTGGGAACGGAGTTCCAGCACCCACGCCCGCTTGCCTTCATCAACGATCAGGCTTTGAACAAGGCCTGACAGCAAAGCAACAACAGGATTGCGAGTGGTTGCCTGAGTATGGCGCAACCGCTTTGCGCTTTTGCTGTCAGAGCGCAACCATTCAACGCGACAGTGACGCCATCAGCGGTTCGATGGACTCGCCGTTGCAGCGCACATACAGATCGCTCGGCGAAATCGTTTCGCCCTGGAATCGATCCAGTGAGCGATGGACTTCGTCCAATTCGGCGCTTGCCAGCGAATGGATCAGGTCTCCGCTGCGCTTGAGGATGGTGAGGACCGTCTGGCGCACGTGGTCGGCCGGGGTGGCCGACAAATCAACCCCATTGCCGTCGGCGGTGATCAGGCCGGCCTGAACCAGGGCGGCCCTGGCCTGGGGGTAGTCGTGTTCGTCGAGCAGGGCAACGATCACCCGGATCATGTTGATCAGGCCGGCACGGCCTTCTTCCCCCCGGCCCAACGCCAGGGTGAAGTGCGACAGCGCGTCGTCGATCAGATCGGGCTCACCGGCGCGCTGCTGCTGCGGGTTCTCCTTCAGCAGGAACAGCGCCTGGCTGCACAGCGCCTGGTGCAGCTTGATCAGCAACTCCAGCTTCGAAGTGGCGAAGACGTAGGCGTAGTAGTTGTCCCAGTCGTCGATGCTGTTGTAGCAACGCAGGGCTTCCGGTGAATTGAGTTCACCCTTGTAGGAGCCGTTCCACACCACGTCGGCGAAGGTGATGATCAACTTCTTACTGCCCGCACAGCCTCGGGTGCCGTCGTTGGAGATCAGCGAGCGAGAGCTGTCGGCGGCCGCGTAGAGCTCCTCGGCGCTCATCGGGTCCGGATTGAGCGGCGCCAGACTGCCCGCTTCCATGAGGGCACGCACCACCATGAAGGGGCCGACGCCCAGCGTGAAGAAGGCCGTTTCCAGGGCGGGCAGTGAGCCGCTCTCGATGCGGTTGTTCTTGCGGCGGGCGTGGAAGGCGGTGAGTGCCGCGCCCATCTTCGAGAAGACGTAGCTCTGCACCAGGTTCATCCGCTCGCTCTTCAGGCCTTTGCGCTGGATGTAGTTGTTGCGCAGCAGCGTGACGAGCTGAACGGCGTTTTGCAACTCGGCCAGCACATGGCGCGAGGCCGTGATGTTGGTCAGCAGGCCGTAGCGTGTGCCCTCGAACTTGCAGGGGCGGAACTCGGTGTCCACGACCACCTTGTAGCGTTCGGGGCCGGTGTTGGCCTCGCCAACCTGTCGGCCACTTTCCGAGAAGAACGAGGAGATGCCGATCCAAACGTCGTAGTCGAACTCCATGTTCGCCCGTTGGTAGGGCGGCGGGTTAAGCACGGAGTAGGCCTTGACCGCGATCGGGTTGATCTTGGGCGAGTAGTAAGCCGACTTGAGGATCGACTTGACCGGATTTTCCATGGAGAAGAGTTCCTTTGGTGCGGCGAATGCGTCAATGGCCATCTGGGACAGGCAGCGATTCGGCCGTCACGCCGGGTCGATCGGCGTTGGGGCGCTCATGTGCTGCGTTGGCGGGCACGTTGCCCATCCACTCAGGGGCTGGCCAAAAATGAAAACACGCGGATCATGCCGAAAACAATGCCCCTGACTGAAGGAGTGGGGTGCCAAATCCGGCACATTGCAGGCCTTGTCGGTTGGGGTTGGGGCCTAGTTTGACGCGCATCAAGCGGATGACGGCGCCGTGGCGGGCGTCACGCACCGGACATGGGATGGGGCATGGCGTAGACCATGCGGTTGAACCACCAGCGTTGTCCTGCGTCTGCCGTATGCACGGTCATCTCACGTTCACGCAGGCCTTCGCAGAACGCTTCGGTGCGTGCGCCATCGCGATCGCGTGAGACGATGGGGGCGTTCAGGACCAATGAACCCCCGGGGGCCAGCAAGGCGGCAAGGCGCTGCAGCTGCACCATGGCGGATTGGGTGTCGGACATGGTCGGCAGGCACATGGCGTCTTCGACGATCAGGTCGAAGCGCTCGCCTCGGATGCCGATGTCTTCGGCAAGCTGCTGCGCGTCGCCGGCGAGGATCTGCAAATTTGGGATGGTCTCGACGTCAAAGTGTTGGCGCGCGACGTCGATGATCACCGGGTCCAGCTCGATCACCGTGATGCGTTGGGGCTGGAGTTCCTTGGCCAGAAGCTTGAGGCCGGTGCCACCGCCCAGGCCGCACATCAGTACGTTTGGCCGCTGCGTCACCGGGAACGGCGTGCGGTGCAGGTGGCCCCAATATTCCCTGTAAAGCTCCGCGTCGCTGCCGTGGGTCATTCCAAAGGAGTGGCAGCGATCGTCCAGCAGCAGCAGGCGCTCTCGGCCTCGTTCGACCACCTTCACCTCGCCGTTGAGCGGCGACTGACGGATGCAGCGCACCTGGCGGCGACAAAAGATGCGGCGCAGGTCCTGGATCTGCCGATTCGGCGATCGGGCATAGCGCTGCAGTCGTTCGAGTGCCAAGGAGACCTTGTGCAAGGGCATGGTTCTGCTCGTCAGTCGTGAGGGGCGTCTGGTCAGTGCTTCGATTGGAGCTCAGCTTGTCGGTCGAAGGCGGGCAGCGAGGCAAGAAATCGCAGCGAATGTGCAATCTATCCCGCCTGGAAATTCAAATATTCTGGTATACCCAACGGGCTGAAAAAATAAATCCCCGAAATGGGGTGGTGAGCGAGGCGGCTGAACGATGGTGTTAATTTGATGCCATTTGGTCTGACTTGTTGTTGGCTTGGGGGGGGATTCCTCTTTGCAATGCGATGCATCTGCCTAGACTGGCGCGATGTCAGCTCTCTTTGGTTTCGAGTTGCAGTGGTCCATGGTGTCGGGTGGCCCCTGGGCGTGCTGCGTGATGCATCCGACCCGGGCGGAGGCGCTGGTGGGGCTGAGTGCTGAGTGGAATCGTCTGGCCGAGCGTCACCGAGGCCCGACGCATCGGATCGAGTGGATTCAGGCCTGCGTGAGTACGCTGTGGCGAGCGGATACCGGGCCTTTGCGCCTTTATCTGGTTCGCCGCAACGGCCGATTGACGGCCGCTGCGGCGATGCGCCGCCGGCACGAGTGGTCCTCGTATTACTGGGAGGATCTCGGGACTCGCGAAATGCAGGAGCCAGCCGACCTGCTGTATGAAACTGAGGAGGATCTGGCTGTTTTGCTGGACGCCTTGCTGCGCGAGGGGGGGCCGTTTGTGCTGTGTCGCCTACCCGGCGACTCCGCGGTGCCACGGGTGTTGGAACAGCGCCTCGGGCGTGGTGGACGCATGCGTGTGATCCCAGGGCGGCGCTATCCCTATGTGCCGCTCGATCGCTTTCCCGAGGCCGAGCTCAACAGTGGTCGGCGCTCCGATCTGAGGCGCATGCGCCGGCGTGCCGAGCAGCATGGCGAGCTTCGGCTGGAGTGGCTGCGGCCCACGCCGCAACAGGTGCCACAGTTGCTCGATCAGGCCATCGAGATTGAGGCGGCCAGTTGGAAGATTGGCAGCGAGCATGCCCTCAAGCTGAACAGCAAGACGCAGGGCTTTCTGCGTGATTACCTGCCGCGGGTGGCGCAGGCTGGATTGCTGCGCATGCCGTTTCTCTACATCGGGGATCGGCCGGTGGCGATGCAGATTGCAGTCGTCGCCGGCGCGGGATACTGGCTGCTCAAGATCGGTTACGACGAGGCGTTGGGCTCGGTGGCTCCCGGCCAGCTGATGATGCAGGACTCGATCCGCGCCTGCGTCGACGAAGGACTGAAGTCCTATGAATTGTGGGGATCGGCGGCCGAGTGGACGCGCATGTGGACCCGGCAGGAAATGGCCAGTCACCGGGTCGAGGCCTATCCAGTCGGGCTGGCCAGTCTGCGGCGCTTGGCGGTGATGTCGGCGCGCAAGGGGCTGAATGTGGCCGCTCGGCGACTGACGGTCTCGCCAAAGGGTTCCTGAACCAATCGCTGTCGTGCCAGCGCACAGGCTCACTGGGTGCGCCCCCTGCGTCCAGGAGGGACAAGGCTCAAAATGATGAAACCTTGTGTTGTCACGATCCTGGAAGCCCGAACTGGCAGAGTTCGTGCAGAAGCCACGTATTGATGCGCGCTTGGGCTGACGAGTGCTCAACCCGGTTAGCATCTCGGGCTGAGTCGGGCCGCTTTGCGCTGCGCCTGTATCCGCATGAACGACCTGACAGCTGCGCGTGAGTCTACTCTCCTCCTTTGCTCGCCATACCCGGAACTACTCTCTTGCCAGCGCTCTGTTGATGCTGGCAGGGCTGGTGTCGTTCCCCATCCTGACGCGCCTGCTCCCATTGGCTGACTACGGGATGATGAGCTTGGTGTCCACCTCGCTGGGCTTTGCCGTTGCGGTGGGCAAGCTGGGTATGCAGCATGCAGCGCTGCGCTTCTACTCAGAGGTCCGGGCTGGCAAACATGCTGGTGTCGGGCAGGCGAATTTCTCCGCCACGGTGCTGTATGGCATGGCGCTGCTCGGTCTGCTTGCCTGTGGCCTGTGGCTGGGCGTGGCTTGGCTGTTGCCCCAGTCGGTCAGCGATGATGTGCGCATCCCCTGGCTGATGACGCTGACCGCGGTGGTGGTCCCGTTGCGCGTGGTGGACAGTGCAGTGGGGAACCTGCTGCGGGCACAGGAGCGCAGTGGGCTGCTGGCGGTGATGAGCGTGTTGCGCCGCTACATCACGCTGTCGGTGATCCTGGCCGCTGTGCTGCTGATTGCGCCCACGGTGTGGAGTTTCTTCGGGGCCACGGTGGCGATGGAGATCCTCGCTGGTGCGGTTTCGCTGTGGTGGGTGTTCCGGGGGCAGTGGCCGCGCTGGAAGGATCGCTCGCCTGCCCTGTTCAAGTCGATGGTGGTCTTCGCGATCCCCATGACCGGCTTCGAGTTGTCGTCGCAGGTCATGCAGATGGGGGACCGCTATGTGCAGCAGGCGCTGCTTGGGCCTGAGGCGGTGGGTCTCTACTCTGCGGCCTACAACCTGTCGGACTACATCAAGCTGGCGCTGTTCAGTGCGATGAGCTCGGCCGCGCTGCCCATGTGCGTGCGCCTGGCCGAGACCGAGGGCATTCCCGCTGTGGAGGCATTTCTCGCCACGTTCACCCGGACTTTTCTGATGGTGGGCCTGGGCGTGGTCGCCACGATGGCGGTGGTCGGACAGGATCTGATGGCGGTGCTCGCTTCGGCCAAGTACCAGAGCGCAGGCGTCGTGATTCCCTGGGTGATGACCGGGATGATGTTCGAGGCCTACATCGTGATTGCCGGGGTCGGGCTGTACCTGCGCAAGCGCTCGATCGTCACCATGTCGATGGTCGCGGGCGGTGCGGCGCTGAACGTGCTGTTGAACTTGACGCTGGTGCCGCGCATGGGCATCCAGGGCTCAGGCGTGGCCAACCTGTGCAGCTACGCGGTGGTGGTGGTGGTGGCGCTGCTGGCCACACGCAAGACGCTGAAGCCGCCTTCTTTTGTCCCCACCTTGCTGAAGTTCGGTGCGGTTGGCCTGGTGGCCTACTTCGCCGCGACTCAGGTGCATACGCCCTGGGCGTTGGCTTCGCTGGTTCTGCGTGGTGCCGTGGCCGTGGGGGTCTACATCGCGTTGGCGTCGACGGTCGATCGCCGGGCGCGCGAGCTGGTGGCGCAGGGCTGGGCTCGGCTCGGATCGAAACTGCACATGCGCGGTGGCTAAGGGGATGGTCGAGTGGTCATGAACACGGTGCTGATGTACCACGCGATCCCGGAGGATGCGCGTGATCAGGCGGGGGCTGACCCGCACTACAGCGTGCTGCGCAGCCAGTTTGCTGCTCAGTTGAAGCTGATCGTGGGCGGCGGCCGTCGCCCAGCCAGCGTGCGCGACATCCTCGACGCCCAGGTGGCGGGCCAGGATGCGGGCCGCTGGGTGGGCATCACCTTCGACGATGGGCACCGCTCCAACCACAGCGCCGCGGCGATGCTGCGCGACGTCGGGGGCTCGGCGGACTTCTTCGTCAACCCGTCCACCATCGGGACCGGCAACTTCTGCAGCTGGGCTCAGCTGCGCGAGATGGCGGACTGGGGCATGTCGATCCAGTCGCACGGCCAGAACCACCGCTTTCTGGACGACCTGAGCCCGGACGACGTGCGGCTGGAGTTGGCGCGCTCGAAAGAGGTCATCGAGCAGGAATTGGGTCGTCCGGTGACGCTGTTCGCGCCGCCAGGTGGGCGCCAGGCGCCGGACATGGGTGCGCTGTCGCAACGGTTGGGTTACCAGCGCATCTGCTCGTCGCGCGTCGGCCTCTGGGGCGACGGCGGCGACGGCCCGCACGAGGTGCCGCGTCTGGCGGTGCTGATGGGCACTGGTCTGCCGCAGCTGCGCCGCTGGGTCGAGCAATCGCCCCTCGAGATGGGCTGGCAGCGTGGCCGTTACACCCTGCTGCGCAACGCCAAGCGCCTGCTTGGCAATGGCGCCTACGTCAAGCTGCGCGGCGCCCTGCTGCGCAGCGCGGCCCGTTGAGGAGCATGGGCATGTCCAGGGCGCACCTGATCTTCTGGCTCGGCCTGCTGCTGCTGGCCTACACCTACGCCGGCTACCCAATCTGGCTGAAGCTGCGCGCGTCCTGGGGCGCGCGCCCGGCGCAGCGCCGCGAGGGCTACCGGCCCAGCGTCACGATCCTGGTGGTGGTGCACAACGAGGCCGCGCGCATCGCCGCGAAGATCGACTCCTGCCTGGCGCAGGACTACCCGCGCGATCGGCTGAAGGTGCTGGTGGTGTCCGACGGCTCCACCGACACCACCGCCGACGTGGTGGCGACCTACGCCGACCGCAATGTGCACTGGCTGCCCTGCGCCGAGCGCCGCGGCAAGGCCGCCTGCCTGAACGACGGCGTGGCCGCCTGCGACAGCGAGCTGATCGTCTTCACCGACGCACGCCAGCGCCTGGGCAGCGACGCGGTGTCGCGCCTGGTCGGCGTGTTGAGCGACCCGGCCTTTGGCGCGGTGTCGGGTGAGCTGGTGTTCGTCAAGGACGAGGCCAGCGCCTTCGGCGAGGGCGTCGACGCCTACTGGCGCTACGAAAAATTCATCCGCCGCCACGAGGCGTTGATCGATTCGGTGGTCGGCGTCACCGGCGCGCTGTACGCGCTGCGCCGCGAGTGCTTCCGCGCGATCCCGCCGCAGACCATCCTGGACGACGTGGCCATCCCGATGCAGGCGGTGATGCAGGGCTGGCGCGTGGGCTTCGAGCCCGGCGCCATCGCCTACGACCGCCCGGCGCAGGACATTGCCCAGGAAAAGTCACGGAAGGTGCGTACGCTGGCGGGCAACTTCCAGCTGCTGCAGCTCTTCCCGGCGCTGCTCCTGCCCTGGCGCAACCCGATCTTTGGCGCACTGGTCTCGCACAAGCTGCTGCGCCTGCTGGCGCCCTGGGTGATGCTGGCCTGCCTGCTGGCCAATGCGGCGCTGGCGATGGCGGGCAGCCCCTTCTTCCAGGTCGTGTGGGTGCTGCACGTGGGCGTGTACGTGCTGGGCCTGCTGGGGGCGGTGCCCGGGCTGGGCGACCGGGTCAAGCTGGTGCGCATCGCCCACGCCTTCCTGGTGCTGAACTGGTTTGCAGTCCTGGGTCTGCGGGAGTTCCTGGTGAACCGCCAGGCCCACCTGTGGAAAGTCAACACGATCTCGGCCGGACCTGGTTCGGCACGGGGCGGCTGAGGCGGAGCTTCTCTCGATGCGCGTGGTCTATTTCGTTTCCCTGTTTCCCTGCTGGTCGGAAACCTTCATCGTCCGCGAGATCCTGGCGCTGATGCGCCGCGGCGTCGATGTGCGCATCGTCTCGCTCAAGCCGCCCTCGGAGACGCTGGTGCAGTCCGACGCCAAGGGCCTGCTCGACCGCGTGATCTACCCGGTGTCCAACGGCCTCAACGCCTGGCGCGTGCTCAAGGCCCTGCTGCTGCACCCGATCCGCGAGATCGGCAGCCTGATCGAGCTGGCTCGGCACCTGGGCGGGCGCCCCGAGTCCTTCGGCAAGTCGCTGATCGTCTGGTGGCGCACGCTGGGCCTGCTCGACGAGGTGCGCACCTTCGCGCCTCAGCACCTGCACGCGCACTGGGCGACCTACCCGTCCACCTCGGCGATGTGGATGTCGCAGCGCCTGGGGCTGCCGTTCTCCTTCACCTCGCACGCGCACGACATCTTCCTGGAAGACCAGTTGATCGGGCCGAAGCTGGCGCGCGCGCGCTTTGGCGTCACGATCTCCGACTTCAACCGCCGTTTCCTGGCGCGCGAGCGCGGCCACGCCGCAGCGCTGCAGATGAAGATCGTGCACTGCGGCGTGGCGCCGCAGTCCTTTGTCTTCAAGCCCGAGGGCCGTGAGCCGCGCCTGGTGATGGCCGTGGGGCGCCTGGACGAGATCAAGGGCTTCATCTACCTGGTCGAGGCCTGCGGCCTGCTCAAGCAGCGCGGCGTGCCCTTCCGCTGCGAGGTCATCGGCGAGGGCCCGCTGCGGGGTCAGCTCGAGGCGGCCATCGAGCGCCTGGGCCTGAAGGAGCAGGTGATCCTGCTCGGCGCGCGCCAGCAGGAGGAGGTGCGCGCGCTGCTCAACCGCGCCACGATGTTCGTGCTGCCCTCGGTGGTCACGCCCACGGGCGACCGCGACGGCATCCCCGTGGCGCTGATGGAGGCGATGTCGGTGGGCCTGCCGGTGGTCTCCACCCAGGTCTCGGGCATCCCCGAGCTGGTGATCGACGGCGAGACCGGCCTGACCGCGCCGGAGCGCGACGCCGACACGCTGGCGCAGCGCATCGCCCAGCTGCTCGACGACCCGGCGCTGGGCCAGCGCCTGGCTCTGGCGGGCCGCCGGCTGGTCGAGGAACAGTTCGACATCGACATCGAGGCGGGCAAGCTCCATGACGCGATCCGCTGAGGGCGCGGGCTTGGCCGCAATCGGCGCCGCGCATGTGCGCCTGCGCGTGCTCATCGTCACCGACGAGATGGAAGTCGGCGGCACACAACGCCAGATCGTCCACCTCGCGCGCGGCCTGCACCAGCGCGGCCACCAGGTCACGGTGCTGTACTTCCGCGAGCGCTCCTTCCTCGTCGACGAGCTCGAGCGCGACGGCGTGGGCTGCGTCGAGGTGCCCAAGCGCGGCAAGCTCGACCCCGGTTTCGTGCTGCGGCTGAGCGCCGAGGTGCGCCGCCTGGCGCCCGACGTGATCCACGGCTTCGCCTTCTCCGGCGAGCTCTGGAGCGCGATCGCCCACCTGCAGCAGCGCGGCCAGCGTCCGCCGGCGCTGGTGACCTCGGTGCGCGGCCTGTACGAGTGGTACCGCCCTTGGCAGTGGCGCCTCAAGCGCTGGGTCGCCGGGCGCAGCTCGCACGTGGTGTCTAACTCCCGCGAGGCGGCGCTGTACGCCTGCCGGCAGATGGGCCTGCCCGAGACCACGATCGACGTGATCTACAACGGCGCCGAGATCCCCGATGACGCGCAGCTGGGCACCGCCCGGGCGCCGACCCGTGCGGCCCTCGGGCTGGCGCCCGACGAGGTGGCGATCCTCTTCGTCGGCCGGTTGGTCGCGCTCAAGAACGTGCCGGTGCTGCTGCGCGCGCTGCGCCGGCTGGCCGATGCCGGCGTGCAGCCGCGCCTGCTGATCGCCGGGGACGGGCCCGAGCGCGCCGCCATCGAGCAGCGCGTCGCCGAACTGGGCCTGGGCGCCCAGGTGCGGCTGCTCGGCCAGCGCAGCGACGTGCCGGATCTGATGGCCGCCGCGGACGTGGTGGTGCTGCCCTCGCTGCGCGAAGGGCTGTCCAACGTCATCCTCGAAGGGATGATGTCCGGGCGCGCCGTTGTGGGCTCGCGCGTGGGCGGCACGCCCGAACTGATCGAGGACGGCGTGAGCGGCTGGATGTTTGAGTCCGACAACGACGCCTCCCTGGCCGACGTCCTGCAACGTCTGGTCACCCATTCGTCCGACCGAGAGCGCCTGGGCGCTCAGGCTCGGGCCCACGCGGTGGCACGATTCGGTATTCCGGCGATGGTGCAGGCGTACGAACACCTTTATGGCGCGGCGTCACAGGGGCGCCGCACCCACCCCATTCGATGACCTGAAGGCTTGTCCATGACCGCACTGTTCGGTGATTTCGTGTTGATGATGTCTGCGTCGGCCCTGCCCGACGCGCCGCGGCTGGACGACGTGTCGCGCTGGCCGCAGTGGCGCGGTGCGCCCGCGACGGTGCAGCGCACCGACCTCGCGCCCGGCCTGCGGCTGTGGACGCGTGGCGATTTCCCGCTGCGCAACGAAGGCGGCGTGGGCGGGCTGGGCCTGATGATTGCCCCGTCCACCCCGGGCACGACCCAGCGCCCCGAAGACGTGCTGGCCGGCTGGGTCGGCTCGCGCCAGACCGGTGAACAGGCCCTGCGTGGGCGCTACGTCTTCCTGCTCTGGGACGGCCCGGCCCAGCGCGCGGTGGTCTACACCGACGTGTTCCGCACCCACCCGGTCTACCACCTGCGCGTGGGCAACACGGTGGTGATCGCCAGCGATCTGCGCCTGGCCATCGCGGCGGGGGTGATCCAGCCGAAGGTGAACCTCTCGTCTGTCTACCACTACCTGAACTTCTCCTACGTGCCCGCGCCGCACAGCGCGATCCACGGCATCTCCAAGCTGCCGGCCTGCAGCCTGCTGGACACCCGCCCGAGCGGCGAGACGATCCGCCGCTACTGGGACGCCACCTACCCGGCCGACAACCGCGCCAGCGAGGACGACCGCGTCAACCAGCTGCACGACACCATCGTGAAGACGGTGCAGCACTACCGCCCGCAGGGCGGCACCGGCGCCTGGGGCACCTTCCTCAGCGGCGGCACCGACAGCTCCAGCATTTCCGGCATCCTCGGGCGCCAGGTGGCGGGCGAGAAGGTGGCCAGCTACTCGATCGGCTTCGCCGAAGAGGGCTACGACGAGCTGGGCTACTCGCAGATCGCGTCGAGCTACTTCGGGCTGGACCCGCACGAGCGCCGCGTCGGCGAGGAAGAATCGGTGGCCGCCATCAGCGAGCTGGTGCAGGCCTACGACGAGCCCTTCGGCAACTCCTCGGGCATCCCGACCTTCTACTGCGCCGACCTGGCGGCGCGCGACGGCCGCGGCATCCTGGTCGCCGGTGACGGCGGCGACGAGATCTACGGCGGCAACGAGCGCTACCGCAAGGACCAGATCTTCGAGATGTTCCACACCGCGCCGGCGATCGTGCGCGCGCTGGGACACGGCGTGGCCGGCCTGCTCAAGGTGAGTGACGCGCGCCTGGCCAACCGGGTCAAGAACTTCGTCCACCGCGGCTCGCTGCCCAACCCGGACCGTTTCTACAGCGACGACTCCTTCGCCTCGGACTGCTACGAGGAGCTGCTCAGCCCGGCCTTCCGCCAGGCCGTGGGCATCAATGAGTCGCTGCAGGTGCAGCGCGACATCTACGCCCAGGCCCAGGCGGACTGCACCATCCACCGCCTGATGTACCTGGACCTGAAGATGACGATCGCCGACAACGACGTCACCAAGGTGGTGCGGGCGGCCAAGCGCGCGGGCATCGCACCGGTGTTCCCCTACCTGGACCGCGACCTGGTCGACTTCACCGGCCACCTGCCGGGCACCGACAAGGTCAACGGCACCGCCAAGCGCTATCTGTTCAAGAAGGCGGCGGTGCGCCTGCTGCCCGAAGACATCATCAAGAAGAAGAAGCAGGGTTTCGGTCTGCCGGTGAGTGTGTGGCTGCGCCGCAAGGGGCCGATGCACGACCTGGTGGGGGATGTGCTGCTGTCCGATCGGACGGCCGCGCGCGGGTACTTCAATCGGGACCACATCCAGCATCTGTGGCGGCGTCATGAGCGCGGGGCCTGGGATCACGCCTCGGAGCTCTATATGCTGCTGATGTTGGAACTGTGGCATCGAGCCTACGTGGACTGAACCATGAACAAGCGACGGGAGGGCCGGCAGCCCTCGGTCTTGATGGTCATCGAGGGGCGTTATCCGGTGATCGGTGGCGGCGGCGCTGAGTCGCAGCTGCGCACTCTGACCACCAACCTGAACGCTCGCGGCGTCGATGTGCATGTCTGCGCGCCGGCCTTCAAGCAGTTCCCCATCACGACGGTGACTGAAGTCGCGGGCATTCGAGTGCACCGACTCAATTTCCCGATGGTGCCGTTGCTTGGGGCAATGGTCCTGCATGCCAAGTTGGCCTGGTACATCTGGTCGAATCGTGGCCGCATCGACGTGATCCATTCGCACATCGCGACGAACATGTCCGCGGTGTCCTGCGTGATGGGTAAGCTGCTGGGCATCCCGGTGCTGGTCAAGCTCACGGGCATGACCGAGCTGGTCGGCGGCATCCTTGACCCGCAGGCCGTCGGCATGGGTGACAAGCTGCGCCGCTGGTCGATGAAGCGCGCCACGGTCATCCAGGCCATCAGCCACCGCATTGCCAAGCAGCTGATCACGATGGGATTCAATCCCGACCAGGTGATGTACCTGCCCAACGCGGTCGATCTGGATCGGTTCAAGGGGGGCGCCGTTTCGGCCAAACCCATGCCTCCGGAGCTGGCAGCCAAGCTCGATGGGGTGAAGGACAAGGCGTTTGTCGCTCTGTATGCGGGCCGGTTGGTGGAAGCCAAGGACCTTGACCTGTTGGTCAAGGGCTGGGGGGCGGTCTTCGCCGGGCGCAAGGATTCGATGCTCTTGCTGGCCGGCTTTGGCACCCTGGGGGACGAGCTGATGGCGCTGGCGCGTTCGCTGGGCGTGGGCGATCAGGTGCGGGTGCTCGGACCTGTCGAGCAGATTGAGCATGTGCTGCCCTACGCGGACGTGGGCATTCTCACCTCTCGCGCTGAAGGGTTGTCCAACAGCCTGCTTGAGTACATGGCCACCGGCTTGCCGGTGGTCGGCTCCTGCGTCAGCGGCAACGAGGACTTCATCGTGCCGGGCGAAACCGGCTGGCTGTTCCAGCCCGGTGACGAGGCGGGTCTGGTGGCCGCTCTGCGTGACGCCGGTTCGTGCACGCCCGAGCGGCTGCGCCAGGTCGGGGATGCCGCGCGCCGCCTGGTGGCCCAGCGCGCCTCGCTGCCTGCGGTGCTCGCGCGCCTGTGCGAGTTCTACGGCATGGAGCCCAGCGACGCAGCCCTGGCCGCAGCAGATGCACGGCCCGTCACGCCGGTGGCCGAAGCCTCGCGCCACTGACGTGCGCCGACCGAACCCCCAGTACCGCTCAATACAGCTCAGGACGGAATCACTCACCCATGTGCGGAATCGCAGGTCTTTTCAGTCTTAATGGTCCCCGGGAGTCCGACCCGGCCATCGTCGACCGGATGTGCCGGCAGATGATCCACCGTGGCCCGGACGACCAGGGCGTCTTCATCCACCCGCTGGGCCAAATCGGCATGCGCCGGCTCAGCATCATCGACCTTGGGGGCGGGCACCAGCCCATCCACAACGAGGACGAGTCGATCTGGATCGTCTTCAACGGCGAGATCTACAACTACCGCGAGCTGCGCCGCGAGCTGGAGGCCGCCGGCCACCGCTTCTACACCCACTCGGACACCGAGTGCATCGTGCACGCCTACGAGCAGTGGGGCGAGGGCTGCTTCGCCAAGCTGCGCGGCATGTTCGGCATCGCGATCATGGACCTCAAGCGCGAGCAGCTCGTGCTGGGGCGGGACCGCATCGGCAAGAAGCCGCTGTACTACACCCGCACCCGCGAGGGCTGGCTGGCCTTTGCCTCCGAGCTGAAGTGCCTGTTCCCGGTGCCGGGTTTTGAGCCGACCGTCTCGGCCGACTCGGTGCGCGACTACTTCGGCATGGGCTACGTCGCCGCGCCGCACTCGATCTACCAGGACGTGGCCAAGCTGCCCCCGGCGCACTACATGGTGGTGCGCAAGGGCCAGACCGAGATCAAGCCCTTCTGGCGCGTCGAGTTCGCGCCGAAGTGGACCGCCTCGCCGCAGGAGCTCGAGGACCAGCTCTTCGAGCAGCTCGACGACGCGGTGAAGTGCCGCCTGGTCAGCGACGTGCCCTTCGGCGCCTTCCTCAGCGGCGGCACCGACTCCAGCGTGGTGGCCGCGCTGATGGCTCGCAACCTGAAGACGCCGGTCAAGACCTTCACGATCGGCTTCATGGAGCAGGCCTTCAACGAGATGCCCGATGCGCGCGCGGTGGCGCAGCACATCGGCGCGGAGCACCACGAGCTGGTGGTCGAGGCCGATGCGGTCTCGATGATGGACAAGCTGGTGTGGTTCTTCGACGAGCCCTTCGGCGACTCCTCGTCGATCCCGACCTACCTGGTCTCGCAGCTGGCGGCCAAGCACGTCAAGATGGTGCTGTCGGGCGACGGTGGCGATGAGGTCTTCGCCGGCTACGAGCGCTACAAGCGCTACGACATGCTGCAGGCCATGTCGCGCAAGTCGCTGGGCCTGGCCGGCCCGGCGATGCGCCTGGCCGGCTCGCTGGCCGGCGGTGCCAAGGGCGTACGCATGGCGCGTGCCGCCGAGCGCCTGTCCGCGCCCTACCCGGACCGCTACCTCTCGGGCGTGGGGCTGTGCACCCGCGATGACCTGGATTTTCTGCTGTCGGACGCCATCGCCGACAAGGACCCCTACGCCCGCCAGCGCGAGCAGTACCTGCGCAATGACATCGCGCTGGAGTCCGAGCGCATCCTGGCCGGCGACATGCTGACCTACCTGAGCGACGACATCATGGTCAAGGTCGACCGCATGACCATGGCCTGCTCGATCGAGGCGCGTGCGCCGCTGCTGGACCACCAGCTGATCGACTTTGCCGCGCGCCTGCCCTACGACCTGAAGTCGCGCGACGGTGTGGGCAAGTACCTGCTCAAGCGCATCGCCCGGCGCCTGCTGCCCGCCGAGGTGCTCGACAAGCCCAAGCAGGGGTTTGCGATCCCTGTGGCCAAGTGGTTCCGTGGCGAACTGCGCGAATTTATGATGGATATCTTGCGCGATCGTCAATTCCGTGAGCGCGGGTGGTTCCGGCCCGAAGCCGCCATGATGCTCATGGAACAGCATCAGGCGGGAACCCACGATCGCAGTGAGATGCTGTGGCTGCTGCTCACCTTTGAGATGTGGGCACGTCGCTTCCTGGATCATCGTGATGACGTTCGCGCTGGAGGCGCTGCGCATTGATTCGGACCTGGGGGAGTCGGGCGCTTCGCCGCGCCTGACTCACCTGTCATTCGGGACGTGAGGATGTATTACCGCCCGACCTCTCTGCGACTCAAAGATTCGATCAAACAGGTCGGCTCTCCGGTACTGGACGCCCTTGGGCTGTTCAATCGGTCCATTGAGCGCGTGCGTGCAGACGCTTCGGTCTGGACGATCCTGATGTACCACCGCGTCACCCGCGACGCGAGCGATGACCCGTTCGGCCTGGGCATGTGCGTCCGGGTGGGTTATTTCGAGGAGCAGATCGCTTACTTGCAGCGCCACTTCACCGTGCTGCCGGTGGACGATGTGGTTCAGCGTCTGGCTCGCGGTGAGCCGCTGCCGCCCGCGACGTTGTCGATCACCTTCGATGACGGCTACCTCGACAACCTCATGCTGGCGCAACCCGTGCTGGAGCGCTACGGGTTGCCATGGAGCCTGTATGTGACCACCGGAGGGCTGGAGGACTCTCAACCCTTCTGGTGGGATCGCACCATCCGTGCGGTGGCGGCCACGCGTGCGGATCGACTGGATTTGGCCGGCCTCCCCGAGTTTCTGGGGGAGGGCGCCTTGTCGCTCAGCGGATCGGTCCGCCGCGCAACCGTCGAGCATTTGTTGGACAAGCTGTGGGCGCTGCCCATCGCGCGCACGCTGGTGTGTGTGCAGGCCATCGAAGACCGCCTGCTGAGAGGCGGGGGCGCCAGCGAAGGCCCGCATGCGCCGCGCATGTGCCCCGAGCAGCTGCGCGAGTTGGCCCGTCGGCCGGGCGTCAGCATTGGGGCCCACACGGTTCGCCACCCCAACCTCAACCTCTGTCCGCCCGAAGAGGTGGCCTGGGAAATGACGGCCTCTCGCCAAGCCCTGGAAAATCTTCTGGAGCGAGAGGTGCCGGGATTTGTCTATCCCGGTGGGCGAATGAATCCTGAAGTCGTTGAGATGGCTCGGTCCTCTGGGTTTCGTTATGCCCTCAGTACGGAATCTCACCTCAATCTCCTGCCGGCCGACCCCCTGTGCTTGGGACGCGTTGGCATGCCCGATGCGAATGTGCCGGATTTTCGCCGATCCTTGCACAGTCTGGCTCAACGCGTATTGAATCGCCATGCCCACACCCAAGGATCAGGAACCTGAGGACAAGGACTCGGGGCTGTTTTACTTGCGCCTCCTGTTGGGGGCGCTTGCGTTCTATACCGTCTATCAGAACTATTTCCCGATCGAATTCACGATTCCCGGGTTGAATATATTCAACTGCATGTTCCTGGGCGTGCTATTCATCGCGATGTACAAGGGCATCCACAGCAAGGAGTCGCCGCCGGCCAAAGGGGCGTTCACCTTCCTGTTCGTGATGGTGACCTGGGGATTTCTGGTCGGCGTCATCGACGACAGCACCACCGCGATGGCCGATCTGGTCGAATTCAAGACGAGCCTGTTCTACATCCTCATGTACTACCTGTACTACCGGGCGGTGCAGGACATCAAGACGATCCGGCTCGTGTTGGCGGTGGTGTTGTTCACGGCCTTTCTGGCCCAGCTCCAGGCCGTTCGGCAGGGGCTGGATTATGGTCTGGGGAATTTCAACGAAACCCGGCGGGCGGCAGGCCCCTTCGGATCCGCCGCCCGAGCCAACAGCTGTGCGGCCTATTTCGTGATCATGGTCCCGGTCGGCGCGGCCTGCATGCTTGAGTTCAAGCGGGGCTGGAAAGTCTTCTTGATGCTGCTGTTTTCAGTCGGCATGGGTGTGTTTGGCCTGTTCGTTACCTACTCGCGCCAGGGTTACTTCATCCTGGGATTGATTCTTCTGTACCTGACGTTCCGGAAGAGCCTCGTTCTGGCACTCTGTCTGTGTGGATTTCTGGCGTGTTATCAGCTGTGGGCACCCGATGCGATGATTCAGCGCATCGAGATGACCAAGCAGGATGAAGACGCCAAACCCGGCAAGGACGGCGAGGCACCCAAATACGATGAAAGCACCGAGAGCCGCTTCCTGATTTGGGATGGCGCCTTCCGGATGATGGGGGAGCGACCGCTGGGGGTCGGGCTCAATCATTTCAAGCGCAACATCGGCAAATATGAGCCGAGGTATGCCGGCTACGATGCGCACAACAACTACATCCGCATGGCCGCAGAGGCCACGCCGATCGCATCCCTTGCGATGATTTTCATCATCATCCGGCTGTTCATCTTGGGCATCCAGGTTGAGCGGGTGGATCGAAGTGACGCCTCGCGCGCGTTGGGGCTGTCGATGCAGGCGGCGGCGATCGGGGTGCTCATGAGCAACTTCTATGGGAGTCGATTCTTCGACGGCGATGTCACGGGCAGCGTCTGGATTCTGGCCGCCCTGGCCGCACGCTATCGACAAATCAAGCTCGATGCTCAGGCGTTGAGGGCACCCGTGGTCGACGATACGCCGCCGTGGGTGCGGGCCGCGGCCCAGCGCAGCGCGGCACAAGCGGCACCAGCCGTACCGGCCGTACCAACGGCGCTGGCGGGGCCCACCGGGCCTGCATCACTGCCCCATGGCGGCCCCCCGGATGGCCGCGCCGGTGGACGACCTGTCTGATCACGGAGCTGCGTATGGCACTGAATCCCCGCGTCACCGGCGCGATGTCTGTTCTGCTGCTGGCTGCGCTACAGAGCGTGCCGGGGTGGGCGGCTGAGGTTGTCGCGCCCAGCGGTGAGGCCAGCGTGGAGGCCTTGTGCCGCAGCCTGTATCCGGCCGGCTGGCGCCCGATCGAGGGTCAGCACCTGGCCCCCGTGCCGGAGTTGCCCAAGCCTGCCAAAGGCGTGGCGCTGCAGGACCCTGTGCACCATACTTGCGTGCTGCGGGTGACGGATCACGCCACGGAGTCGCCGGTGGGTGCCAAGGGCTTTCTGCGCAACGATTACTCGCGCCGCCAGGCCTTCAATGCCGACAACACCCGCCTGATCGCGATCGCCAGCGACGGCTATTGGCACCTCTACGACGCCACGAAGCTGCGCCATCTGCGCGTGTTGCCCGGTCTGGCTGGCGACGCCGAGCCGCAGTGGCACCCGAGTGACCCCAGCAAGCTCTACTTCGTGCCCAACAACGGCGTGGGCATGAGCCTGCTGGAGCTGGACGTGCCCAGTGGCAGGGACCGCACGGTGGCCAATTTCGAGGCGCGGCTGCGCGCGAGGTGGCCGCAAGCCAACACCGCCTGGACCAAGTCTGAGGGCTCGCCCTCGGCCGATGGCCGCTACTGGTGCTTCATGGTCGACGACGCCAAATGGCAGGGCGTCGGTCTGTTCACCTGGGACCGCGACACCGACAGCATCTTGGGCATGCGCGATCTCAAAGGCGAGCGCCCGGATCACGTCAGCATGAGCCCGAGTGGCAGTCACTGTGTGGTGTCCGGCACCGGCTCGCAGGGCACGGTGGCCTGGACGCGCGACCTGTCTGGCTCGCGCCGCCTGCACAGCTCCACCGAGCACTCCGACCTGGCGCTGAACACCAAGGGCGAGGACGTTTACGTCTCGATCGACTATCAAAGCAGCGGCGGGGTGGTCTTCATGGTCAACCTGCAGACCGGCGAGCGCACGGAGCTTTTCCGCAGCTACATCAACGGCACCGCGACGGCGCTGCACATCTCCGGCAAGGCTTATCAGAAGCCCGGCTGGGTGCTGGTGTCCACCTACGCCGACTATGCGGCGCGGGGCAACGCCGGCCAGCAGTGGCCGCACCGCAAGCTCTTCGCGATGTCGCTGGACGCCAAGCCGCGCTTCGTCAACCTGGCGCACCACCACAGCGTGTTCGCCAAGTACTGGACCGAGCCGCAGGCCTCGGTGAACCGCGATTTCACCCGCGTGGTGTTCAACTCGAACTGGGGCATCAAGAGCGAGTGGGACGTCGACATGTACATGGTGGCGTTGCCCCCCAGTCTTCTGGCCGCGCCCCGCTGAGGCGCTGGGCCCCAGGCCGCAGGCTGGCGCCGCTTCGAACGGTGTGTCTGCAACGACAAAGCGCTCCTTGCGGAGCGCTTTGTTTCTTGGGGCGTTCATCGGGCGGGTCGAGCCGAAGACTTTGGACCCGCCCTCAGGGCGATTACTTCACCAGTGCGGGCGGCAGGGCAATCATGTAGGCGTCGATGTCCTCGCTGCCGGCATTCCAGTCGGAGTTGAAGATCACGCGGCTGAAGTCGCGGCTGACGCTGGCCTGCGGTTCACCCCAGTAGGAGGCCACGGTCGAACGGTGGTGGGCCAGGTTGTAGATCGTCGGGTTGGCAGCCATCTGCACGGCCATGACCTTGCGGTGCAGCCACTGCTGAGCGCCACCGTAGTCGGCGTAGGTCGAAATCACCACCCAGCCCGGCTTCTTGAAAGCCTTGCCGGAGATGTGCATCGCCGTGGCGGTGCCACTCAGGTAGGTCGAGAACAGCGTCGTACGAACACCGGTGCGCAGGTTCAGCATGAACACGTCACCGGCTGCGCTGCTGTAGTCCACCGACACGTAGTTGTCGTCGCCGTTGGCGTCAAGGGCGATGTCCGAGTGCTCCGACTTGCTCAGCAGTTGTCGCGAGCTGGTGAAGTCGCGGGAGAAGGCGACGGTGCCGCGGGCGCCATCTCCGGACACGACGCAGTAGTTGCCGCTCGGGCTCATGCTGACGTGGTCGGGGCGATCGCCGTTGGTGTTGTAGTAGCCCAGGATGGTGTTGGTGTCGCGGTCCCAGGTGACAACGCCCAGCGTGCCCCAGGACGAATCGTCGACCATCATGCACCAGTAGCGGCCATCGGCAGAGGGAGAGCCTTCAGACTTGGTCCAGGCGGCGTTGGCGGTGGGCCACTTGGCCTTGATCCGCGCGCTCAGATCGCCCACCACCGTCGATGTGTTCGTGCTGACGGTCAGCTCCATCACCTGCATGCCCACGCCGTTGGTCGGGAAGAAGTACAGCTTGTCCGGGTTGGTGGGGTTCCATTGCGGTTCGGAATCACCGGCCGGCCCGCTGAGCGTCTTCACGTACTTGTAGGTGTTGGCGTCGTAGACGTGCCAGAAACCGTTGAGCGAATACACCAGCACCAGGCTGTTGTCGGCGTTGAAAGCCTGGCGGCGCGAGTAATCCTGGCGGGCGAAGCCCGACAGCCCTTCGGCCGCGTGGTCGGTCAGCCGCACTTCGCAGGTCTTGTAGGTCGGTTCTGCGAAGGCGCTGCCTTTGGTCGGCTTCGAGGCGCTGGGAATGGTGTCGTTGCTTTGACCGGACTTCAGCGTGAAGCTGGAGCTGTAGAAGCTTGCACAGCCATTGCCCAGGCTGGACGACGTGGTGGTCGTGGTCGTCGTGCCGGTCGAGGAGGTGGTGGTGCCCGTCGTCGTCCCGGTCGTGGTGGTGCCGGTGGTCGACGTCGTGGTGCCGGTGGTGCTCGAACCCGTCGTCGTGCCGGTGGTGGACGTCCCGGT
>Ga0228698_1000599_pt1 | contig 24831 bp, 22 predicted proteins | sample McNCre117_Aug_MG_FD_178015 | JGI IMG/M metagenome (GOLD analysis project Ga0228698, IMG submission 178015) | Freshwater microbial communities from McNutts Creek, Athens, Georgia, United States - 1-17_Aug_MG | ecosystem: Environmental > Aquatic > Freshwater > Creek | place: USA: Georgia...
GGGAGGAGGCCGGGTCGGCCGGCTGCGTTCTCCCGAGCTGGTTTGGCCGCCGCGATGCCCGAGGAATGCACGGGTGGCACGGCTGCTGCTTCAGGTCTGCCCCGCTGCGCCCATGGTGCCCAGCGGAGTCGGGCGGCTCAATCCCCTGCTCCAGGTCTGTGCCGCCAAGGTGTGCGTGGCGACACGGCAGGAAATCACGCCGCGGCCACCGTCACTTGTTCAGACCGAGACTGCGGTTGATGGCCCACTGCTGGGCGATCGACAGCACGTTGTTGGTGAACCAGTACAGCACCAGACCGGCCGGGAAGAAGAAGAACATCACGCTGAAGGCCAGCGGCATGATCCACATCATCTTGGCCTGGACCGGATCCGGCGGCGTCGGATTCAGCCAGGTCTGCAGCAGCGACGTGGCCGTCATCAGCACCGGCAGGATGAAGTACGGGTCCTTCACGCTCAGGTCGGTGACCCAGCCCAGCCAGGGCGCGCCGCGCATCTCGACGCTCGACAGCAGCACCCAGTACAGCGCGATGAAGAACGGCATCTGCACGAAGATCGGCAGGCAGCCCCCCAGCGGGTTGACCTTCTCCTCGCGGTAGATGCGCATCATCTCCTGCTGCATCTTCTGCGGCTCGTCCTTGTAGCGCTCGCGCAGCTCCTGCACCTTCGGGTTGACGGCCTTCATCTTGGCCATCGAGCGGTAGGCGCTGGCATTGAGCCAGAAGAAGGCGGCCTTGAGCAGCAGCACGAGGGCGACGATCGACCAGCCCCAGTTGCCGATCAGGCTGTGCAGCTTGAGCAACAACCAGAACAGCGGCTTGGCGAGGATGGTCAGCCAGCCGTAGTCCTTGACCAGGTCGAAGCCGGGGGCGAGCGTTTCGAGCTTCTTCTCCTCCTGCGGGCCGACGTACAGGCGTGCGTCCAGCGTCTTGGTCGCGCCGGGGGCCAGTTCGCCCAACGGCACGGTCATGCCGGCGGCGTAGAGGTTGGTGCTGACCTTGCGGGTGAAGAACTCGCGCTGCGTCTTGTCACCGATCAGCCAGGCCGAGGTGAAGTAATGCTGCACCATCGCCACCCAGCCGTTGTCGCCTTCGGTGGCGTGGGAGGGTTTGTCGCTGGCGCCGCGCTTCTCGATGTCCTTGAACTCGACCTTCTGGAACTTGTTGGCTTCGGTGTAGATCGCCGGGCCGGTGAAGGTGCTGTAGAAGCTGGAGGCGTCGGGCGTCGGGTTGCCGTCGCGCACCAGTTGGTAGTAAGCCTGCAAGCCGGCGGGGCTGCTGCCGGTGTTGACCACCTGCTGCTGCACGCCCACGGTGTAGTCGCCGCGGTGGAAGGTGAAGGCCTTGACCAGCTTGACGCCGCCCGCACTGCCTTCGAACTGCAGCTTCAGCTCGTTCTGGCCGGCCGTGAGCGTGCGCTCGCCGGGCTGCACCGCCATCACGGTGTAGTGGTTCGGCACGGCTTCGCCCGCGCGGGTCGGGATCAGGCCCGTCTCGGCGCTGTAGACGCGCTCGGCAGAGCGGTCGAACAGCGTGATGTTGCGCTTGGGGTCGGAGGGGTCGCGGTAGTTCAGCAGCTCGACGCGCACCAGCGTGCCGCCGCGGCTGTCGAAGGTGGCTTCGATCGTGTCGGTGGTCACCTTCACCAGCTCGGACTTGGTCGCTTCGGCCGCCGCGGCGGTCGAGGCGGCGGCCGACGGTGCTTGGGCGGTGCCCGGCAGCGCAGCCGCAGCAGATGCAGCCGGCGGCACGCCCGCATCGGCACGGGATGCGGAGGCTGGGGCCTGGGTGCTCGGATGGAACATCGACGGCTGCCCGTTGTGCTGGTTCCAGCCGTCCCACAGCATCACCAGCGACATCGAGAAAACACCCCACAGCAGGGCACGGCGCATGTCGGTCATACGGAGGAGGTCTTTCGGGGGGAGTCGGGGAAGTCGGGGGCGGTCAGCGCGGCACCGGGGGGCGTCGCGCTGTCGCGGGGCCGCCCGAGCAGGGCGGTGAACAGACCAGTGCCGGAGTTAGGCACCGGGTCGTGGCCGCCGCGACACCAGGGGTGGCAGCGGCCGATGCGCGTGGCCGTGAGGACGCTGCCGCGCAGGGCACCGTGCCGGTCGAGTGCGCCCAGCGCATAAGCCGAGCAGGTCGGCTCGAAGCGGCAGGCCGAGCCCAGCCAGGGGCTGAGCAGCAGGCGGTATCCGCGCACCAGGCCCATCAGCAGACGCTGAGGCAGCCGGGCGAAGTCCGTGCCGGCGACGACGGGACTCACGCCGCGGCTCCGTCGGTACGCGACGGACGAGCCGAGCCGTTGCCCACGCCGCGGCGCAGGCGCCGAACGGCGTCGGCCAGCAGCGTGCGGAGCTCATCGCGCAGGCTCACGGCCAGGGTGTCCGACTGGGCACTCGGGTAGGCCTTGCGGTCGATCGGCGCACGCAGGCGCAGCACCCATTCGCCGGCCGGCAGATCCGGCAGGCGCTCACGCAGGCGCTCGCGTAGCTGACGCTTGATCAGGGTGCGCGTCACCGAACGGCGTGCGTGCCGCTTGGGAACGACCAAGCCCAGCCGCAGACTGCCGTCGTCCGGGGTGACGCCGATCGCGTCATCCACAGGGACGGGCCCGGGCTGGGCAGGGGCTGTTGACAACTGCGGCGGTGGCAGATAGTGCACGCTGAAATGGGCCGATCGGGCACAGGGGCGTTGACCCATCGCCGCCTCGAAACGGGCGGACTCAGTGAGGGCACTCAGGGTCAAGGCCAAGCCCGGTCTCGGCGGGGTTCAGCGTTGCGGCAGGGGCCGCACACCGCTGCCGTCGATCAGAGGGCGATGCGCTTGCGGCCCTTGGCGCGGCGCGCGTTGATCACGGCGCGACCGCCACGGGTCTTCATGCGAACCAGGAAGCCGTGGGTGCGGGCGCGGCGAACCTTGGACGGTTGGTAAGTGCGTTTCATGGTGGGTCCTCAGAGGCGAAGGTGCAGGAAAAGACCGCGTTGGCAGGGCTCCGGAAGGAGCCACGACCACTCGGTGCGGGGGCGTATTCCGGTCGAGCGCCCCGTCGGTTCAACGAGCACTGGATGCGTGACCGAAGGGAAATTGCCGCCGGCCGTCGGGGAGGGTGCCCCGCTCGTCCGATGGCGCGTCTTTCCTGTCGAGCCGCTTGGCTTCTCATCGGGCGGGCCGATGTATCGCGCAGGCTGCTGCACCCCGGTCACTTTCCAGGGAACCAGAGATTACAGCAGGAAGGGGAGTCGCCGTCAACTTCCATGGGTTCAACCCCTTCGGATGAACCGGATTGACTGCGGTGCCAAATCTGTGGATAACCACACCCTGGCGGGGCTGGCTTGTGGCTACAATCGCGCCCCCTTGGAAAAGTTGTCCACATCGAAGAACATGATCACGGACTTGTGGGAACGCGGCTGCGAGCGCTTGGCGACCGAGCTGCCCGAACAGCAGTTCAACACCTGGATCAAGCCTCTGCCCCCGGCCGACGTGTCGGCTGCGGCCGATGGCTTGCGGGTGGGCTTGCGCGTTCCCAACCGGTTCAAGCTCGACTGGATCCGCGCCCAGTACGGCGCGCGCATCGAGTCGGCGCTCAGCGATCTGGCGGGGCAGCCGGTTCGGCTGGAGCTGTCGGTCATGCCGCGAGGACCCGAGCTGCGCGTGGCCGCGCCTGCGGGCGTGGACGTCGCCCCGCGGGTGATGGGGCAGGCACCACTTTCGGTGGGGGCGATGTTGAGCGCGCCGGTGAGTGCGGCGGCATCGGCTGGCGCGGCTGGGGCCACAGCCCGGGCCCGCAGCGCCCGGGCTGCCGCAGCCCGGGCCAGTGCCGCCGCTGGTGCGGCGGCGGTCGGCTCGGTGGTGGTGTCGCAGCCTGCCGTGAGCTATGCGGCTCAGTCCACGGCCTCGGTTCAGGAGGCGGTGGCCCCCCCGGTGGTGGTGATCCCGACGCCGCGTGCGCGTGCCAGCTCGCCTGCGCCAGCCAGCAGTGTCGGTCGGCTCAACCAGGCGCTGACCTTCGACACCCTTGTTCCGGGTCGAGCCAACCAGATGGCGCGCACTGCGGCGCTGCACGTGGTGGGTGCGCCGGGGCAGATGTACAACCCCTTGTTCATCTACGGCGGCGTCGGCCTGGGCAAGACCCACCTGATCCACGCGGTGGGCAATGCCCTGATCCAGCACAACCCCGAGGCGCGGGTGTTGTACCTGCACGCCGAGCAGTTCATCTCGGACGTGGTGAAGAACTATCAGCGCAAGACCTTCGATGAATTGAAGGCCAAGTACCACTCGCTGGACCTGTTGCTGATCGACGACGTGCAGTTCTTCGCCGGCAAGGACCGCACCCAAGAGGAGTTCTTCAACGCGTTCGAGGCGCTGCTGGCCAAGCGCGCGCACATCATCATGACCAGCGACACCTACCCCAAGGGGCTGGTGGACATCGACGAGCGCCTGACCAGCCGCTTCGACGCCGGCCTGACGGTGGCCATCGAGCCGCCGGAGCTGGAGATGCGCGTGGCCATCCTGCTGAAGAAGGCCAAGGCCGAGGGCGCCGAGATGCCCGAGGACGTCGCCTTCTTCGTGGCCAAGAACGTGCGCGCCAACGTGCGCGAGCTCGAAGGCGCGCTGCGCAAGGTGCTGGCCTACGCGAAGTTCTCGCACAAGGAAATCACCATCAACCTGGCGCGCGAGGCGCTCAAGGACCTGCTGTCGATCCAGAACCGCCAGATCTCGGTGGAGAACATCCAGAAGACCGTGGCGGACTTCTACAAGATCAAGATCGCCGACATGTACTCCAAGAAGCGCCCGGCGAGCATCGCCCGGCCGCGCCAGATCGCGATGTACCTGGCCAAGGAGATGACGCAGAAGAGCCTGCCCGAGATCGGCGAGCTCTTCGGCGGGCGCGATCACACCACCGTGCTGCACGCGGTGCGCAAGATCGGCGGCGAGCGCCAGAAGAACACCGAGCTGAACCAGCAGCTGCACGTGCTGGAGCAAACGCTCAAAGGCTGAGGCCGGACCGCCCACGGTCCATTCTCTGGGTCGCCCTGTTTTCAGGCGAAAATAGCGCGTTTGCGGACGCCTGCATACGCGCGCGCGATCCGTCCCGATTTCCCGACGAACGAGAGAGACATCCCTCATGATCGTGCTCAAGGCAACCCAGGAAAAGGTGCTGACCGCCTTGCAGGCCGTCTCCGGCATCGTCGAGCGGCGCCACACGCTGCCCATCCTGGCCAACGTGCTGATCCGCAAGCAGGGCGGTCACACCGAGCTCACCACCTCCGACCTCGAGATCCAGGTGCGCACCGGCGCCGAGCTCGGCGGTGACGAAGGCGCCTTCAGCACCACCGTGGGTGCGCGCAAGATGATCGACATCCTGCGCACCCTGCCGGCCGACCAGGTGGTGACGCTCAGCGCCGCGCAGAACAAGCTGACGCTGGCCGGCGGCAAGAGCCGCTTCACGCTGCAGACCCTGCCGGCCGATGACTTCCCGCTGGTGCAGGAGTCGGCCGAGTTCGGCCCCAGCTTCAGCGTGCCGCAGAAGACGCTCAAGGGCCTCATCGACCAGGTGCACTTCGCGATGGCGGTGCACGACATCCGCTACTACCTCAACGGCATCCTCTTCGTCGCCGAGGGCAAGACGCTGACCCTCGTGGCCACCGACGGCCACCGCCTGGCGCTGGCGCAGGCCACGCTGGACGTCGAGATGCCCAAGCAGGAGGTCATCCTGCCGCGCAAGACGGTGCTGGAGCTGCAGCGCCTGCTCAAGGCCGACGACAAGGGCTCGAAGGCCGCCGCCAAGTCCGACGACGGGGACGGCGCGCCCGAGGAGGCCCGCATCGAGATGCGCTTTGCCGACAACCAGGCCAAGTTCACCTTCGGCGGCCTGGAGTTCGTCACCAAGCTGGTCGAGGGCAAGTTCCCCGACTACAACCGCGTCATCCCCAAGAACCACCGCAACCACGTCACGCTGGGCCGCGCCCCGCTGCTGGCCAGCCTGCAGCGCGCGGCCATCCTGACGAGCGAGAAGTTCAAGGGCGTGCGCATCAACTTCGAGCCCGGCACGCTGCGCATTGCGGCCAGCAACGCCGAGCAGGAAGAGGCCAAGGAAGAGCTGGAGATCGACTACGGCGGCGACAGCATCGAGATCGGCTTCAACGTCACCTACCTGATCGACGTGCTGTCCAACGCCAGCGCCGAGATGGTGATGCTCTCGCTGCAGGACGCCAACAGCTCCGCGCTGGTCACCATCCCCGAGCAGTCAGGCTTCAAGTACGTCGTGATGCCGATGAGGATCTGACGATCCCCATCGGCATTGCTGCCGTACTCTGTGCACCCCCTGCCCCCCGCCAAGCGGGGGCGCCAGTCAGAGGGGTGCCCGGGCCGCCTGTCCTGCGGACGGCCGGCCCTCATTGTTTGAGAACTTCATGACCGACTCCACCACCCCGACCCCCGCCGAACCGACGCCCGAAGAGCGGGCTGCCGCCGCAGCCGCATCCGCCGCGGCCTCTGCGGCCGCATCGGCAGGGTACGGCTCGGACAGCATCCAGATCCTGGAAGGCCTGGAGGCGGTGCGCAAGCGCCCGGGCATGTACATCGGCGACACGAGCGACGGTACCGGCCTGCACCACCTGGTGTTCGAGGTGGTGGACAACTCCATCGACGAGGCGCTGGCCGGGCACTGCGACGACATCGTCGTCACCATCCACACCGACAACTCGATCTCCGTCACCGACAACGGCCGCGGCATCCCGACCGGCGTCAAGATGGACGACAAGCACGAGCCCAAGCGCTCGGCCGCCGAAATCGCGCTGACCGAGCTGCACGCCGGCGGCAAGTTCAACCAGAACAGCTACAAGGTCTCCGGCGGCCTGCACGGCGTGGGCGTGAGCTGCGTCAACGGCCTGTCCAAGTGGCTGCGCCTGACGGTGCGCCGCGACGGCAAGGTGCACCAGGTCGACTTCAAGCAGGGCGTGCCGCAGAACCGCCTGATCGAGGTGGTGGACGGCGTCGAGACCAGCCCGATGCGCGTCATCGGCGCGACCGACAAGCGCGGCACCGAAGTGCACTTCCTGCCCGACACCGAAATCTTCCAGCAGAACAACGAGTTCCACTACGACATCCTGGCCAAGCGCCTGCGCGAACTCTCCTTCCTGAACAACGGCGTCAAGATCCGCCTGATCGACGAGCGCAACCAGAAGGAAGACAACTTCGCCTACGCCGGCGGGGTCAAGGGCTTCGTCGAGTTCGTCAACAAGGGCAAGAAGATCCTCCACCCGAACATCTTCCACGCCCAGGGCGACAAGAGCAGCGACCAGGGCACCAACGTCGGCGTGGAAGTGGCGATGCAGTGGAACGACTCCTTCAGCGAGTCGGTGCTCTGCTTCACCAACAACATCCCCCAGCGCGACGGCGGTACCCACCTCACCGGCCTGCGTGCGGCGATGACCCGCGTCATCAACAAGTACATCGAGGACAACGAGCTGGCCAAGAAGGCCAAGGTCGACATCGCCGGGGACGACATGCGCGAGGGCCTGGCCTGCGTCGTCAGTGTCAAGGTGCCCGAGCCCAAGTTCTCCAGCCAGACCAAGGACAAGCTCGTCAGCTCCGAGGTGCGCGCGCCGGTCGAGGACATCGTCAGCCGCCTGCTGACCGACTGGCTGCTTGAGAACCCCAACGACGCCAAGATCATCTGCGGCAAGATCGTCGACGCCGCCCGCGCCCGCGAGGCCGCGCGCAAGGCCCGCGAGATGACGCGCCGCAAGGGCGTGCTCGACGGCATGGGCCTGCCCGGCAAGCTCGCCGACTGCCAGGAGAAGGACCCGGCGATGTGCGAGATCTACCTCGTGGAGGGTGACTCCGCCGGCGGCTCCGCCAAGCAGGGCCGCGACCGGAAGTTCCAGGCCATCCTGCCCCTGCGCGGCAAGATCCTGAACGTCGAGAAGGCGCGCTACGAGAAGCTGCTGGCCTCCAACGAGATCCTGACGCTGATCACCGCGCTGGGCACCGGCATCGGCAAGGGCATGGGCGGGGACGACTTCAACCCCGACAAGCTGCGCTACCACCGCATCATCATCATGACCGACGCGGACGTGGACGGCGCCCACATCCGCACCCTGCTGCTGACCTTCTTCTACCGCCAGATGCCCGACCTGGTCGAGCGCGGCCACATCTACATCGCGCAACCGCCGCTGTACAAGGTCAAGCACGGCAAGCAGGAGCAGTACCTCAAGGACGGCAGCGAGCTCGACGCCTACCTGCTCAAGGTGGCCCTGGACGGCGCCTCGGTGGACCCGGCCAACGGCAACGCCCCCATCACCGGCCCCGCGCTGGAAGAACTGGCCCGCCAGTACCTGCTGGCCAGCAACGTGATCGCCCGCCTGAGCAACTGGATGGACATCGAGGCGCTGCGCGCCATTTCGGACGGCCTGGTGCTGAACCTGGACGACCTGGCCGCCGCCGAAACCAGCGCCGCCGCGCTGAAGGCTGCCCTGCACGACGCCGAGGTGGAGGCCGTGTTCGACGCCCGCACCGACAAGCACGTGCTGCGCATCAGCCGCCAGCACCACGGCAACACCAAGGCCAGCGTGATCACGCAGGACTTCGTGCACGGCGCCGACTACCAGGCGTTGAGCGTGGCGGGCGTGACGTTCAAGGGGCTGTTGGGGGCGGATGCCGTGGTGCGCCGTGGTGAGGGCGAGCGGCAGAAGGATGCCAAGGCGCCGGACTTCCGTGCGGCCATGGCTTGGCTGATGGGCCAGGCTGAAAACGCCGTGGGCCGCCAGCGTTACAAGGGGCTGGGGGAGATGAACCCTGAGCAGCTGTGGGAGACCACCATGGACCCGACCGTGCGGCGTTTGCTGCGGGTGCAGATTGAAGACGCGATCGAGGCCGATCGGGTGTTCACGATGTTGATGGGGGATGAGGTGGAGCCGCGCCGAGACTTTATTGAGACGAATGCGTTGAGGGCGGCGAATATTGATGTTTGATGGCTGTTGTAGAGCACCCCATAAGGCGCGAATTTGAGCCCCATAAGCTGCGAAAGCTATGGGTTTCTCCTACCTCTTAGGTGACTGACGGACCGCCAAGTTTGATGCCCCCGGTGAGGTCCGTAGCTCTTTGTGCCTGCCTGCCAGGGCTGGCGTGAAGGTATCTGCAAGGGAGTGAGCACTACCGACTTCGGCAAAGCGACCGATGGGTGCTCTGACAGAACACTAGTACAGATGAGTTCCATCATGAAGCCGAAGAGGGCCCTGCTGGCGTACTGTGCGCTCGCAGACCGCATCCATCAGTCCAACGCTGGGATGTTTGGGGCGCTCGTTCCATTCTTCGCGCCAATTTGCCGTGAGTTCGCCGGTCGGATGTTTGATGCTGCGCCGTTCTCGGATGCGGTGGCCAACCTGTATGGCATGCGAATCCCTCGACTCGCTGTCCTTGGCATGGCGGAACAGCTGGAGGCGCAAGGGCTTTTGGTCCCTGTCATCGGGAAAGCAAGGGGCACGGTTTATCAGTACGCGGCCGTGAGCGCTGTTGAGGAGGCGCCTGAGGTTCCGGGCGTTACAGAGCGCGAAATCGACTCCGTGCTGCATCAGTTCGTTGAGTCGTGCCGTGCCGATCCGCTGTTCAAGGACGAGACAGAGCAGCGCTTGCAAGAGGAGTTCCTGGATCGGCTGCTAAACGCTGAATCCATGCGTTTGCTTGCACGCAAGGAAGCCGGTATCGCGGCGAAGGCGTCTTCAAAGACGCTAACCCTGAAGCGCGCTGAATCCGATCCCAACGAGCAAAGGGGATTGCGACTCGATTTCCATGCGGCGCAGTTCCTGGTCGATCTGCGAGACAGTCAACCCGCACTATTCGACCGGGTGTCGGACATCGCGTTCGCAAGCATGGCGGCCGAGGCGCTCGCGTGCTTTAGTGAGCCGGCAGTGGACAAAAAGGACCTCAGCGGCCTCGAAATCTACCTCGACTCGCCGCTTCTGCTTGACGTTCTCGGGGTCAACGTCGACTACTCGGTCTACGGCACCGAGTTGCTCGCAATGGTCTCCTCAAGCGGCGCACAGCCAGCCGTCTTCGATGACTGCATTGTGGAAGCTGAATCGGTGGTGTCTGGCCAGCTCGCTTCGCTGCGCTCGGGGAATTCCCGTGTCGGCCACTTTGGCGCTTCAGCAAAGCCCCATGTCCTCTCCGCCTTGAAGGGGAATATCGGCAGCCGCGCTGCGGCTGTTGGCATCTCCATCAAGCAAGACCCGCAGCTCGACCTGATGCGACGGTCCAAAAACACTGTCGGGGACATTCAGGCTGAGCTCAGTAGGCGCATGTCGCATTGGCCAAACGATGAGGCGCGCACCCATGACGAGCGATCTGTATGGGCCATGCTGCGGATTCGAGACGCAAACACACCATGCACTCGCATCTGCGACAGCAAAGCCGTGTTCATTACAAGAAACACGGCACTTGCCCAGGCGGCAAACGACGCCTGGAGAACTTGGCTTACTGCCGCAGCCAAGCAGAGCGTGAACGCGGCAGATCGTTGGGCTCCCGTGGCTCTTTCGGACAAACAGCTGGCGGGCTACCTATGGCTTCGAAGCGGCGACGGGAATGGCCGAATGTCTCGGGCTCGCCTGCTGGCTCACTGCTCGGCGGCAATCCGGCCACGCCCCGATGTAAAGGCTCGGGCCTACAACTTGGTTCTCGACCTTCACGGCAAGGCGGAAGCCGACCACGTTGCCGCTCTTTTGGAAGACCGGGAGGGTGAACGCGCCTTGATGCGTGCCACCCGGGCCGATCCAGAAGACGTAACGCCCGAGCGGCTCCCGTACATCATTGAGCAGGTAAAGCTGGCGGCGGGCGAGTTTGCTGCTGCGGTCGCGCGTGAGGAGGCAGAGCAGAAGCTCAGTGCTCAGAAGGAAGAGAGCGAGCAGAAACTGACCGCTTTGCAAGTTGCCCATGAGGAGCGGATCGCTCGAATTGCGTCCGATGCCGCCCGAGCCCAGGATGAGACCGCAAAAGGTGTGGAGAAGCTGCATGCTGAGTTAGCCCAGCGTGACCTCGAATCCACCCAGTTGGAAGGTAGGGTGGACGCTCTAAGCCAGCAGCTTCTGTCGCGAGAGCGTTCCGATATGGCCGAGCAAATACACGCGCTTTCCCAAGGCCTGGCTGCCGGAGTCGGGGTATTCAAGCGGGTTCGCTGGCTGCTCGTGTTCCTCTTCTCCTCGCTGGCAGCGCTTGCGAGCGCGCTCGGGGTGGAATGGCCGTTTCTCGGACAAATGGCGTCATTCGCCGTGACTGCGTTCGGTTTTTGGTTTGTTCCCGAGGCACTTGAACGACCTACGCGGTGGGTAGCCATGCGTGAGACCACGGCTAGCGTTCATCGAATGCATCCACGCCTTGCCATGCCTCATGACGTGCCCGATTTCAAAGCCGGCACATGGTCCGCCATTGATGTCCTTAGGCAGAAACTTGATGACCTAGGCGACGATCCAGGACTGAACCGGCCCGGGTTTCGTGGAGGCCAGTTGGTTTAAGTCAGGCCGCGATGGCGACCTCCTCGGCGAGACGCCGGTGATAGTTTGCCTCAGCCTCGGCAGGTGGGATGTGCCCGATCGGCTCCAGCAGTCGGTGGTGGTTGAACCAGGACACCCATTCGAGCGTCGCGAGTTCCAAGGACTCCTTGGTCTTCCAGGGGGCCCGGCGGTGGATCAATTCGGCCTTGTAGAGGCCGTTGATCGTCTCGGCCAAGGCGTTGTCGTAACTGTCGCCCTTGCTGCCCACGGAGGGTTCCACGCCGGCTTCGGCCAATCGCTTGCTGTAGCGGATCGAAACGTATTGCGACCCGCGGTCTGAGTGAACCACGAGGCTGCGATCGCGCTCCGGTTGCCGTGCGTACAAGGCCTGCTCAAGAGCGTCGAGAACAAAGTCCGTCGTCATCGAGCTGCTGACTCGCCAGCCCACGATGCGCCTGGCGTAGACGTCGACGACGAAGGCCACGTACTGCCAGCCTTGCCAGTTCGAGACGTAGGTGAAGTCCGAGACCCAGAGCTGGTTCGGCCGCTCGGCCTTGAACTGCCGGTTGACCTTGTCGAGCGGGCTCGGCGCCTTGCGATCGCTGATCGTGGTGCGCACGACTTTGCCTCGGATGACGCCCCGCAGCCCAAGGCGCTTCATCAGCCGCTCGACCGTGCACCGCGCTGTCGCCGTCCCCTCGCGGCTCAACTGCCGCCAGACCTTCTCGGCGCCATAGACCTGCATGTTGGCCTGCCAGACCCGTTGGATCTCGGGGGCCAGAACATCGTCTCTCCGGGCTCGCGCGCAGCGCCTGTGCGGTTCGCGCTGGAGCGCCGCGTGCCTGCGATATCCGGACGGGGAAATCTGCAGAACCCTGCAGATCGGCTCGACCCCGAACGTATCGCGATGCTCGTCGATCAGCGCCCTCAGGGCTTGAATCGGCGGTCAAGCTCCGCCTGGGCGAAAAACGCGCTGGCCACCTTCAGGATCTCATTGGCGCGACGCAGCTCCTTGACCTCGCGTTCGAGTTCCTTGATTCGCTGCGCCTCGGCCGTCGTCACGCCTTCACGTGTGCCGTTGTCGATTTCGTGGCGCTTCACCCAGGTCAGCAGCGTCTGCGGCACGCAGCCAATCTTCGGGGCAATCGACTCGACCGCCAGCCACAGCGAGGAGTACTCCCCGCGGTGCTCCAGCACCAAGCGCACGGCGCGCTCGCGGACTTCAGGTGAGAACTTGTTCGACTTGTTCATGGCTCCATCTTCTCAAAGGTTGGAGCCTCCACAATTCCCGGGCCGGTTCACAATACCTGCATGCGTTTGCTTTGCGCTCAGGCGAACACGCTCATCGACCTGTTCGGCGAAAGTCTTCGTACGCGACAGCCGCCGCCCTACAATCTGCAAGGGGAGTTTGTCCCACTCCGCAGCAGGTGAGTCGATGGCGTCTCCATCGATGCTGCCACCGTAGTGCTTCGCAAGTGGCCTCCGGCCATGAACCTTTGGTCTTTGTTTTCTCCGGACCGCCATCTCACCTGGCTTCTCCGGAGATCCTCGCGAACAGCTCTGCTTTCCGCACGCGCGAACGCAGCATCTCCGCGCCCTCAGTCGCGTTCATCGCGGCGGAATTTTCAATTTCTTCGATGGAATAGCGAACGAAATCGGTCGTTCCGCTGCTCGTTGGCCCCAGCTTCTTCGTGTAGCTGAACGAGTTCTCGAGATGCATCACGAACGGCCGCAAGTGACTGAAGGCCTCGGCCTCGTGTTGCATATACGCCCGGCGGCGGGTGACGAACTTGTCCTGCGAGCGGCCGTCATTGAAGCCCTTGTTGCGGAACTGCACGACTTGCCCGTCTTTCAGCAGCCAGTAGCGACCCACGTCGAACCAGTAGCCGCGCTCGGCGATTGCCTCCACCTTCATCTGCCCAAGCGAGTCCCCGATGAGGTCTTCGAAGTGCCGCAAGAACCCGTCGAGCCTGTCTCTCGCTATCGAGAGGTGTACCGAATCGATGTTGGCGTAGCAGATCTCCACCGAGTCGTAGGCGACGAAGCGTTCGATTGCCGTTAGAAGTTTTACGCGTGCGTTCGCGAGCACGCCGCTCGACAGGCAATAGACGGCGCCCGCCGCGTCGACGTCGAGGTGGCGCAACTCGAACCCGTTCGCGTGGTCGCGCACGCCGAAGTACGCCGTGCGGCCCAGGAAGCGTTGCAGGTCCGCCGGCGCCACCTGTGCGTCGAGCGAGAGGTTGTAGTTCGACGTTAGGAAGTCGCGTAACTCGCGCGGCGACGCGAAGTCCGTGCGCATGTCGCGGCGCTGGTTAGTCGCGCTGTGCATGAGCTGGAGCGACGACTTGCAGAACTGCTCTAGCGCGTCGTCACCGCGCGAGCGCGCGTGGCGGCGCCGCGCGTACAGGCGCTCGGCCGCCTTCGCGAGCGGATGCTCGATGGCTCGGCGGCTGCAGAAGCCTTCTTTCACGTCCACCGCGTCGAAGAAGCGCGCGAAATGGAGCAGTTCCGACTTGTGCAGCAGCGTCTCGACGGAGTCGCCCACATCGAGCTGGAAGTGGAACGAGCGGCCCAGCCGCCGGAACAAGAATGGATGGTGGTTTTGGATGAAGCCAGGTCGCGCGCCGCGCAGCACGACCCGGTAGATGCCCTCATCGATCGCTTCCAGTGCTGCGGGCGGCCGGTCGAAGGTGCGATGCCTGATGGTCCGCGGCTCGCAGAAGCTGCCGCGCAGGCAGTCCGCGAACATTGAGTTGAAGTCAAGCGCAACGACCGCGCGGTCGGGCCGCTCCTCGACGTGCTTGTACACCTCCTGTTGGCCTTCACGCAGCGAGAAGAAGAAGAACCGGTCCAGGCCACTCTTGAACTTGAGCGCGCGTGCGATTCGATGCAGGTGCCGGGTGGACTGGTCGTGCGAGAAGCTGGACGCCACGATGCCGAGCTGCCGCACTTTCCGCAGCAGCTTGCGCAAGGTTGCGAGGTTCACCTGCATCAAGGGCGCATGACGAAGCTGAGGAAACAGCGGGAACCGGCTTTCGAACGCGTGTAGTTGGCAGCCACGCAGCGACGCCGCCTCCAGCGCGCCAAGGTACTCGCGGTTGGTGAGCACAATGAGCGGAGGCTTGCCACTCGCCGCGTGCGAGCCGAGGAACGCGTCGAGTTCCGCCAACCCGCCGTCATGCAGCACCTGGCGGCCGTCTGTGGCGATAGGCGTGAACTGGAAAGGCTGTAGGCAGTTCGGGTTGGGCGCGACGATGCGCCTCACCGCCGTGGACTTGACGATGAGATCGAGGTCAAACGCGATGACCGGGTCGAAGCGGCCGCAGGTGATCACTCGGCGCTCCGCGCGGGCGCGTCGCCGTCGAGCGCGAATCCGCGGCAAGCCGCTTCGACGAAGGCGTCAAACGCCATTTCGATGTCAAGCGTCAGCAGGGCCGAGAGTCGCCGCCGGGCCTTTCGGCGGTAGAAGTACGAGAGCGGTCGCAAGTGCCGCACTCGCCAGCGTGGGTAGACCCGCTTGCCCTCAACTGACAGCGGCGGCGGTGAGGGACTGAGGTACTCGAGGGAAGCTCTCGCATTGCTTACCTCGTTCATGTAGAGGGCGTACCCAGCGTCGCGTGCTCGAAGGTCCAAGAGGTTGAGGTGCAGCCGAGCCACCGAAAGCAGGCAGCGCATTGGCGCCACACCAACTCGCCCGACTGTGCCGGCGTCGCCGTGCAGGCGCAGCTTCTCGTGCACAAAGCGCTGCAGCACGCCGACACGCTCGTACGCGATGAGCTTTTCCTCGTTCGCCTTGAGCGAAGCGCACAGCCGGGCGACCTCGGTGTCCAGCGCCGCCTTGCGCGGCAGGGCCGCTACCTTGTAGAAGATGCCACGAACCAGGATTTCGATGCAGTCGTCCAGCCTGACGATGGCGTGGTAAGCGATTGGGATTCGTTCGCGCTGGAGGTACGACGCGATGGCTGCGTCGGTCTCCTCGCGCATAAGGTGGCGGACGAGTTTTGCGCGGACCGCGCTCTTGACCCTAAGTCCGGCGATGATTCGCGCAGCCTCTTTCAGTCGGGCTGCGTCGACCGCCGGTGGCGAGGGGGCCGCGGGAACGATGGGCGATGCCGATGATGACGCATCGTCGCCGAAGCTCTCCTCGTCGTCGTCGAGCCCGTCGTAGTCGCCGAACAGGATGTCGCGGGCCAGCCCGAGCCCGACATAATTGAGCTCAGTTTCAGAGAGCATGCCCCGAAATTTGTCGAAGTAATCCATTCACTCTCCCCCCAGTGCAGCTTCCGTCCCAAGGCGGCCATCCACCCGCACACCTCTTCCAGCTTGTCAGTGTGGTCGCGAAAGTGATGGAATCGAGTCTCCAGCCAACCCCTCCCCTTGAATACACTCAAGTGCGCAACGGCGCCGGGCGATAGAGCTTCGCAGCTCGCCCGACGCACTAGACCTAATGCGGACAACAATGGCTGAGGCTTCGAGCAACATGCGGGCGGACCGAGGAAGCAGAGTGTAAGGCGCTCTTCATGAATTCGGTTCTTTCAGGGAAAATCATGCCTCAAGGCTCTGCGAGCCCATACAGGTTTTGGTCCGAATGTGGAGGGTCACAACCGTCGAGCCGGCGCCTTGAAAACGTTCGCGGCATTCCAAGCGAGATATTCAGCCGAGGCCAGCATTTCCGAATGCTGAGGGGGGTGTAATGGCTGCCCGTGATGCCTCAACGCGCCCTGAATTCCGCGGTCACTTGTAATCGCATGCTGGCTGAAGACCACCCGGTGCTCATTGGGCTCAACAGTGAACACCCCAAGATCGAACAACTTGTGATGTAGCGCGCACAAGCAGAGCCCATTTGCTTCGATGTCGGGGCCGCCCACGTTGTGCCACTGGATGTGCGCCGCCTCCAATCCAGCACTCACGGTGCCGATGCGCAGATCGAATCCGCACACGCAACACCGGTACTTGTAGGCACGCAGCACACGTTCGCGGAAGCTTGGGTCGCGCCGCCGCCTCTGCATCTGGTCATAGGTAGCTTCTGGCACCTCGGCAGCCCATCCAATGTTCGGCCGGTCCAGATTCAAGCCCACCGATTCAGCAATGTCTGCATGCAGGCTGGCCGGGAAATAGGCCTCTAGGATCCGTGCGGCGACGGCTTCAAGCAGGCCGGGAATGTGGCGCAAGGCTTCATCGACGTCGGGCGGAAACCCGCCCTGGATGCCCAGTGCCCGCAGTTCACCAAGGTTTGGCGTGGCTGCCGCGGGACGAGCGAAGAAGTCTTGCGGACCCTGCAGTGCCCACAGTGCGCCCTCACCATCCGTCGCCAGATGCCAGAACGGGTAGTGCCGGGACTTGCCGGCGCGACTGGGACCGAATTCGGACAGCAGTGCCATCAGAGGCGCGTCCACAGCTGAAAACTCCACCAGGCGTGGTTCACCGCGCTGTACCCGGGCCAATGCGAGCAGGATCAGCAGCGGCTTGTGTGGGGCATAGACCCCGGCCCGCTGAAATCGCCGGACGTTGTCGAAGGCCGCCAGGACCTGCTCTGCAGTCTTCATCTCAGCCTCGCCCCGGTTCGCGCGCCGACCAGTAATCGGCCTTGTCGGGAAAGATCCAACGCACGCCCCCGCGCGGGTCCGCTTGGTCACCCGCGAAGCGTGGGATCAGGTGCAGATGCAGGTGCGGCACGGTCTGGCCTGCGGCTGGGCAGTCATTGATGCCGATGTTGTATCCGGCGGGATCGAATTCCGCAGCCAAGCCAGCGCGAGCTTGAGCCAGCAAGTCGAACAAGGCATCCCGCTCCTCCCGAGTCACATCAAAAAAGCTGCCGACGTGGCGCCGCGGAATCACCAGCGTGTGCCCTGGTGAGACCGGGTAAGCATCGCGAGCGACGAATGCCAATTCGTTCGCCATCAGGATTCTGGCGGCGGGCATGGTGCAGAACGGACAAGGCATGCCGGTACTCATGGTGGGCGACAGCGTAACCCATGGCGATCAGTCGGCAGCCATTGCGCCTGCCCTATCTTTGCGCCAAGCGTCGAACGCGATCGCGCGGGTTGTAGCCTTACTGCCTGCGGATGATTTTCCATCGCGATGGCGCGCGAGCCTGTCGCATAAACTGAACCGTCCACGGACAACGCGCAATGGCGCAGTCCGCGCGTCGCCTTCAACCACCCCCGATGTCGATCCACCAAATATCCCGCGCTGCCGTGATGCAGGCCTTGGACGAGTTTCAACGGCTTGGGCGCCATGCGTTCCTGCAACGCTACGGCTTTGGTACCGCCCGCGACTACTTCGTGGTTCACCCGGTCACGGGGCTGCGTTGCGATTCGAAGGCCATCGTTGGCGCGGCCTACGGGGTGGACTTTCCGGCTGCGGGCCCGTTGGGGCCCAGGCACTTTTCTGGCGGCGTGGCCACGGTGGTCCGTGTTCTTGGTGGCTTGGGCTTCGAAATCGTCGGCCCTGGTGATGCCGCCGCTCCCGCGGCTGGCAACGCCCGCCCGTGGGAGCGCGAGGAATTGGCCGTGGTGGTGGCCGATTACCTGCAAATGCTCACGCGGGAACTGTTGGGCCAGTCGTTCAACCCCGGCAAGCGCTGCGCGGCCATGTTGCCCTTGCTGCCTGGCCGGCAGGCGGGCGATATCGAATCCGTGCGCCAAGCCATCAGCGAAACGATCGGCCAGAGTGGATTGCCGCGGCTCGCGGCTTTGGGGCGCCCGGTAGTACTGGCGCCATGGCCGCTGGGGTTGACCGATGTATTGGCCGATCTCATCGACGAGCATCTGCCGGAACTCCCCAGCCTGGAGCGCGCGGCAGAGAGGGCGGCGGATGGCGAGGTAGTGGCCGCCGATCCGGTTGATTTCACCCAGGCGAAGGCGTCTGCCCCTGAACGTCAGCCCCGTGCAGCGGAGCCGCCCATCCCGACGCGCCGCCGCCCGGTGCGCCGCGATTGGCTCGAACGCGAGGCCCGCAACCGCTGCTTGGGCGAGGCGGGCGAGAGTTTCATCGTCGATTACGAGCGCTGGCGCCTGTTGCGTGAAGGCTGTGGACAACTGGCCGATCGGGTGGAGCAGGTCTCCAAGACGAAGGGGGATGGCTTGGGCTATGACGTGCTGTCGTTCGAGCCCGATGGGCGCGAGCGCTTCATCGAGGTGAAGACCACGGCCTTTGGTGACGACACACCGTTCTACGTGTCGGCCAATGAACTGGCGTTCGCTCGCGAGCAGGCCTCGCAATTCCGGTTGTGCCGGGTATTCGACTTTCGCCGGGCGCCGCGCTTCTTCGAATTGGCCGGGGCGTTTGAGCAGCACTTCGTGCTGGATGCGGCAAGTTTCAAGGCCAGGCTGATCTGACGGGGCGTTTGCGCGCAGGTGAACACACCAGCGCCTGTTGAAAGCAGCCAAGCAGTCCGTTTGGAAGCCAAGGCGCATCCTACCCACTGGTATTCTGAAGACCGTAAAAAATCAATGGGGCGGGCATGTTTGAAAACATCGGGATCACCGTACTTCGGCAAATCCCCCAAGAAGTCTTGCTGGGGCTCGTGACCGGGTCCAACAAGCTCCACGGCGGCGTCGTGCGCGACATGGGCGGCCGCATCGTCGCCCACCTGGTGGAGCCCGGCGCCAAGACGGCGCTGAACGCATCCACCCTCGTCAGCGCCCTGCCCGGCATGGGCTGGGTGGCCGACGCCTACCAGGCCTATCAACTGCACGACATGGGCCTGAAACTGGTCCAGGTGCAGAACCAGCTGGGCACGGTGATGCGGGTGGCCACGGCGGCCACGGCCTTGAGTGGGCTGGGGGTGGTGGTGGGCATTGCCAACCTGGCGGTGCTGAGCCGGCAGATCAAGGCGGTGGGGGACGCGGTGCAGCGCGTGGAAGCGCAAACCAAGCGCACCAACCGCTTCCTGGACGCCAGCCATTACGGCGATCTGCAATCGGCGCTGGACAACCTGCGGCATGCCCGCGAGGCCAGTTCGCCGGCCATCGCCACCAACTGGCTGCAGTCGGCCAAGACGCAGTTCGCGCGCATCTTCCACCGCGCGCAGACGCTGTGGCCCAAGGCCGAGACGGTGGACGAGGCCCTGGCGCTGGAAGAAAGTGCCTGCGTGGCGATGTCGGGCCACGCGCTGGCCATGAGCGAACTGCAGGAGCACGCCACGGCAGCGGCCGACTTTGCAATGCACCGGGCCCAGTGGCGGGCGCTGGCGCGCGAATGGTGCCAAACCCATGTGCTGCGGGCGGATCCGCAGCGCCTGCTGCAGGGCGAGGCCAGTGCCGGCATCAGCGCGCGGGACTTGGTGAACCTGATGGACTTCACGCAGACGGATGCGGAGTCGGCGCCGCGTGGCATCGACTGGATCGATGACTTGCGGGCGCGGCCGGTCTCGTCGTCGTGGGCGCCGAAGATGCTGTCGTCCCGCAAGGATGATGGCCCGGAGATCGCGTTTGCGCTGCGCCTGCTGGCGCGCGACGAGATCCTGGGCGCCACGCACGCGCACCTGAACCTGCTGGCACAACGCCGGGTGTCGGCCTCGGCGTTCGAGGCGATGGTGCAGCAGGCGCGCACCGAGGCGTTGGCTTCCGGCGACGATGAGCGCCCGTTGTGGGTGATTCCGACGATGGCGGCGGCGGCCGCGACACAACCTGTCGCGGCTTGAGCGCAACCTGAGCAGGCGGCAATGGGCCGTGTTGATCAGGGAGTGTTCACATGCTTGTGGTGGGTTTGATCCTGGCGGTGCTGGCGTTCAGTTTCATGAAGCTGGGTGCGCTGCTTCTGCTGGTGCGTTTGCTGGCGTTGGGCCTCAAGCTATGCGGGGTGCTGCTGGCCGCCGCGGTGCTGTGGGCGGGTATTCGATGGGTCTGGCGCCGCTTTCAACGCGGCCTTCAGCGCGACCCGGCCCGGCCAGGCGTGCCGGAATGAGAGGCCCAGCATGAGCCGGGCAACGAGCCCCGCCCCCGCCGACCGCGACAAACTCGCCGGCCGCCTGGCCAAGATCTTCCAGCGCTTGGCCCGTGGCGAACGCCTGTCGCCACCGGCGTTGGCCCAGGAGTTCGGAGTCAGCGTGCGCACGATCCAGCGCGATCTGCACCAGCGCTTCGACATGCTGGGCCTGGTGGCCGAGGCCGGGCACTACCGCCTGCCGGTGTCGGCGCTGGGCCGGGTCAGCGACGAGGACCTGGGCAGGATCGCCAACGCCCTGGGCCAGGGTGCGGTGTTCCCGTCCGCAGGGCCGCATGCGCTGCGCGCGGTGATGGGGCCGCAGGACCAGGCCACCTGGGCTCTGCGCCCCGGGCTGCCGGCCGAGGACGCCCAGCCCCACGGCCCGCTGTTCATCGAGCTGGAGCGGGCGGTGCGCGAGCGCCGGCTCGTGGGGTTCCGGTATGGCCGCGCGCCGGGCAAGGTGCACGAGCCCGTGCAGCCCTACCAGCAACTGCATCACAACGGCATCTGGTACCTGGTGGCCACGGAGGGCGGGCGCCTGAAGACGTTTGCGCTGGGGCGCATGTCCGGGTTGCTGGTGTCGGATCAGTGCTTCGAGCACGACGCTGCGGTGCAGGCCCATCTGGCCGAATCCCGCGGCATCTGGTTCCAGGGCGATGCCCAGCCGCTGCAGCCGGTGCGGCTGTGGGTGGCGGAGCCGGTGGCGCGCTACTGGCTGCGCCGCCCGCTGGTGCCGCGCCAGACCGGGGTGAAGGTGATGCCGGACGGGGCTTTGCAGGTGAGCTGCGACGCGGCCCATGCGCTGGAGATCCTGCCGGTGGTGCGTTACTGGATACCCCATGTGCGGGTGTTGAGCCCGGTGGGGTGGCAGCAGGCCTTGGAGGCGTCGTTGCGGGAGTACCTGGGGGCAGGAACGGATGATGGTGATTTGGCCGGGGCGGCATCAGGTGGGTGAGGATGTTTGCACGTGGCCATCACCTGGGCCCGGCTGAAGCGGCCCCCACCCGTGCGATTCACGGGGGCCTGAAGTGCGCGGGGACGACAATGGGTGATGAAAGCCCCCCCCCGCCTGCAGCCCCTCGTCGACGAAGGCCTGATCGATACCGTCGTGCGCCAGTTGATGAGCGGCAAGGAAGCCATGGTCTACGTGGTGCGCTGCGGTGACGAGACGCTGTGCGCCAAGATCTACAAAGAGGCCACCCAGCGCAGCTTTCGCCAGGCGGTGGACTACACCGAAAACCGCAAGGTGAAGAACAGCCGGCAGGCGCGGGCCATGGCCAAGGGCACGCGCTTCGGGCGCGAGGCGCAAGAGGCTGCCTGGCAGAGCGCCGAGGTGGATGCGCTCTACCGCCTGGCGGCGGCTGGGGTGCGGGTGCCGCGGCCGCTGAACTTTCACGACGGCGTGCTGCTGATGGAGCTGGTGACCACGGCCGAGGGCGATGCGGCGCCGCGCCTGAACGACTGCGATTTCAGCGCCGACGACGCGCTGCGCCACCACGCCACCTTGCTGCGCGAGGTGGTGCGCATGCTGGCCGCGGCGGGCACGGTGCATGGCGATCTGTCGGAGTTCAACATCCTGCTGGCCGAAGACGGCCCGGTGATCATCGACCTGCCGCAGGCGGTGGACGCGGCGGGCAACAACCACGCGGCGCGCATGCTGCTGCGCGACGTCAACAATTTGCGTGACTTCTTCGGGCGCTTCGCGCCCGAGCTGCGCGGCACGGCCTATGGCGCCGAGATCTGGTCGCTGTACCAGCGGGGCATGCTGGCGGTGGACACGCCGCTGACGGGCCGCTTCGAGCCCGAGCTGGCCAGCGTGGACCTGCGCGCGGTGCTGCGCGAGATCGAGGCGGCGCAGGAGGATGAGGCGGAGCGGCTGCGGCGGATGCAGGGGGCTTGATGGCCGGCGGGCTCAGCGGCCTCAGCAGGCTCAGCGGCCTGCCGCAGGGGGCTGGCGCACGGCCGTGACCACGTCGCGGATGGCGTCGAGCACGGCGGCGGGTTGCTCTTGCTGCACGTCATGGTGGGTGTCGGGCACCAGGCGGTGCACGCCGGCGCTCGACAGGGCGGCCAGGCGGCCGTGGCCGGCCTGGAACAGGCGGGTGAAGGCGGGCAGCTCCTGGCGCACGGCGGCCGGGGTGTCGGGCGGCAGGGGCGGTGGCAGGGTGGCGCTGAGCACGCGCAGCGGCAGGGCGCCCAGGCCCTGGGCGGTCGGTGCGCTCCCGGGTGTGGCGCATCGAAGAAAAGAAGACCGATGTCGCCTTGGCCATCTGCCTCTACCGCGATGTGGCCAAAGGGCGTTGTGATCGCCTGATCCTGGTGTCGAATGACAGTGATGCGGAGCCTGCACTCAAGGCCGTTCGGCAAGACTTCCCCCAGGTGGTGATCGGCGTCGTGATGCCGGTTCGGGCGGGTGGGGGTGACCGGCCGGAACGGCGCGCCAGTGGCTCGTTGGCTGCGCAGGCGAATTGGACGATGCGCAGCCTGCCTGAGGGCCTGCTCCGGGCGGCCCAATTGCCACCGTGGGTGCCGACGAACAAGAAGCCCATCCGCAAGCCTTCTCATTGGTGAGCCGGGGCCTGTCTCCGTGCCAGAGACGCTCCATAGACGCTCCCCCTCCACCATGGCAGCCACCAGGGGCATCCCGCCCCCTCTTCAAGCCAGGAGCTGTCATGACCTTGCATCCCCACGCCCTTCGCACCCCCTTGCTGGCCACGCTGCTGGCCCTGTCGGCCGGCCTGGCCCAGGCCGAGGTGGCCGTCACGATGACCACCCAGGTCAACCAGGTCTTCGAGGTGTCCCAGACCGACTTGTTGCAGACGGCGCTGGCGTCCAGCAGCTTCGTGGGCAACTTCGGGATGACGGCCACCGCGGGCGAGGTGGCGTTCAACAACGGGGTCTACGGCAGCATCGGCTACCAGGGCTTCGGCGGCGAAGCGGCCACGGCGGGGGTGGACCAGGTGGCGACCTTCACGCTCAACGCCGGCGCGGGCGCGGGCTACGACATCCGCTTGATCGACAGCTACTCGGGCTGGGACGGCAACCGCGGTGGGCAGAGCTACGTGCTGTCGTACACCACGGTGGCCGACCCGGGCACCTGGATCCGCCTGGCCTCGGTGTTCGACAACGCCACCACCCCGAACAACGGCAACACCAACACGCACGTGAACCTGGCCGACAGCAACGGCGGCTTCCTGGCCACGGGGGTGCAAAGCCTGCGCTTCGAGTTCCGGGGCGACCTGGACTACAGCTTTGCCGGCTACCGTGAGATCGACGTGCAAGGCCTGGCGAGCGCGGTCACGCCGGCGGTGCCGGAGCCGGCCTCGGTGGGCCTGATGCTGGCGGGCCTGGGGATGGTGGGGCTGCAGGCGCGCCGCCGCCGCGGGGTGGCGGGCGGGCGCTGAGGCGTCGGCCTCACCCGCCCATCACCCGTCCATCACCCGCCCATCACCACGTCCAGCCCGTTGACGGCCAGGCGGGCCTGCACCTCGCGGGCGTCGCCCAGGTCGTTGCCGTCGGCCAGCACGGGGATCGGGGCCTGGGCCAGCAGGCGCAGCCGCTGCGCCGGGCGGGTGGCGACGGCGGGGTTGGCCAGGTGGGTGCCGGCGAGCAGCTGGCCGGCCAGGCGCAGCACGCCGGCGCGGCCGAGGCTGCGGGCCAGCATCAGGTCGAGGCGGCCGTCGTCGGGGCGGGCCTGGGGCGCGATGCGCAGGCCGCCGCCGTAGGTGGGGGTGTTGAGCAGGGAGGCCATGGCGACGTCCAGCGCGGGGCTGCCGCCGGGCCCGGGGGCCCAGGCCTGGCCGTCGACCTCGAGGCGCACGGCCCAGCGGCGCAGGGCGGGCAGGGCCTGCAGCAGGGCCAGCAGGTAGCGCGGGCGGCCCCACAGCAGGCGCGGGCCGCTGAGCGCGCGGCGGGCCACCTGGGCGTCGAAGCCCAGGCCCAGGCTCGAGATGAAGGGGGCGGGGGCGCCGCCGTCCAGGGCCACCTCGCCCACGTCCAGGCGGCGCACGGGGCCTTGCAGCGCGTACTTCAGCAGGTAGGGCCAGGGCTGGCGGCGGTCGCGCCAGACGGCGCGGGCCAGGTCGTTGCCGCTGCCGGCGGGCACCAGGCCCAGGCTGTGGCGGCCGGCCAGCAGGGCGCCCAGGTAGCGCTGCAGGGTGCCGTCGCCGCCGATCACCACCACGCGGGTGCCGGGGGGGCAGGCCCGGATGGCGGCTTCGCTGTCCTGCCAGTGCTCGTGGCAGGCCCAGGGGACGGCCTCGTCCAGCGTGCCCAGCAGGTGGCGCAGGGGCTCGACCAGGTGGCGCGCGCGGCCGCCGCGGGCGTGGGGGTTCAGCAGGATCAGGGCGTGGGTCATGGGGCGCTCAAGAGGGGGTGGGGCGCGGGGTGGGGGTGGCCGCGGGGGTGTCCGT
>Ga0228698_1000600_pt1 | contig 24818 bp, 16 predicted proteins | sample McNCre117_Aug_MG_FD_178015 | JGI IMG/M metagenome (GOLD analysis project Ga0228698, IMG submission 178015) | Freshwater microbial communities from McNutts Creek, Athens, Georgia, United States - 1-17_Aug_MG | ecosystem: Environmental > Aquatic > Freshwater > Creek | place: USA: Georgia...
CAGCGGCTGTCCCAGTCGAAGCGCGCGATCACATGCCAGTGCAGGTGCGGCACCACATTGCCGAGCGAGGCCAGGTTGATCTTGGCCGGACTCAGGCGCTCGCGCAGCACGGTCTCGACCCGGGCCACGACCTGCATCAGCGCGTCCCGCTCGGGCAGCGCCAGATCGGTCCACTCGGCCACGTGATCGTTCCAGATCACGCGGTAGAAGGCCGGGAAGTCGGCCGCGTCGGCGCCAGTGGCGCGGATGATGCGCCACTTGGCATGGCGCGCGATCAGCAGCCCGCCGTCCTCGCGGCACAGCGGACAGTCGCCCGGCGCCGCCATCAGACCAGCACCCGTTCGATGCCGCCGGCGTTGGCCCGTGCCACGTAGTCGGGCAGCCAGTTCTCGCCCAGGATCTGCCGCGCCATCTCGATCACGACATAGTCGGCTTCGAGCAGGCCGCCGGGCAGGTCCTCGGTGTAGCGGCTCAGGCCCTGGAAGCAGCTCGGGCAGCTGGTCAGGATCTTGGTCTTGCCGGCTTCCTTGACGACGCCGTTCTTCTGCGCCAGCTGGAGCAGCGTCTTCTCGTTCTTGCGCAGCTCCTCTTCCTTGCGGAAGCGGACCTGGGTCGAGATGTCGGGGCGCGTCACGCCGAGCGTGCCGGACTCGCCGCAGCAACGGTCGCTCAGCACCACGGAGTCACCGACCAGCGCCTTGACGGTTTTCAGCGGCGACTGCAGCTTCATCGGCGTGTGGCAGGGGTTGTGGTACAGGTAGGCGCCCTTGGTGCCGAGCGTGATGCCCTTTTCCAGCAGGTACTCGTGGATGTCGATGATGCGGCAACCGGGGAAGATCTTGTCGAACTGGTAGCCCTGCAGCTGGTCGTAGCAGGTGCCGCACGAGACGACGACGGTCTTGATGTCGAGGTAGTTCAGCGTGTTGGCGACGCGGTGGAACAGCACCCGGTTGTCCGTGATCATCTGCTCGGCCTTGTCGAACTGGCCCGAGCCGCGCTGCGGATAGCCGCAGCACAGGTAGCCCGGCGGCAGCACGGTCTGCACGCCGGCGTGCCAGAGCATGGCCTGGGTCGCGAGGCCAACCTGGCTGAACAGGCGCTCCGAGCCACAGCCGGGGAAATAGAACACCGCCTCGCTGTCAGCGCTGGTCGCCTGCGGATTGCGGATGATCGGAACGTAGTCCTTGTTCTCGATGTCGAGCAGCGCGCGCGCGGTCTTGTTCGGCAGGCCGCCGGGCAGCTTCTTGTTGATGAAGTGGATCACCTGCTCCTTGATCGGAGCCGTGCCGACCGAGGCCGGCGGCGCGCTGGTCTGCTTGCGGGCCACGCCGTTCAGCACGGTGTTGGCCAGGCGCTGGGCCTTGAAGCCGACGCCGACCATGGCGCTGCGCGCGAGCTTGATGGTCTCGGGGTTGGTCGCGTTGAGCATGAACATCGCGGCCGCGTTGCCGGGCCGGAAGCTCTTCTGGCCCATCTTGCGCAGCAGGTTGCGCATGTTCATCGAGACGTCGCCGAAGTCGATCTTGACCGGGCACGGCGTCAGGCACTTGTGACAGACCGTGCAGTGGTCGGCCACGTCCTCGAACTCCTCCCAGTGCTTGATGCTGATGCCGCGCCGGGTCTGCTCCTCGTACAGGAAGGCCTCGACCAGCAGGCTGGTGGCCAGGATCTTGTTGCGCGGGCTGTAGAGCAGGTTGGCGCGCGGCACGTGGGTCGAGCAGACCGGCTTGCACTTGCCGCAGCGCAGGCAGTTCTTGACCGAGTCGGCGATGGCGCCGATGTCGCTCTGCTGCATGATCAGCGACTCGTAGCCCATCAGGCCGAAGCTCGGCGTATAGGCCATGCTGAGGTCGGCGCGGCGCTGGTCCGGCGCATCGAACAGCGCGCCGCCGCGCAGCAGCTTGCCCTTGTTGAAGCGGCCCTCGGGGTCGATGCGCTGCTTGTAGCCGGCGAACGGCGCCAGCTCCGCGTCGCTGAGGTATTCGAGCTTGGTGATGCCGATGCCGTGCTCGCCCGAGATCACGCCGTCGAGGCCGCGCGCGAGCACCATGATGCGATCGACCGCCTCGTGCGCGGTCTGCAGCATCTCGTAGTCGTCACTGTTGACCGGGATGTTGGTGTGGACGTTGCCGTCGCCCGCGTGCATGTGCAGCGCGACCCAGACCCGGCCCTTGAGCACGCGCTGGTGGATCGTGTTGCACTCGTCGAGCACCGGCTCGAACACCGAGCCGGTGAAGATCGCGCGCAGCGGCTCGCGGATCTGGCTCTTCCAGCTCGCGCGCAGGCTGACGTCCTGGATCTGCTCGAAGAAGCTGCGGCCGCTGTCGGCCTGCACCACGTCGAGTCCGTCCTTCCACTGCTGCCACTGCGCGCGCACGCTGCGGATCACGCCCAGGGCGCGCTCGGCATGCTCCTGCAGCGTATCGGCGCCGGGCTTGTCGCCGGCATCCTCGACCTTGCCCAGCGGCAGCGGGCAGCACAGGAAAAAGGCTTCGAGTTCGGTGGCGAGCTTGATCTTGTTGCGCAGGCTCAGCTCGATGTTGATGCGCTCGATGCCCAGCGTGTACTCGCCCATGCGCGGCAGCGGGATCACGACATCCTCGTTGACCTTGAACGCATTGGTGTGGCGGCTGATGGCGGCGGTCTTCTTGCGGTCGGCCCAGAACTTCTTGCGCGACTCGGCACTGACGGCCGTGAAGCCCTCGCCGGCGCGGCCGTTGGCCAGGCGCACGACTTCGCTGGCCGCGCGCGCGACCGCGTCCGGGTCGTCGCCCACGATGTCGCCGATCAGCACCATCTTCGGGAAGCCGCCGCGCTTGCTCTTGGTCGAGTAGCCGACCGCCTTCAGGTAGCGGTCGTCGAGATGCTCCAGGCCCGCGAGCAGCGTGCCGCTGCGCTTCTGCTCGGCGAACATGAAGTCCTTGATCTCGACGATGCTCGGCACGCCATCCTTCGGGTTGCCGAAGAACTCCAGGCAGACGGTGCGCGTGTGGTCGGGCATGCGATGCACAACCCAGCGCGCGCTCGTGATCAGACCGTCGCAGCCCTCCTTCTGCACGCCCGGCAGGCCAGCCAGGAACTTGTCGGTCACGTCCTTGCCGAGCCCCTCCTTGCGGAAGGTCTTGCCCGGAATGTCGAGGCGCTCGGTACGGATCGGCGTGCGGCCGTCGGCCTCGAAGTAGTGCAGCTCGAAGCTGGCGATCTCGACGTCGTGGATCTTGCCGAGGTTGTGGCCGACGCGCACCACCTCCAGCCACTGCGCCTCGGGCGTGACCATGCGCCAGCTCGCGAGGTTGTCGAGCGCCGTGCCCCAGAGCACGGCCTTCTTGCCGCCGGCGTTCATCGCGATGTTGCCGCCGACGCAGGACGCCTCGGCGCTGGTCGGATCGACCGCGAACACGAAGCCCGCGCGCTCGGCCGTGTCGGCGACGCGCTGCGTCACGACGCCGGCCTCGGTGAAGATCGTCGGCACCTTGTGGCCGACGCCGGGCAGTTCGATGGTCTCGACCTCGCTCATGCCGAGCAGCTTCTCGGTGTTGATGACCGCGCTCTTCCAGGTCAGCGGGATCGCGCCGCCGGTATAGCCGGTGCCGCCGCCGCGCGGCACGATGGTCAGGCCAAGCTCGATGCAGGCCTTGACCAGGCCGGCCATCTCGGCCTCGGTGTCGGGGGTCAGCACGACAAACGGGTACTCGACACGCCAGTCGGTCGCGTCGGTCACGTGGCTGACGCGGCTCAGGCCGTCGAACTTGATGTTGTCCTTGGCCGTATGGCGGCGCAACGTCCTGGAAGCCCGGCCCCGCAGCGCGGCCATTTCGTCGAAGGCGGCGGCGAAGGCCTGGACCGCGACGCGCGCAGCGGCCAGCAGCTCGCCGACCAGCGCATCGCGCTCGCCATCCTCCTGCGGGCGACGGCGCTTCTCGACCTCGCCGAGGCGGTGGTGCATCGCATCGACCAGGGCCTGACGGCGCTTGGGGTTGTCGAGCAGGTCGTCGTGCAGATAGGGATTGCGCTGCACCACCCAGACGTCGCCGAGCACCTCGTAGAGCATGCGGGCCGAGCGGCCGGTGTGGCGCTCCTGGCGCAGCTGGCTCAACAGCTCCCAGGCGCGCGCGCCGAGCAGACGGATGACGATTTCCCGATCCGAAAACGAGGTGTAGTTGTACGGGATCTCGCGCAGGCGCGGGGCGTCGCTAGCGGCGTCGAGCAGGTGCTGGATCGGAGTGGGAGCGTTCATGTCCGGGGAGTTTGCAGCCGTGATACGGGGTTAGCGATGTTACCGCAGCCCTGCCAGCGGCAAGCTCGCGCCCGGACAAGGCATCACTGCGAACGTGGCTACGCGCCCGCGCCACGCGCGGAACGCCGCTGCAGCCACCAGGCCAGACTGCCCATGACCAGCACCAGGACCGCATAGGTCGCCATCTTGCCATCACGCCCGAATCCGACCAGGCCGGCAACCAGCACGGCCAGCCCCGATGCAGCCAGCCAGGCCCAGACCCGCCACAGCCGCCGCCAGCCGGCGGCCAGTGGCGTCAGCCCACTGCGGCCGAGCACGCCAAGGCTCAGCAAGCCCGCCATGGCCAACGCCGGCAAGGCGAAATTGCCCAGATGCAGGAGGATTCCCCAGAGTCCCATGGCGGTATGACAGTGATATGGTTGGATGGCGAGCCAGGATCGGATCGGGAAATTTTATAATCCGCGCTTCTTATGGCTGTCTGGGCGCTCGGCATCAATCACCAAACCGCTCCGCTCGATCTGCGCGGGCGGTTCGCGTTCGCGCTCGACCAGTTGCCGGCCACGCTGGATCGCTTCCGCAATTCGCTCGCACGCCAGCCCGAGGCGACGCTGCTGTCCACCTGCAACCGGACCGAAATCTACTGCGCCGCCGACGAGGCAGGACTCGAATCCACGCTGAACTGGCTCGCCGAAACCGGCGGCGTCTCGCCCCAGACCCTGCGCCACCACGCCTACCTGCTGCGCGACGACGAGGCCGCGCGCCACGCCTTCCGCGTCGCCAGCGGCCTCGACAGCATGGTGCTGGGCGAAGCCCAGATCCTGGGCCAGATGAAGGACGCGGTGCGCGCCGCCGACGAGGCCGGCGCCCTCGGCACGACGCTGCACCAGCTGTTCCAGCGCAGCTTCGCGGTCGCCAAGCAGGTGCGCAGCAGCACCGAGATCGGCGCGCACTCGATCAGCATGACCGCTGCGGCCGTGCGGCTGGCGGGCCAGCTGTTCGAGGATCTGCGCGACATCCGCGTGCTGTTCGTCGGCGCCGGCGAGATGATCGAACTGGCCGCAACGCATTTCGCCGCCAAGCACCCGAAGGCGATGGCGATCGCCAACCGCACGCTGGAGCGCGGCGAGAAGCTCGCCAGCCGCTTCGGCGCCGAGGTGCTGCGCCTGTCCGACCTGCCCGATCGGCTGCACGAGTTCGATGCCGTGATCAGCTGCACCGCCAGCACGCTGCCGCTGATCGGCCTCGGCGCGGTCGAGCGCGCGCTCAAGAAACGCCGCCATCGCCCGATGTTCATGGTCGATCTGGCCGTGCCGCGCGACATCGAACCCGAGGTCAAGAATCTGTCCGATGTCTATCTCTACACCGTCGATGACCTCGCCGCCGTGGTGCAGACCGGGCGTGACAACCGCCAGGCCGCCGTCGCGCAGGCCGAGGCCATCATCGACGCTGGCGTGCAGAGCTTCATGCACTGGATGGACCAGCGCGACCCGCGCGGCGGCGTCGTCGAGCTGATCCGCGACCTCAACACCCAGGCCGAGCACTGGCGCGCGACCGAGCTGACGCGCGCGCGCAAGCTGCTGGCGCGCGGCGATGACGTCGATGCCGTGCTCGAAGCGCTCGCGCGCGGCCTGACGCAGAAGATGCTGCACGGCGCGCTGGCCGAACTGCACGCCGGCGATGCCACCGTGCGCCAGGCCACGGCCGCGACCGTCGCACGCCTGTTCCTGCGCGGACAGCCCGGCCACGACACGCCGGGCCGCCCTGCCCGCAAGACATGAAACCCTTCATCCGAGACACGCTCGAACGCCAGCGCCTGCGGCTGCACGAGCTGGACGCGCTGCTGAGCGCCCCCGACGCCACCGCCGACCTGGAGCGCTTTCGCAAGCTCACGCGCGAGCACGCCGAGGCCGATGCCGTGGTAGGCCCCTTCCTGCGCCACCAGCAGCGCGAGGCCGACCTGCTCGAAGCGCGCGCGATGGCCCAGGAAGACGACCCCGAACTGGCCGAGATGGCGCGCGAGGAAATAGCTGCCGCCGAGACCGAGATCGCCGCGCTGGAGGATGAGCTGCAATTCCTGCTGCTGCCCAAGGACGCCGACGACGAGCGCAACGCCTTTCTCGAAATCCGCGCCGGCACCGGCGGCGACGAGGCCGCGCTGTTCGCGGGCGACCTCGCGCGCCTGTACACGCGCTACGCCGAACGCCAGAGCTGGCGGGTCGAGACCGTCAGCGAATCAGCCAGCGAACTCGGCGGCTACAAGGAAATCGTGCTGCGCGTCGCCGGCCACCAGGCCTACGGCCGGCTGCGCTTCGAGTCCGGCGGCCACCGCGTGCAGCGCGTGCCGGCGACCGAATCGCAGGGCCGCATCCACACCAGCGCCTGTACCGTGGCCGTGATGCCCGAGCCCGACGAGGCCGAGGCGATCAAGCTCAATCCGGCCGAGCTGCGCATCGACACCTTCCGCGCCAGCGGCGCCGGCGGCCAGCACATCAACAAGACCGACTCGGCCGTGCGCGTGGTCCATCTGCCGACCGGCCTGGTCGCCGAATGCCAGGACGGCCGCAGCCAGCACAGCAACAAGGCCAAGGCGCTGCAGGTGCTGCAGGCGCGGCTGCAGGAGAAGGAGCGCAGCGAACGCGCCGCCAAGGAAGCGGCCGAGCGCAAGGGCCTGATCGGCAGCGGCGACCGCAGCGACCGCATCCGCACCTACAACTTCCCGCAGGGCCGGCTGACCGACCACCGCATCAACCTGACGCTGTACAAGCTCGGCATGGTGATGGAAGGCGAACTCGACGAGGTGGTGCATGCGCTGCAACTCGCGCGCGGCGCCGAGCTGATGGCCGAACTCGAACACAGCGCCGCGGCCCACGGCACGCTGGCCTGAACACCGCCCGACCTGGATCACACCATGACCGACGCCCTGCCCGCCACGGTCCAGCAGGCGCTGCTGCGCGCGCGCCAGAGCGGCCTGGACCGGCTCGACGCCCAGGTGCTGCTGCTGCACCGGCTCGGCCGCTCGCCGCACGACCGCGCCTGGCTGATCGCGCACGACACCGACGCGCTGGCGGCCCCGGTCGCCCACGATTTCCTGGCCCTGTGCCAGCGCCGGCTGGCCGGCGAGCCGGTCGCCTATCTGGTCGGCCGGCGCGAGTTCCACGGCCTGGAGCTGCAGGTTGATGCGCGCGTCCTCGACCCGCGTCCCGACACCGAGACCCTGGTCGATTGGGCGCTGGAACGGCTGGCCGGCATCGAGACCCCGAGCGTGCTCGACCTCGGCACCGGCAGCGGCGCGATCGCGCTTGCGCTGCAGCACCGCCGCCGCGACGCCCGGGTCTGGGCACTCGACGCCAGCCCGGATGCACTGGCCGTCGCACGCGCGAACGCCGCGCGGCTCGGCCTGCCGGTGCGCTTCGTGCAGGGCAGCTGGATGGATGACTGGGCCGCGCACCGGGCCGAGGTGGTGACGCAAGACCCGTCGGGCGCGCCCCTGCCGCAGCGCTTCGACCTGATCGTCAGCAACCCGCCCTACATCCGCGCCGACGACCCGCACCTGGCCGCGCTGACGCACGAGCCGCTGTCGGCGCTGGCCAGCGGCGCCGACGGCCTCGACGACCTGCGGACCATCGTCGCGCAAGCCCGTACCCACCTCACGCCGGGCGGCTGGCTGTTGCTGGAGCATGGCTGGGACCAGGGCGATGCCGTGGCCCGCCTGCTGGCCACCCATGGCTATGCCGACATCGAGCACCGGCTCGATCTGGCGGGCCACGTGCGCTGCAGCGGCGGACGCATCGACGCCTGCACCGGCTAACCCGCGCCGGCTCGCGCGCGCGCCGAGCAAGCGGCAAGGTCATCCCCGCGCAGGGATAATCGGGAGTTTTCATCCACATACCCGGAGCCCCTGTCATGAGCGACACCCAGCAGCGAATCGACCAACTGGTCAAGAACCACGACATCGTGCTCTTCATGAAGGGCAGTGCGAGCTTCCCGATGTGCGGCTTCTCGGGCCGCGCAATCCAGATCCTCAAGGCCTGCGGCGTCGATCCCAAGACCGTCCAGACCGTCAACGTGCTCGAAGACCCCGAGGTGCGCCAGGGCATCAAGGAATACAGCAACTGGCCGACCATCCCGCAGCTCTACATCAAGGGCGAATTCATCGGCGGCTCGGACATCATGCTCGAGATGTACGAATCGGGCGAACTGCAGCAGCTGCTCGGCACCGAGGCCTGACATGTCCGACCAGACCCTGCAAGTGCTCGACGCCGAGCAGGTGCGCACCGCGCTGACCGAACTGCCCGACTGGGACTACGACGAGGAGGAACAGGCCATCACGCGCTGGTTCGCCTTCCGCGACTTCGGCCAGGCCTTCGGCTTCATGACCCGCGTCGCGCTCGAAGCCGAGCGCCGCCAGCACCACCCCGAGTGGTTCAACCTCTACAACCGGGTCGAGATCACCTTCACGACCCACGATGCCGGCGGCGTGACCGCCCGCGACCTCGAATTCGCCGGCTGGGTCGAGGAAATCGCCGGCTCTGCAGCCTGAGATTGCGGCGCGCTGATGGCCGGGGCTGCGGCGCCCGACGACAAGCCGGCTCTCAAGCCCGGCGCCACTGGCGCTGCGCCTCGAACACCGCGTTCGGGTACTCGGCGCGGCCCCGGCTGCCGTTGTAGCGTCCCAGCGCCAGGAACAGGTCGCCGCGCTCGCGATCGAGGTAGTGGCGCAGGATCACGCAACCGAAGCGGATGTTGGTCTGGCCGTGGAATAGCCGCGACGGGTCGCCATCGCCGATCAGCCGGGCCCAGAACGGCATCACCTGCATGTAGCCGCGCGCGCCGACCGGCGAGATGGCGAACTTGCGGAAGGCGCTCTCGACCTGAATCAGCCCGAGCACCAGCGAATGGTCGAGGCCGGCGCGCTGGCTCTCGTACCAGACGGTCTGGAGAAAATCGACCCGGGTCTGCAACTCGGGCTTGCGCTGGCTCAGCCGGGGACTCAGCGCGCCAAGCCAGCGCAGATAAGCCAGCCGGGATTCGGCATCGGGAAACTCGGGCTCGGGCGGAGCCGAGAACTCGACCGCCGCGCGCAGCGCCAGGCGGACCGAATCGGCCAGCGGCTCCTCGACCTGGCCGCCGGCATGCGCCACCACCGGCCAGCCCAGCGGCAGCAGCGTGGCCAGCCCCGCGAGACCGGCCTGCCAGGCGCCGCCGAGCAGGAGCCGACGGCGGTCGGCATCATGATCCGTAACCCTTGCCATCGGCCTTCGACCGCGCTGCCGCGCTGGCCGCTCAGAGGCCCAGCTTGCCCTTGAGCAGCTCCAGCACCTCGGCGACGCCGACCTTGGTCGATGCCTCGTCGCGGCGGTGCTGGTACTCGACCAGGCCTTCCTTGAGGCCCTTGTCACCGATCGTGACGCGGTGCGGCACGCCGATCAGCTCCCAGTCGGCGAACATCGCACCCGGACGCTCGCCCCGATCGTCGAGCAGCACATCGACGCCGAGCGCGGCGAGCTGGTCGTGCAGCGTCTGGGCCGCCTCGCGCACCGCCTCGCTGCGGTCCATGCCGATCGGGCAGATCACGAGCGTGAACGGCGCGATCGCGTCCGGCCAGATGATGCCGCGCGCGTCGTGGTTCTGCTCGATCGCGGCCGCCGGCAGGCGGGTCACGCCGATGCCGTAGCAGCCCATCTCGAAATGGCGCGGCTTGCCGTCGTCGGCCAGGAAGGTCGCGTTCATCGCCTTCGAATACTTGGTGCCGAGGTAGAACACATGGCCGACCTCGATGCCGCGCTCGATCGCCAGCACGCCCTTGCCATCCGGCGACAGGTCGCCCGCGACCACGTTGCGGATGTCGGCCACCAGTGCCGGTTCGGGCAGGTCGCGGCCCCAGTTGACGCCGCGCAGGTGGAAATCGACCTCGTTGGCGCCGCAGATCCAGTCGGCCATCACGGCGACCTCGCGGTCGGCGATCAGCGTGACCGGCTGGAGCAGGTTCAGCGGCCCCAGGTAGCCCGGCCTGCAGCCGAAATGCGCGACGATCTCGGCTTCGGTCGCGAAGCGGAAACCCAGCTCCAGGCCCGGCAGCTTGCCGACCTTGACCTCGTTCATGTCGTGGTCGCCACGCAGCAGCAGCAGGAAAATCTTGCTCTTGGTGATCTCGCCGTGCTCGTTGACCTCGTCGGTCGCCAGCACGATGGACTTGACCGTGCGCGACAGCGGCAGCCCGAGCAGCGCGGCGACGTCGGCGCAGGTGGACTTGCCCGGCGTCGCGACCTTGGCCTGCGCTTCACTCGCGTCCGGGCGCGTGCCCTGCGGCGCGAGCGCCTCGGCCTTCTCGATGTTGGCCGCGTAGTCGCTGTCCGGGCAGTAGACGATCGCATCCTCGCCGGTCGCGGCGATGACCTGGAACTCCTCGCTCAGGTCGCCGCCGATCGCGCCGCTGTCGGCCGCCACCGCGCGGTAGGTCAGGCCAAAGCGGTCGAAGATGCGGCGGTAGGCCGCTGCCATCACCTGGTAGCTGGCCTGCGCGCTGTCGCGGTCGCGGTCGAAGCTGTAGGCATCCTTCATCACGAACTCGCGCCCGCGCATCAGGCCGAAGCGCGGCCGGCGCTCGTCGCGGAACTTGGTCTGAATCTGGTAGAAGTTCTTCGGCAGCTGCTTGTAGCTGCGCAGCTCCTGGCGCGCGATGTCGGTCACGACCTCCTCGGAGGTCGGCTGGAGCACGAAGTCACGCTCGTGGCGGTCCTTGATGCGCAGCATCTCGGGGCCCATCTTGTCGAAGCGGCCGGTCTCCTGCCACAGCTCGCTGGGCTGGACCACCGGCATGCTCAGCTCGACCGCGCCGGCACGGTTCATCTCCTCGCGCACGATGGCCTCGACCTTCTGGATCACGCGCAGGCCCATCGGCATGTAGGTGTAGATGCCGGCGCCGAGCTTCTTGATCATGCCGGCGCGCATCATCAGCTGGTGGCTGACGACTTCGGCGTCGGCCGGGGCTTCCTTGAAGGTGGAAATGAAGAATTGGGAGGCTTTCATGTCGGGCTGGATTCGGCGTTGCGCGCGCCCTGCCAGCAGGCCGGAACAGAGCAGGCGGTTTGTCCCGATCCGACCGATCATGCCGCCCACTAGCGGTGCATAATGAACGCAGTTTGAAAAATTTGGGATTGATTATGCTTGACAGAGACGGCTTCAGGCCGAATGTCGGCATCATTCTGCTCAACCAGAGAAACCAGGTGTTCTGGGGCAAGCGCATCCGTACCCACTCCTGGCAGTTTCCGCAAGGTGGCATAGACCGGGGTGAGACACCCGAGCAGGCCATGTACCGCGAGCTGCACGAGGAGATCGGACTGCTGCCCGAGCACGTGGCCATCGTCGCCCGCACGCGGGACTGGTTGCGCTATGAAGTGCCGGACCGCTACATCCGCCGGGATGCGCGCGGCCACTACAGGGGACAGAAGCAGATCTGGTATTTGCTGCGTCTGGTCGGAGGCGACTGGAACCTCAACCTGCGCGCGACCGACCACCCCGAGTTCGACGCCTGGCGCTGGAACGACTACTGGGTGCCGCTCGATCTGGTGGTCGAGTTCAAGCGCGGTGTCTACGAGATGGCACTGACCGAACTGGTGCGCTATCTGCCGCGCCACGACAGCCGCAACCGCTACCTGCGTGGCAACGCCCGCTCACGCCAGCACCACGAGCCGTCACCCTACGGCACGGTGCAGCATGCGAGCGTGCCGGTGCACATGGAGCTGCCGCCGGGTGCGAGCTTCGACCCCGATCCGGACCATCCCCGGGGTCACTGAGCGCAATCCGCCGGCCAGGCGATCAGCCGCGCACCAGCACCAGGTTGTCGCGGTGGATCATCTCGGCCTCGGCCACGTAGCCGAGCAGGCCCTCGACCGCGTTCGACGACTTGCGGCACAGCAGCCGCGCCTCGCCCGACGAATAGTTGGCCAGGCCGCGCGCGACCTCGACGCCGCGCTCGTCGCGCACCGCGATCACGTCGCCACGCCGGAAATCGCCGCTGACCGCCGTCATGCCGATCGGCAGCAGGCTCTTGCCCTCTGCCATGATCTTGGCGGCGGCGCCATCGTCCACGGTCACATGGCCGCGCAGCTGCAGATGGTCGGCCATCCACTGCTTGCGCGCCTGCTGCTTGGGCGTCTGCGCCACCAGCAGAGTGCCGATGGCCTCGCCGCGCGTCAGGCGCAGCAGCGCGTCGGGCTCGCGGCCCCAGGCGATCACGGTCGAGGCGCCCGAGCCGGCGGCGCGGCGCGCGGCCACGATCTTGGTGATCATGCCGCCGGTGCCGACGCGCGAGCCCGCGCCGCCGGCCATCTCCTCCAGCCGGGGATCGCCCGCGCGCGCGACATGGATGAACTCGGCGTCGGGGTTCTTGCGCGGATCGGCGCTGTACAGCCCCTTCTGGTCGGTCAGGATCACGAGCAGGTCGGCATCGACCAGATTGGCCACCAGCGCGCCGAGCGTGTCGTTGTCGCCGAACTTGATCTCGTCGTTGACCACGGTGTCGTTCTCGTTGATCACCGGCACCACGCCATGCTCCAGCAGCGTCAGCAGCGTCGAGCGCGCGTTCAGGTAGCGCTCGCGGTCGGCCAGGTCGGCGTGCGTCAGCAGCACCTGGGCGCTGCCGATACCCTGCTCGCGCAGCTTGGTCTCGTACATCTGCACCAGGCCCATCTGGCCGACGGCGGCGGCGGCCTGCAGCTCGTTGATTTCCTTCGGGCGCGTGGTCCAGCCCAGGCGCTTCATGCCCTCGGCGATCGCGCCGCTGCTGACCATGATCAGCTCGCGGCCCGACTTGACCAGCTCGCCGAGCTGGGCGCTCCACTGCCCGATCGCGGCCTCGTCGAGACCACGGCCCTCGTTGGTCACGAGGCTGGAGCCGACCTTGACAACGATGCGGCGCGCGCCGCGCAGCAGTTCGGAAGAATCGATGTTCGTGATCGCACTGGCGTTCGCGACGGTGGCGTGACTCATGTCTGGAGAGCGGTTCGGGTCATGGAAACAGGCTGGAACACCCCCGGCGCCGGGCGGCCGTCCAGCCCGACGATTCAGCGGAAACGCGGGTCATCCGGATCGACGGACGGCTCGGCATCGGGCTGCTCGCGCGCGGCATCGAAGCGCGGATCGACCTCGACATGGGGCCGCTCGGCCTCGCGCGTGGCGACGATGTGCTGGTAGATCTTCTGCACCAGCACCTCGCAGCCCTCGCGCGTCAGCGCCGAGATCTCGAACACCGGCCCCTTGTGGCGCATGCGGCGCACGAAGTCCTTGACCCGCGCGGCGCGCTCGTCCTCGGGCACCATGTCGAGCTTGTTGAGCACCAGCCAGCGCGGCTTGGCATGCAGCTCGGGGTCGTATTTCTTGAGTTCCTTGGCGATGGCCTTGGCCTGCGCGACCGGATCGACCGCCGCGTCGAACGGCGCCAGATCGACCACGTGCAGCAGCAGCCGCGTGCGCTGCAGATGGCGCAGGAACTGGTGGCCGAGGCCGGCGCCCTCGGAGGCGCCTTCGATCAGGCCCGGCACGTCGGCGACCACGAAACTCTTTTCGGGACCGACGCGCACCACGCCCAGGTTCGGGTGCAGCGTCGTGAACGGGTAATCGGCGATCTTGGGCCGGGCATTCGAGACCGCCGCGATGAAGGTCGATTTGCCCGCATTCGGCATGCCGAGCAGACCGACGTCGGCCAGCACCTTGAGTTCGAGCGCCAGGCTGAAGCGCTCGCCCGGATGGCCGATGGTCTTCTGGCGCGGCGCGCGGTTGATGGAACTCTTGAAACGCAGGTTGCCGAAGCCACCCTCGCCCCCCTTGGCCAGCAGGATCTTCTCGCCCGGCTGCAGCAGCTCGTGCATCAGTTCGCCGGTCTCGGCATTGCGGATGATGGTGCCGACCGGCAGCTTGAGCACGATGTCGTCGCCCTTGCAGCCGAACATGTCCGAACCCTTGCCGTGCTCGCCGCGCTGGGCCTCGAAGCGGCGGTTGTAGCGGTAGTCGATCAGCGTGTTGAGGTTTTCGTCGGCCAGCGCCCAGACCGAGCCGCCGCGACCGCCGTCGCCGCCATCGGGACCGCCGAATTCCTTGTATTTCTCATGCCGGAAGGACGCGCAGCCATTGCCGCCGTCGCCGGCGGCCACGTCGATATAAGCTTCATCAACGAATTTCATGACTGGATTGTCCTTGAAACGGATAAAAACAAAAGGCCCGCAACGCGGGCCTTTGCGGTTTGAACGCCTGGGCGATCAAACAGACAACATCACACCGGGGTGACGTTGACGACCTTGCGGTTCAGGGCGCCCTTGACGCCGAAGCTCACCACGCCGTCGCAAGTAGCGAAGATGGTGTGGTCCTTGCCGACGCCGGTGCCCACGCCAGCGTGGAAACGGGTGCCGCGCTGACGCACGATGATGGAGCCGGCGCTGACGTCCTGGCCGCCAAACACCTTCACGCCCAGCATCTTCGGCTTGGAATCGCGACCGTTGCGGGTTGAGCCGCCGCCTTTTTTCTGTGCCATGGTGCTTTACTCCTTAGCCGTTGATCGAGCCGATCTGCAGCTCGGTGTAATTCTGACGATGGCCTTGGCGCTTCTGGTAGTGCTTGCGACGGCGCATCTTGAAGATGCGGACCTTGTCGCCACGACCGTGGGAAACCACAGTGACCGTGACCGTTGCGCCGGAGACCAAGGGAGTGCCAACCTTGAGTTCAGCGCCGTTGCCGACGGCCAGAACCTGATCGATCACGATCTCTTGACCCACATCCGCAGCAATCTGTTCTACTTTAAGTTTTTCGCCAACGGCAACGCGATACTGCTTGCCGCCGGTTTTTATGACCGCGTACATATGAACCTCTGATTTTCCGTCTTGCGACGACATCCGGCAAACGAATTTTCACCGAGCCAAGCATTATAGCCACCCCAGCGCCTGTGCGCAAGCTGCGGTTTGCGCACCCGGCAATTCCGCAGTTGAGCCGATACGGGACAGGCGTGCGCCCATGCCGGGCGGACAGACAAGAAAGGCGATCCGACCGTCAAGTCGGATCGCCCCGATCCTGGAATCTGGAAAGCGGAATCTCAGGCTGCAGTCGCGCCGCCGGTCGCGCGGCGACGGCGACCCACCAGACCGATCGAACCCAGACCCAGGCCCAGCAGGGCCAGCGAAGCAGGCTCAGGCACATGCTCGATCTGGAAGCCGAACTGCGCCGTGGTCGCCGCCCCCTCGACGGTGCGGAAGCCCACGCAATTTGGGCTCAGGCTCATCAAGCTGCACACATCAGAGGGCAGCACGCTGAACGGCTGGGCCGGCAGGTTGGGGTTGAGGGGATCCAGGTACACGATGCTCAAGTCGTACAACTCGTTGTCATATACGAAGGGAATGGCCGAGATGTTGATGAAATCGAAGCCGAAAAAGTCGTCGCACGTGGACCCGCCGGGACCGCCCGGGCAGGTGCCGACGTTCGCGGTTTCGAGGAACTTGAAGTTGAACAGGACGTCCGGTGCGCTCTGCGTGGCCGTCGTTCCCATGCTGCCGTTCCACGCGGTCGGCGTGAGCGACAGGGTATCGAACAGGGAACCCGACGTCAGCGTGCTGGCCGACCCGGCGATCGGGTTGTTCCAGTGCGTCAGCGAGATGCCGATGCCGGTGGTCCCGCCAACGCCATTGATCTTGGTGGCGACAGAGCCATTCTGGGGGCCGCCATCGTCACGGTGCTCACCATTGTCGCCAGGCGCCGGCGTGGTGATGTAGTCCGTGCCGATGGTCAGCGCGCTCTGGGCCGGCGTGGCGGAGCCACCAGCCGGACTCGTCAGGTTGCGATAGTCCTGCGTGCCCAGATTCTCCCCCCAGATCAGCTTGTCCTGAAGCGCGACCCCGGGCGCACCAGTCCATGTCGGATACGCTGCGCCACTCGGAACAGGATCGGGCGCGACAATGAAGTTCGCATCGGTCGAGAAATTCCACTGAGTCACGATGCCGGCATTGGCTGCGCCGCCCGCCAGCATGCCAGCTGCAGCCAAGGCAACTGCGGTCAGTGACTTGGCCTTAGTGATTGTGACAGTTTTCATCTATATCTCCTGTTAATCGGAGGACACCCCCCGCCTCCCTTTAGCACCTTCCATGCCAGCCAGCGGCAGATGCCGGCAAGCCCGGCGATAAATGATGTAGATCATTGAATCAAAAAGAGTTTTTTCAACCAGAAAAACCGATCGGGCCGTTGCCGGGGCCCGAGCCGGCGCCGCCCCGGCCCAGGCGGCAACCGATGTAAAGAATCCCGACAATCGCGAGGACCAGATCGACCCGAGAACCGGCTCGATCCCGCATACTGGCGAGCAGCCTCTTGCCAGCTGTCGTATGGCGGACAACCGTCCCCGCCACCGGCGCATCCAGAGACTGCGGCGACTGTAAAGAAATCACGACACTGCCGGACTCCACCGCAGGCCGGCCCGCCTGAAGCGCCGCGATGCTCAGGTCCGCGCCAGCACCGGCGCCAGCGCGCGCCCGGTGTGGGTGCCCAGGCGCACCAGCTCCTCGGGCGTGCCGGCCGCGACGATCTCGCCACCGCCCGAGCCACCCTCGGGTCCGAGGTCCAGGATCCAGTCGGCCTCGGCGATCAGGTCGAGGTCGTGCTCGATCACGACCACGCTGTGGCCGCCATCGACCAGGCGATGCAGCACGTGGATCAGCCGATCGACGTCGGCCATGTGCAGGCCCACGGTCGGCTCGTCGAGCACGTAGAGCGTGTGCGGTGCGCGCTGGCCGCGCCGGCCGACCTCGTCGCGCACCTTGGTCAGCTCGGTCACGAGCTTGATGCGCTGCGCCTCGCCACCCGACAGCGTCGGCGAGGGCTGGCCCAGCGTCAGGTAGCCGAGTCCGACATCATGGAGCAGTTGGAGCGGCTGCGCGATCGCGGGCATCGAGGCGAAGAATCCGACCGCCTCATCCACCTCCATCCGCAGCACCTCGCCGATACTCTTGCCACGCCAGGTCACGGCCAGGGTCTCGGGATTGAAGCGCGCGCCGTGGCAGGCCTCGCATGGCACCTTGACGTCGGGCAGGAAGCTCATCGCGATCGTGCGCACGCCCTGGCCCTCGCAGCTGTGGCAACGGCCGGCGCCGGTGTTGAAGCTGAAGCGTCCCGGCGCATAGCCGCGTGCCTTGGCTTCGAGCGTCTCGGCGTAGAGCTTGCGGATCGCATCCCAGAAGCCGATGTAGGTGGCCGGACAGCTGCGCGGGGTCTTGCCGATCGGGGTCTGGTAGACTTCGAGCACGCGCTCGATGTGACCGAAGCCCTGCAGCCCGACACAACCCGACCAGACCGGCGGCTTGCCGGCGGCCAGCGCATCGCGCCCGGCCTTGGTCGAGGCCTGCGCCACGGCGGCGGCCACGTTGCTCAGCAGCACGTCGCGCGCGAAGGTCGATTTGCCGGAGCCGCTGACACCGGTGACGGCCACCAGGCGCTTGAGGGGGACCGAAGCCGTGACCGCCTTGAGGTTGTGCAGGCTGGCGCGCTCGACGGTGAGCCAGTTGAGCTTTTCGGGCAGGGGAGCCATCTCGATCTCGACCGTTTTTTTCTTGCGCCCGGATTTCCTGGCGGCAGGCACAGCCGTGGCCGCCGAGTCGGGCGGGATGCCGGGTGACGATTTCTGCTCGCAGCATGAGGAGCCCGGCACCCCGTCCGACTCGGCAACGAGCGCCTGAGCTGCGGCAGTAGCAAAAGCCTCCTCGATCACGGGCCGCCTCGGCTGCAGCGGATGGCGCATCGCATGCAGCAAATAGCGTCCGGTCTGGGACTCCCCGGCCCGCATCACATCATCGACCGAGCCCTCGGCCACGACACGTCCGCCACGCCGGCCGGCACTGGGGCCGATATCGATCACGTGGTCGGCGCGGCGTATCGTGTCCTCGTCGTGCTCGACCACCACCAGCGTGTTGCCCTTGTCACCGAGCTTGTGCAGCGCGTCGAGCAGGATGCGGTTGTCGCGCGCGTGCAGGCCGATGGTCGGCTCGTCGAGCACGTAGCAGACCCCCTGCAGATTGCTGCCGAGCTGGGCCGCGAGCCGGATGCGCTGCGCCTCGCCGCCGCTGAGCGTGGGCGCGCCGCGGTCCAGCGTCAGGTAGCCGAGGCCGACCTCCTCCAGGAATTCGAGCCGGTTCTGGATCTCGGGCAGCAGGTCGCGCGCGACCTCGGTTTCACGCTCCGACAGCCGCCCCCCAGCGCGCAGCGCCTGGACCCAGGCCCGCAGCTCGCTGACGCTGTAGCGCGCGATGTCGGTGATCGCCAGGCCCTGGAAGCGGACCGCGCGCGCGGTCGGATTCAGGCGCGTGCCGCCGCAGCTGGGGCAGACGGTCTCGGCGACATTCTCGACCTCGGGCTCGGCGAAGCTCTGCTCGCGGCCCTTCTCCTTGTCGTCGCGCACCGAATCGTCGTAGGCCTGGCGTTGCTCGCGCGTCAGCGCCACTCCAGTGCCGACGCAATCGGGACACCAGCCGTGCTTGCTGTTGTACGAGAACAGGCGCGGATCAAGCTCGGCGTAGCTGCTGGCGCAGACCGGGCAGGCCCGCAAGGTCGAGAACACCTGCAGCTGGCCGATGCCGGCGGTGGACTCACCCGCCGTCAACGCTTCCTGCAGGCCATCGAGTCCGGCCAGCAGATGGAGCACGCCCTTGCCGTGTTCCAGCGCGCGCTCCAGCTGCTGGCGCAGCTCGGCCTCGCGCTCGGGCCCGATCTCCAGGCTGCCGACCGGCAGCTCGATGGTGTGCTCGCGGAAGCGGTCGAGGCGCGGAAAGCCCTGCGTCGGCAGGAATTCGCCATCGACACGCAGATGGGTGTAGCCGCGCGGACGCGCCCAGTCGGCCAGCTCGGTGTAGACGCCCTTGCGGTTGATCACAAGCGGCGCGAGCAGGCCGACATGCTGGCCGCGCAGGCGGGTCATGATCTGCGCGCAGATGCTGTCGATGCTCTGTGGCTGGACCGGCGCACCATCGTGCATGCAATGCTGGGTGCCGAGCTTGACGTAGAGCAGACGCAGGAAATGCCAGACCTCGGTCGTGGTGCCGACGGTGGACTTGGCCCCGCCACGGCTCAGGCGCTGCTCGATTGCGACCGTGGGCGGAATGCCATAGACCGCATCGACCTCGGGCCGGCCCGCCGGCTGCACGATCGAGCGCGCGTAGGCGTTGAGGCTCTCCAGGTAGCGGCGCTGGCCCTCGTTGAACAGGATGTCGAACGCCAGCGTGGACTTGCCCGAACCGCTGACCCCGGTGATGACGCTGAAGCGCCCGCGCGGGATGTCCACGCTCAGGCCCTTGAGGTTGTGCTCGCGGGCGTTGACGATGCGGATCGCGTTGGAATGCTGCGGGCTGGTCTTTGGAGCACCAGTGCCCGAGTAGGTCGGGGCGAGGGGCATGCCGGGTGACGATTTCTGCTCGCGGTATGAGGAACCCGGCATGCCCCTCACCCCGGCTACCAACGCAGGAACCGGCGCCACCAGATAATCCGACAGCCGCCCCTCCTGGACCTCCATCAGCTCGCCGACCGCCTCGGCGTAGTCGCGCAGCGCCTTGGCCGTGTAGCTCGTGGGATGCAGGCGCACGTCCTCGGGCCGGCCCTGCGCGACAATGCGCCCGCCAGCGTCGCCACCGTCGGGTCCGAGGTCGATCAGCCAGTCGCTGGCGCGGATCACGTCCAGGTTGTGCTCGATCACGATCAGCGAATGGCCGACATCGAGCAGCTTGCGCAGCGCGCGCATCAACTTGGCGATGTCGTCGAAATGCAGGCCGGTGGTCGGCTCGTCGAACAGGAACAGCTGGCCCTTGGTCGCCAGCGGCTGGCGCGAGCGGCTGGCGACGGTCTTGCCTCGCCCCTTGCTGCCACCGAAGGCCTTGGCCGCGTCGGCCAGGTGCCCCGCCAGCTTCAGGCGCTGCGCCTCGCCTCCCGACAGCGTCGGCACCGGCTGACCCAGGCGCACATACTCGAGGCCGACATCGACGATGGGTTGCAGCGCGCGGATCACGTCGCGGTCGCCCGCAAACAGCTGCGCCGCCTCGCTGACGGTCAGGCCGAGCACGTCCGAGACATTGAGCTGACGCCCCCCGCGCTCGATGCGAACCTCCAGCACCTCGGGCCGGTAGCGCCGGCCGTCGCAGTCCGGGCAGCGCAGGTAGACGTCGCTGAGGAACTGCATCTCGACATGCTCGAAGCCCGAGCCGCCACAGGTCGGGCAACGCCCGTCGCCACTGTTGAAGCTGAACTTGGCGGCCGTGTAGCCGCGCTGCCGTGCCAGCGGCGTGACCGCGAACAAGTCGCGGATCGCGTCCCAGGCACCGACGTAGCTGACCGGGTTCGAGCGCGCGGTCTTGCCGATCGGCGACTGGTCCACGAACACCACACCAGCGAGCTGATCGGCCCCGAGCAGGCGCTCATGCGCGCCGGGCGCCTCGGTCGCCTGGCCGAAATGGCGCAGCAGCGCTGGCGCCAGGATGTCCTGCACCAGCGTCGACTTGCCCGAGCCGCTGACGCCCGTGACCGTGACCAGGCGCTGCAAGGGAAACTCGATGTCGAGGTTTTTGAGGTTGTGCTCGCGCGCGCCTTCCAGCACCAGGCGCGGCGTGCTGTCGGTCACCATGCGCTTGAAGCCGAAGCCGACCTGCTTGCGCCCGCCGAGGTAGGCGCCGGTCAGCGTGTCGGCCGAGCGCAGCTGCTCGACCGTGCCGTCAAAGACGATCGCACCGCCACGCTCGCCCGGGCCCGGCCCCATGTCGATCACGCGGTCGGCGCCCAGCATCACGGCCGGGTCGTGCTCGACCACGACCAGGGTGTTGCCGGCGTCGCGCAGCCGCGCCATCGCCTGGTTGATGCGGTCCATGTCGCGCGGATGCAGACCGATGCTGGGCTCGTCGAGCACGAACAGGGTGTTGACCAGCGAGGTGCCCAAGGCGGTGGTCAGGTTGATGCGCTGCACCTCGCCGCCTGACAGCGTTCGGCTCTGGCGATCCAGCGTCAGGTAGCCGATGCCAACATCGCACAAATACCTGAGCCGGGTGCCGATCTCGTCGAACAGCAACTTGAGCGCCTGCTGCTCGCCGGTCCTGGCGCTCTGCCCAGCCGCACTCGACGGGGCGAGGGAGCTGCCAGCTGACGATTTCTGCTCGCAGCATGAGGAGGCTGGCAGTTCCCTCGCCCCGTCAGCGCCAACCAATACGTCAACGCCAGCCAGTTCCGACTGCAGCGCATCGAAGAAAGCCCGCAGCCGGTCGATCGGCAACTGCATCAGGTCGTGCAGACACAGGCCCGGTAGCGCTTCGAGCTGCTCGCGACTCCAGTCCACGCCAACCGGCAGGAAGCGCCGCGCGGGCGCCAGCACCGCATCGGCCTGCGCCTTGCTGCCGAGGCGCCACAGCAGGCTCTCGGTCTTGAGTCGCGCGCCGCGACAGGCCGGACATTCGGTATAGCTGCGGTACTTCGACAACAGCACCCGGATGTGCATCTTGTAGGCCTTGCTCTCCAGATAGTCGAAGAAGCGTCGGATACCGTACCACTGCTGGTTCCACTTGCCGTTCCAGTTCGGTGAGCCCTCCTGCACCCAGTGCCGCTGCTCGGGCGTCAGCTGAGACCAGGGCGTGTCGCGCGGAATGCCGGCCGCCTCGGCGTGGCGCAGCAAATCGTCCTGACATTCCTGGTAGGCCGGGGTCTGGATCGGCTTGATCGCGCCGCCGCGCAGGGTCAGCTTGTCGTTCGGGATCACCAGCCCCCAGTCCACGCCGATCACGCGGCCGAAACCACGGCAGCTGTCGCAGGCGCCGACCGCCGAGTTGAACGAGAACAGCGAGGGCAGCGGCTCGGCGTAGCGCAGTTCGCTCTCGGGACAGTGCAGGCCGGTCGAGAAGCGCCAGGGCTCGGGCTCGGTGCCATCCGTCGGCAGCGCATAGGCCGTCAACCGTCCACTGCCCCGGCGCAGCCCAAGCTCGATCGCCTCCATCACGCGCACGCGCTCCGCGTTCGAGAGCCGAAAGCGGTCCGCCACGATGTCGAGAAATTTGACATCGCCCGCCACCCGCTCGGCCTGCACCCGCGTGAAGCCGCTGGCCGCCAGCCACTGCTCGACATCCTCGGCCGTGGCGCTGGCCGGCAGCTCGACCGGGAAAGTCATGACCAGGCGTGGGTCGCCAGCCGCGGCGGCGCGCCGCAGCAGCTCGGCATGGATGGTTTCCGGCGTGTCGTGCCGCACCGGCAGCGCAGTCCTGCGATCGAACAGCACCCCGGCGCGCGCATACAGCAGCTTGAGGTGGTCGTTGAGTTCGGTCATGGTGCCGACCGTCGAGCGCGACGAACGCACCGGATTGGTCTGGTCGATCGCGATCGCCGGCGGCACGCCCTCGACCCGGTCTACCGCCGGCTTGTCCATGCGATCAAGGAACTGACGCGCATAGGCGCTGAAGGTCTCGACGTAGCGGCGCTGCCCCTCCGCGAACAGGGTGTCGAACACCAGGCTCGACTTGCCGGATCCGCTCGGGCCCGTGACCACCGTGAGTTCGCCGGTGCGCAGGTCGAGATCGAGGTTCTTGAGGTTGTGCTGGCGCGCGCCGCGAATGCGGATCAGTCCTGATCCATCCGGCGACAGCGGCTCGAAACTGTGGGAGATCAGGCGGCTGGAGCTGGTGCTGTCGGACATGGTTGGCCTTGCAGAGAAGGGCAACATTCTAGGCATGACGACCGCACATCGTCCGATCAGCATCACCCACCAGAAAAAGTGCCGGAAATTTTTACAACATCAGCCCTGCCTCTTGCATACCTCATTGATATTCAAGCACTTCAGGTCATGGCATGAATATTGCCATCACTTTGCTCCCCATATATATCGACGTATCCGACTATTCAACAGCAGGAGTAAAGCACCATGGCAATCAAGCTCAGCAGCAATCTCGGAACATTTTCCAGCGCCAACTGGTCGTTCCTCACGACGAATAGCGCCTCGATCGCGACAACCGGCAACACCGATCTGCTGCTGGCCTCAGTGGCAAACGGAAACGGAAACGGAAACGCAAGCACCGCGGCGTTCAGCTTCGACGTCAGCAAGGTTTATCAGCACTGGGCTGACGGTGACGCGGCCAAGGGCACGACCGCCGAGTGGAACAACAACATCCTGTCGGACAACAAGTCCGACTATTTCGAAGGCGAGGTGATCCCGCACGCCTTCTTCTACAAGGCCAGCAACAATGCCCAGCTCGTCACCGGGCAAAGCTACAGCTTCCAGGTCACCTACAACTATTACCAGGCCAACACCAACGCAGGCGGCTTCGCGTACATGACTCAGTACGACATCAGCCGCGCTCCCAGCATTCCTGCCGGGTTGACGATAGACAGCACCTTCAACAACTCCGGGGGAGGAATGCAGGGCGTCACCCCCGGCTTCGGAACCCTCAACGCCAACGTCACCGATGTCAGCAACGTCACCACCACCGGTACGGGTACCAAGGACGGCAACGTCACGATCACGTTCCAGTACACGGGCGCCACCACCAGCAACGGCTATGCCGCGATCCTGTACGGTCTGGAAATCGCCAAGCCGGGCGAAGTGCCGTCCCAGGGTCAGGGCGCAACCATCGGAGCCCATGCCTGGACCGGCGGTTCGCTGCAGACCACGGTGACCGTGGGCGGATCGGGCGCGACCTCGATCCAGTTGTCCCCCTCGGCCATCATCCCGGGGGAGATCAACGGCTACAAGTTCAGCGACGTCAACGGCAACGGGATTTGGGATTCGGGTGAATCCGCCCTGGCTGGCTGGACCATACAGCTCGACAACGACGCCAACTCCGGCAACGGGGTGCTGCAGACCACGACGACGGATGCCAATGGCAAATACTCCTTCTCGGTCACACCGGACGCCATCAAGAGCACCACGACCAACGACCCCTACTATGTCCGCGAAGTCCAGCAGTCAGGCTGGGTCCAGACCACACCCAACCCCGGCTCCATCCTGATCACGGCCACGGACCCGACCGAATTCAACGTCAACTTCGGCAACATGCAACTGCTGCCGGGCCTCACGATCACCAAGGTAGCCAACCCAGGCCAGATCGCCGACGTCGCCAACGAACTCATCACCTACACCATCACGGTCGGCAACAGCGGAAACCAGGCCCTGACCGGCATCACCGTGGCCGATCCCTACGCCGATGCCCAAACCCCGACCTATGTCAGCGGCGACGCCAACTCCAACGGCAAACTCGACACCACCGAGAGCTGGATATACAGCGCCAAGCATCAAGTCACCCAGACCGAAATCGATACCAACGGCGGTGGCGACGGCACTCTCGAAAACACCGCCACTGCCGATTCGAACGAAACTGCGCCAGTCAGTTCGAGCGCCAGCGTTCCGGTCGCACAACACCCCGGCCTCGCGATCGACAAGACCTTCGTCAATGTCACGGGCGGCAACAACAACGCCATCGCCGATGCCGCCGGCGACATCCTTCACTACACCGTCCAGGTCAGCAACACCGGCAACGTCACCCTGACCGGCGTCACCGTCGATGACCCGCTGACCAACCAGCACCTCGCCAGCATCACCCTC
>Ga0228698_1000601_pt1 | contig 24755 bp, 25 predicted proteins | sample McNCre117_Aug_MG_FD_178015 | JGI IMG/M metagenome (GOLD analysis project Ga0228698, IMG submission 178015) | Freshwater microbial communities from McNutts Creek, Athens, Georgia, United States - 1-17_Aug_MG | ecosystem: Environmental > Aquatic > Freshwater > Creek | place: USA: Georgia...
ATGCGATGGCCTTCTGTGAAGCACCGCGTGTTGGGCCAGGGTACAAGTCCATGGCGTACGTGCCGCTGGCCTTGTAGGGGTTGATCACGGAGCTGACGTGCGACGCCATGGCAGACTTTGCCACCAGCGGCGGTGCGCCACTCCACGCGCTCAAGGCGAACTGGACGGTGGTGTAGGAGGCGAACGATCCGGCCCCCGACGAGTCGCTGACGTTGGACTGCAGCTCTTGGCTCGACGAGTACGAAGCGACCACGACTGCGGTGACCACGGTCTTCGTGTACGCGGAGGTCGCCACGGTCGTCGTACCGGCAGCGATGGTGAACCCTTTGCCGGATGCGGCCCCACTGCCGACCCACGTACCGAGGAAGTTGCCTGTCACTGGGAAACGAGCGATGGTGCTGTTGCCCACCATGTTGACGTACACGAACTCGGAGTCCACCACGATCTCGCCCGCCGCGACGCCGGATGCGGCGACGAACGTGAAGCGGCGTGCCCACACCACCGAACCGTCCGCTGCGAACTTCAGCAGCTCGGAGCTGCCGTCGCCCGAGGTGTACACGAACACGTACACGGACCCGTCCGAAGCCAGGTCCATGCCATAGGCCGACGTGTCGGTGAACCCCGATTGGTAGATGCTCTGCTGCCAGAGGATGGTGCCGTTCCATTCGATCTTGAATAGCGTGACCTGGGTCCGCGAGGCGGTCGCATCAAACGCGGTGGACAGAGCGTAGATGGTCCCGTCCTTCGCTATCTTCACGCGGGTGCGGCGGATGTCGGTAACGGCCATCGTCCCGGTGTTGAGCACAAAGTTCCAGTACCGCGACGAGGGGAAGTCGATGTCATTAACACTCTCGATGTACATACCGTCGGGGTAGGAGCCGCCTGTGTAGCGCCCGACAGCGACGTGGGACTTTGCGCTCAGGGTAGGAGTCAGCTTCGTGCCCGGTATCGTGCTGCCGTAGTTCACTTGCTGCGAGTCGTCCCACGAGAAGTTCTCGCCTGATGCGGGGGACGCGTGCAGGTTGTACGTCGTGCCGTTATCACCGGTGAGGCGGCGCCCAGTGCCGGAGCCGCCGTACCCGTAGTCGATTTCCAACCCGTTGGTGTTGGTCGCGCCGGACAGGGTGCGGTAGCCTAAGCCGAACATCCCACGGGACGTGAAGATGCGGTGCGTACCAGTCTGCGTGCTCGTGGGGGAGCCGGTGTTGACGAACCCCCCGCTGCCAGAAATCTCGGTGAGCAGCGGATCGTAGTCCACCGTTGTGTTCTGCCACAAGACGTACCGTGTGGCGCGGAACGGATCGGTTATGGCGTAGGCCCGCGCAGGGCTGGTCGTGCCCGAAGTGAGCAGCCCATAAATCTTCCGCACGACCCCGAACTTGTCGATGGTCTGGAGCTGGTCGTTTGCCGAACCAGTCTCCGACTTCGTGTAGATCAGGTCACCGGTGGAGTCCAGCTCCATAGACCCGCCGAGCAGCTTGGCGTCGTTCGAGTCGTACACGGCCCACGAGCCGGAACTCATGCCCAGGTCCTGCGCATGGAAGTACAGCGTCGTGTTGAAGACGTAGGGGCCTGCGTTCAGGGCGGCTGTAGCCGTGGCTGCGTCGGTCGGGGCGGCTGCGACCTTGACGTTCAGGCCGAGGTTCGTCGGCGCAGATGCCACATCAGTGGAAGCGGCGGCCAATGGCTTGCCGACCGACACACCGGCAGTGACCGTGGAGACCGCAGCAGGGATCGCTTGCAGGAGGTCAGCGGCGGGCGCGGCGTCTTGCAGGTCCGGGTTGGCCGTGGCCACGGCTGCGGGCGCGGCGGCGCAGCGCAGGACGATGGAGGTCTCCGATGTACCCGTGGCGACCGCAGCCGCAGCAGCGGCCATGTTCACGATGGGGACGAGGTTCGCCGTGGTGGTCGCAACGTCTGCGGGCGTGGCAGCGAGCAGCTTGTTGATACTCGTGACAGTCACGGCTGCGCTCGCTGTCGCCACGTCGGTAGCGCCCACTGCCAGCGCCTTGCCCGGTGCGGGCAGGTACATGTTCAGCACCTCGGTGAACTGCACCGTGGCGGCGAAGTTCGAGACGGTCGCATCGTTGGTCTGGTTGACCGTCGTGCCGTCGATGTAGGCGTTGCCGGTGTAGCTCGGAATGCTCACGGCATTCACCAGACCCCACATTTCGACGATCAGCACGTCGCCGGAGATGACGTTCACCGGGGTGATGTTCAGCTGCCCTGCCGAGACCTTCTCCACGGACACGCCACTGGGCGACGAACCGACACGGGACGTGGCAGTTGCGGCCAGCAGCGTGCCGACCTTTGCATTGGTCGTCGGTCGCCAGATGTAGACCTCTGGGTCGCCAGCGGTGAAGTCCAGTGCGGTGTTGGACACCGAATCGGCCATGCTGACAAAGATGTCCCCGGCGATGGTCTGGGGCTTCGTGAACGGGCCAGACTGGTATCGGCCCAAGTAGATGGACTGCTTACCGGCGACCGAGGCTGTCGAGGTGAACGGGATGGCGGACTGCGCAGTACCAACAAAGCCATCCATCAGGTAGGTGTTCGCAGCGGCTAGGGCCAGCACGTTGGCAGCGGTGGAGGACGGCAGCGAGGACTTGTAGGTTGTCGGCACCGCAGCCGTATTCGCCTGGAACGACCATGGGACGAAGTTGAACGTCAGGTTCGAGTTGGCAATGACGGCGGTTGCGTTGGTGGATGCCGTGTAGCCGCCTGCCAAGCCGGTCAGCATTGTGGGTGATGTACTTAGCGCACCGGGACTGACCGTGGAGAAGGTGTAGTAGCCGTGGTTGGCCCATGTGATCGGGTTGAAGGTGTCGGTCATCACCCCCAGGCCGGAGGTGCCGTCCGCAGCGATGCGGATCAGCGCCGGGTTGTTGGAGAGCGTCTCGCTGTACGGACCGAGGAAGTAAATATAGTTCGTATCGGCAGCAAACGTGTACGAGCCAAAGCTGAAGGAGCCAGCCCCTCCATAGTCTCGCTGCCAGTTCAATGTGCCAGATGCAGAGATGCTTACCATGCCCGTGACACCAGCCGCTGCTGCGCTCTCCGGGTCTTCAATGTGGAGGATAGTCGTGCCATCTGCCGTCACAGCGGCGTGGTCGATCTTGATGCCAGCGGTCGCAGTGGTCGCGGCAGAGGCGATAAGCTCCTTCTGCCACACGGCTGTACCGGCCTGTGTGTATCGACCTATCAGGATACCGTGTTTGCTTGCAGCGTCGGTGTAGCTGTAGGAGAGGAGGATGTCGCCTGTGCTCTGCTCAATGCCGAAACCCATGCCCGACGAAATGTTGTAGTTCCAGAAGTTCGTGGGCGCAATCCATCCAGATTGGTACACACCACTGCTGTTGTGCTTCAAAATCTGGACACTAGTGCTTGACGTGTTGTCGTACCATGCACTGTAGATGTCCGTGCCATACAGCACCGCTATTGCCGGGACCACAGTTGACGACGCGTTGCTCTGCACCTGTGTCTGCCAGACGATGCCGCTTGAGTTGACCTTGACCAGCTTACCGCCTGTGCTGGAGTTGAGCATGATCACCGCAGTGGCGCCGTCGCCCAGAGGGAGAATGCTTTCGACGGCATCGGTCGGCGTACCGAACTTAAAATTCCCGCGCACAGTGCCGGTGGACGACACATTCCATACCTGCACAAACCCGACCCCGGTAGATGCCGATGCGGTCAACCAGAAGCTGCCGTCTGCGGCGTCACGAGCGCCCATCAGTAGGGTGGCAGATGTCTGCGTGGCGAATGGGATATCGAACGCCTTGATGTATGTGTATGCACCCGTCGCGTCAAATTTGGCCAATAGGTACGCGTCAGCAGCCGGGGTCGTCTTGGTGACCCACATCCACCAGTACGTGGAGCCGTCGCCACCGGGTATGAACGTAGAGGGGTTGGACGCTACAGCGGACCAGTTTGTGACGCCCCACTCCTGCTTCGCTGCGGGCGCGGTGGCCGCGTGCATGTACAGCGTGGAGCCTGCGGGCATCGCGCCCATCTTGGTCAGCGATGCGGACGCGGTGCTAGAGGACTGGGCCGACGCGGCGAACGGCGGCGTCTTGATAGGTTTGACCGGGCCGACTACTTCGGCCAGCGTGCCGCTCTTGACCGCAGCCAGGATCGTGGTGATGCCGCGCAGAGGCGTGCCGCCCTTGCCGAGCCGCGCAAGCAGCGAGGAGAAGACGGAGGCCATCTAGGGGTTACTCCGAGACGGTGCGGAAGAAGCCGTTGTAGGTCGTCGCGGTAGTGGCGCTCTTGGGCAACTCCAGGAAGCTGAGGCACGCGTTGTCCAAGATGCTCGACAGGTTCATGGAGGTGTACAGGCCGTCGTCCAGGCATGCGAAGTTGGCGATGGGGCACACGTTCACCGCAATGGGGTGGCCGATCACCCAGTCAATCGTGCCGGTCGCCACCGCCGCAGAACTCTGCATGTTGGTGAGCTTCTGGATGCCGATGTCGCCAGCGGCCAAGGGTGCGAACCAGTTCTGCACCACCAGGTCCACGCCGCCGACCACGCATGCGGACACGCCAGCGATGACCGGCATGTTCGCGGCAGTACCTGCTTGGTTGGCGTACATCATGCCCGCAGCACCTGTACCCACGGCCCAGTTGTGGGCGGTCGCGGCCAGGACGGTGGTGGGGTTGGCCGGGAAGGCGAAGTTGCCACCGATGTAGTCCACAGCGGTGTTGGTGGTGTTCTGGTAGCGCGTAGGCACGCCGGTCACGGCGGTGGAGGTGCCGGAGGTCAGCGCTGCGCCAGCCGCCACGGAGAACAGGCGGTCATACAGCAGCAGGCCCATATTGGCCGTGTTCGCCGAGAGCGTCCAGTTCAGGTAGTGACCCGAGTTCGTGGCTCCCAGGTTCTTGTATGGCATCGCACCGGTGGAGGCCGCAGTCCAGGCCGTGCCGCCCGGAGCCGCAGCGCCCGCAGCGCCCGCAGCCGGAGCGCCTGCGCGGGTCCAGAGGTCGTTCACGTTGCCAATGGCATTGGAGGCCACGCCGGTTTTGCTGAAGCCCAGCGTCTGGCCCTTGCCACCTGTGTAGGCTGCGACCACGGCGTCAATGGAGGCGAAGGCACCCACGGCGTACAGCTCGCGCTGCTCGGCCTTCAGGATGGAGGCCAGTACGCCAGCGGCCTTCTCACGGCGGTGCTGGGCATCCAGACGGTTGCGCAGCTTGCGCAGCGTGGCGGCGGCAGCGTCGTGCTTGGACATGAACTGCCCAGCAGTGATCTCGCCCGCGAAGTCGCCACCTGGCATCACGAAGACGTTGCCGGGAACACCGTGGACGGGCACGGGGTAGTAGAACTTCCCCATGGTCTCGGACAGGTACTTGACCTGATCCGCGCCCAACCAGCGCTCCAAGCGGTCTGCGTGCGTTGCTCTGCCTCGGCTTATTGTGTGCATGGCCCCATCCAGGTTTCGGGTGCTTCAGGAGCCGCCCAAGAGCCATCGGGCTGCTGGACGGGGTTCGGGTCGCCAAAGGCAGGCTTAACGAACTCGCACGTCGCGCCGCAGTTGATGCAGCGGAACGTGACGGACTGGTCCCACTCGGAGACAGCAGTGAGTTCGTGTGCCATGCTTAGTTGTCCACCTGGAAGGTCAGCGCAGCAGCCGGGAAGGTCACCGAGTCACCCGCGTTGATGGTCTTGCTGGTGGTCAGGGCAGACCAGATCAGCATGTTGCCACCGGTGAGCTGGTCGAAGATCGCCATGCCGGTCACAGTGCCCCAGCCGGAAGGTGTGGGTGTGGGGAAGGTGATCACGCCGTTGTTGGACGTGGTGCCCGATGTGCCGGTGGAGGCAGTCGTGGAGGCCGCAGCCTGTGTACCGGCCCAGTTCGCCATGGAGCTGGCCACGGCCACGCGGGCGTAGGCATTACCAGTCACTTCAGTACCGCCGCCAGTGTCGGACGGGTTGGCAGTGAAGAGGCCGACGTACAAGTTCACGGGGCTGGGCATGCCGCTCATGATGGTCCAGGTCACGGTGTTGTCCGAGACGGTTGCGCCGGGGTTACCCAGTGCGGTCGTGAACGTACCGCCCGACGTACCGGCAGTGGTACAGATCAAGAACTTGCCACCCGCGCTGGTGTTGGCCACGGGCACCACGATGTCGCCCAGCACGTAGGCAGTGGTCGCGGCCCAGAGGCCCTTCACCACAGCGGTGCTGTTGACGGCGCCGGAGGTGTTCACGGCACCACCACGGAACAGAGCATCCGTCAGGCGGTTTTCCAAAAAGTCGGTCATTGCAGTCATGGGAGGCTCCTATCGGTTGACGATTTTCAAAGTGATGGAACGGTCGTCGGTACGACCGCCCGTGGTGGTGATGCGGCATGTCAGCGTGAGCTGCGTGCCCGCGACACCGCCCGACACGAAGCACGTCGCTGCGGTGGGCGTGTGGCTCGGGTTGGAAGTGATCAGCGGGGCGTCCGCGACGAAGGTCGCCGACTGGATCACGTCGCTGAGGGGTGTGAGGTAGGCGCTCCAGTCGAACGTGTAGTCCAACGTAGCGTCTGGGTCCTTCTTGAACGTGGCCATTACAGCCCTCCGTAGGAAACAGTGGACACAGGGCGGCGTGCGCGGCTCTGCTCGACTTTGGCCTGGGCGCAGTAGTCGCGGAACTTCTGCTCGAATTCAGCGGACAGCTTGGGGTTGTAGGTCTCGGTGTCTTGGACGCCGTAGGCCTTGCTCTTCACCCAGTAGAGGAGTGGGAGGATGTGCTGGGCGTCGATCTCGAATTCATCGTTAGCACCCACATCATTGGACAGGCGGAAAGTATGTAGCTCGACCACAGATGCCACATTAGGTACGGGATGTGTGCGGACATAGCCCTTCTCCAAACCAGTGACGAGCGCCCGCAAGGGGCCTTGCTTGCCGTCGAACTTCATGCCCTTCTCGCGCATCTTTTCGGCAGCAACCAGGGTGATGGAGTCGCCTGTGGCGGGGTCGATGGCGTCGCGCAGCTTCAAGATCATCGGGTCCAAGGCGTACCACTCGGTGCCGTCGGTCTTGATGGTGAGCTTGAAGTTGCGGGCGTCCTCAATGCCGTAGGTCCAGCGGCAGAACTGCTTCTGGGCGTCGTCGATGTAGGTGTAGATCAGCGAGTCCGCCCAGAGGTACGGAGTCTGCAGGTCGAACACCTCCTGACGAAACACTGCGAGCAGTTCTGTCGTGGTCATGGGTTACTCGTTTTCGCGGGTTTGGAACGCGGTCCATGCGGCATCGCGTTCTTTGTTCTGGACAGTCCAGCCCAGTTCCACGGAGAGCACCTTGGCGTGGGGTGCGCCCGAGGCCGTGAAGTCCTCGCGCTTACCGCGCAGGGTGACCTTCTCCATCGCCTTGAAGATTTCCTTCTGGCGTGTGGTGGGGTCGGTAGGCTCTTCCACGGTGTCCGGGTCCTTGGGGTCCAGGTCCAGCTCTTCTTCGGGGATGCCACCAGCGGCCATAACCTGCTCGTACATGGCAGGAGGCACGTGGGTAGGCTCACCCTTCACAAATTCAATGGCGTGCCCAGAGGTGGACACGAGCGTGCGGTTGCGGTGCATTACGAACTTCATGCCTGCTCTCCTTCAGCGGGAGCTTCGGGCGCGGGAGCTTCGGGCGCGGGAGCTTCGGGCGCGGGGGCTTCAGGAGATTGTTCGTTCTCAACCGGGTCTTGGGGCAACTGGTTGCCGGGGGCCGGGGCGTCGTCAGCTTCGTCGGAGGCAACAGCTCCGAAGGCCAGCGCGTCTGCGACGGCGATCTCAGGCACGTACGTCGGTACGCCAGCCTTGAAGTCAATGGCCAGTCCGCTCTTGGTGGCGAGTACATGGTCAAAAGGAAGCACGAGTTTCATGGGAGTTCTCCAGGGTGGGTGGAAGAACGGGGCCGAAGCCCCGTTCTATCGGTTCACGGCTTAGACCGTGACGACTTCATCCATCTTTCCGTCAATGGTGTACTGCACGCGCACGCGGACCTTGCCAGCGGTAGCGGTAGCAGTCAGACCAGAGGTGGTCAGACGAATGTTCTGGCCAGCGTTGCAGAGCAACGGTGCGGTCAGAGTCAGGGCGGTACGCGAACCAGCGGCTGCGGCGTCCAAGTCCATGGCATTCACGAGGGCAGTAGTGCTGCCTGCGATACCGAGGGACAAGGTGGCTGCAGCGCCGATACCGACGTACGCGGTTTCGACGATCACTTCACCGCCGACGATCACCGCGCCCAGAGGCATGGGGATGGCGTCAAAGGTGATGGCGGTGCCAGCGGTCAGGCCGGACACTGCGGACGAAGGGTCGGCCAGGGCGGTCGTAGAACCGAAGGTCGTCTTCACGAGGGACACCGAGTCGATGGCCCAATCGTTGTAGTTGAAGACGAACTCGGCGCTCAGGATGCGCTGGACGCCACGGACTGCTTGAATCTTGCTCATGGGGTTTACTCCTTAAATAGGTTCGTGGGGTGACTGATTAGGTCGCCACGTAGCAGGAGAGAACACCGAAGTCTTCAGTGCTGCCGTTCTCGTAGATGCTGGAGAACTTGGGCTTCAAGAAGCCGCAAATCTTGCCAACCGAGATACCCTGCTGGTTGTCGTAGTCGAAGCCCTTTTCGTTCCACTCGGGGGCACCGATGTCGGCCATACCCAGCGCTTGCGCACCGCAGAACAGAATCTGAGCGCCGTCGATGGTGCCGGAGCCGCCATACTTGGAGCCAGAAGCTGCACCAAAGGTGTTGGGCACGTGACGGAACTCGTGCAGGTAGATGCCGTCGATCTTCACGGAGCTGCCGCTGAACAGCTTGTCGTTCACAGAAGAGTTCTGCGAGTAACGCAAGTTGGCCATGTAGTCCGGGTCCATCTTCAGCTTTGCCATGGCCTGGGGTGTCAGGAACGCGTGGTACGTTTCCTCGCCGCCTTCGCCGGTCACGCCACGGATGTAGCGGTCCTTGGCATAGGCCTTGAGCTGAACGAACATGTTCCAGCTGGGAGTGTCGGTGGCTTGCACACCAGAGCTGGCGGCATTGGCAACCAGAGTCTTGGTGGCGGAAGTACCGTCCCAACGCAGACGGCGACCGTTGGAGGGCGCAGACACGTCAGCAGCGAATTCCAGGAACTGGAGGTCAGAACCGACGCGGGTTGCGCCGTTGTTCTTGAAGGCAAACGAGCGGCCAGCCAGCGTCAGGAACGCCATCTGGTCGATACGGTCAGCCAGCCAGTAGGCGAGCACGTCGCGGCTGTTGCCACGGAACTCCACCACGGACTTCTGATCGGCCATACGACCTTCGTGACGGTTTGCATGACGCAGTTGGTCGATGCGGATCACTTGGTCGAAGGTTTGCATGCCTTCTTCGTTACCTTCCAGGGTACGGTCACCGGCCACACCGTCGCCAACCAGATCGGCCAGCAAAGTGATCACGGCGCGGGCGCCCTTCTCGGTCTTTTTCAGTTCAGTGATGTGCTGAACCATGGAGTTCGGGCCTTTGCCCAGGAACTTGTTGACGAAGGACATGTTGCGGGCCTGCTTCCACAGGTCCATAGACCAGACGGTCTTTTGCTCGCTTGTCAGCAAGCCGAAGTTGGTAAGTGCCATACCGGCTCTCCTTTAGAGATGAGATCAAACAAAAATGCGTTTCCGCTGCTTCTTGCCGATGTGTCGTCTCGACCAACGAGGGTGGAGGTTGCTGTCGAGAACCTGCCTAAGTCGAATAGATCGGAGTGTAATCTATTTTAGAGCTTAGATGTCAAAAAGACCCACGGACCTTGTGAGTCCGTGGGTAAACATGGCACACCACGTAGGGAGACAAACTACGCAGCTCTCAACGTGCCATCTCGCGTGCGATGGCGTGAACGACACCGCGAAACAGGAAGTCCTTCACCTTCTGCTCTTGAGGCAGGTCGGCATAAGGGACGAAACAGGGGTGCTCCTTCTTCTCCGGGTCCTTGATAGGCCCGTAGGTCCAGCCGTCAGCGCGTTTGTGCTCCAGCCACGCCTGGTGGCTGGCGTCCACGCCCAGGTTCGGGTTGTTCAGGTGCAGCTCGACGCCTGCGAGGGCGCTGTCCTTCTGCCATTGGGGCGCGTCGTCCCACTCAGGTTGGGACTTGTCGCCGATGGCAGCGCAGTAGGCCGCGTTCACCTCATGGCAGACGCGGGCGATGGAGTGGGCCATGGATTTCATGCCAGTTTCTCCTTCAGTGCGTAGCCCATGAGAGGCCAGATTTTGTTCTTGGCGTTCTCGAAGGCGATCTTGCGACCGATCTCGGCGTCGAAGTTCTCGGGCGAGGCACACGCGGACTCACCGGTGACGGTGAAGCCGTTGCGCAGGACGATGACGCAGAAGGTCAGGAGGCTGAGAGACACGGAGTGGTTGCCACCACGTGTCACGACCTCTTTGGGGCCAGGAAGAGAACCAAACAGACCGTCTTCAGCGGTGAAGTAGTAGCACTCAGTGATGTTGTCGCTCAAGTCCTGCGGTGTGACGCGAGGAGCAGTCAGGCCCTTGGCCTTGATCAGCTGCTCGACGGCGTCGTCACCAGTAGCGGGGGAAGTTGCGTTGTGCATGATCACTGGCCCTCCGCGCGTCCGTCGGCCACTACAGGCGCTGCGGCCTTGGCCTGACCCTGTTGGTAGGGCATCCACTCGGCGTAGGCGCATGTCGGAGGCACATCGTCGTCTTGCAGGAGCTTCACACTGGTGCGGTTGAAGCTGTTGCCGCAGTGGTCCATGACGTGCAGGTTCACCATGCGGTCGTCCCAGACGTACACGATGGTCGCGTCCATCGGCTGTTCGGAGATTTGCGCGGGGTGTAGGAACTGGTTGTTCCCGAGCGAAGTGGGTGCCTTGTCGTGGCGATACCAGACCTTGCGGCCTACTGTTGGCTTGATCATTTTCTATTCTCCTGGGGGTTGGTTAAACGAACTCGTCGCCGCGCATACGTGCGAGCACGTCGTCGGGCAGCTTCTTGAAGTCCTCTTGGGACATCTTCATCACGTCCTTGGCGGTGAGAGAGCCACCGGCCTTGTCGCTGTCCAGGCCCACCTTGTTCGTGCTGGCGGGGGTCTTGGCAGCGGTCTCGACGTTCTTCTTCACGGCAGCGGCCTTGCGGTCCTTGGCCAGTTCCTTGGCCTTGTCCGCGACCTCTTCGGCGTCCACCTTGGGCGCGACCTTCGTGGCGCTGTCCTGGGCCTTGGTTTCCACGTCCACGATCTTCTTCACTGCGGCTTGCAGCGCTTTGGTCGGGGTCATGTTCTTCTGGCGTTCGTAGAAAATCTTCCACTCCACCACTTCGCCGAGGACGGCCTTGTCAAACTCGTCGTGGTCAGGGTTCAGTACCGGGAAGGCGCTCTCAATGCGCTCCAGCGCTGAGTCGTAGCGGGCCTGCTCAGTGGCCTGGGCGATGGCGACCTGGTTCTGGTACGCGGACTTCGCTTCGGTGATCTGGCGCTCGGCGCGGCGAATCTGGGTCATCTTTTCGGTGGCCTTGTCGATCTCACCGTCGGCCAGGAGCTTGGTGTACTCCTTCTCCATGGCCAGCACGTTGTTCTCCAACGCGGTGAGGTCTTCGTTCAGGTTGGCTACCTGCTGGCCCTTCTCGTACTGGGCCAGACGCTCTTCAGCGGCTTCGCGCTGGGCACGCTCCTTGGCCAGGATGTCCTGGTGGCGGCTCAGAGGGATGCGGCTGTCCTTTTTCTTGGGCTTGTCGTCCTTGGCCTTGTCGTCGGCGTCTTCATCCGGGTGATCCGGGTCGAGGTCGTCGTCTTCGTCGGCGGCTTTAGCCGCCTCGGCGGCAGCGCGGGCCTCGGCTTCGCGCTCGGCTTTGGACAGCGCATCCTGTGCGCCGTCGGCGTCTTCGCCGGTGGGGATGAAGTCGTCGCCACGGTCAATCTGACCGCCGCCGCCGTCATCACCGTCACCGGCAGGTTTCATGAAACGCTTGAGAAGGGTCTTAACTATCATTTTGGTGCTCCTGATTGCGACGTGGGTCGCTCGACTGCTGCCGCAGCCATACGTGCTTGCTCCACGCGTTGCATCTCGCGCTTCTGTGCCATGTCCTCCGCTTGGAGGGCCATCTTGTTCTGGGACTCTTCGCGTCGGAGTCCCATCTCCATGTACTTCAGCTCGGTGTCGCGGGCGAACTCCTGCTCCTTGAGCTGCATGTCGTGCTCTGCCTGACCGGCCTTCACCTGGGCCTCGGCCATCTTGGCCTGGCCGGAGCCGTCGTCTGGCTCGCCACGGGCGGCGATCTCGGTCTGCACCTGTGTCTCGGCGGTCTTGGCCTGCTTCAGACCGGCGTCGGCATGTTTCTGCGCGGCTTCGGCCTCCACCTTGGATGCCTCGGCGGCTTGGGTGCGCTGTTGGAGCTGCTGCTGGGCCTGCGCCTCGGGCGACTGGCTCTGGGCCTGCATCTGCTTGATGATGTCCTTCTTGTTCATCAGGCGGCTGCTGTCGATCAGCACGCTGTCTGGCAGCTGGACGCCCAGCTCGCGCATGGAGACGGCTTGGTCGAACTGGCTGTCCTCCAAGGTCTCGCGGGCCGGGACGCTGGTGATCACCACGTCATACTCACCCAGCGTCAGGTCGTTCAGGACCTGGCCTTCGGGTGTGACCTGGTTAATCGTGAAGGTCTCGGTGTCGCCGGTGGCCTGGTCGTGGGTGATAGTCATCAGGCGCTCTTCGGTGTAGAACTCCTGCACGAGGTCCAACACGTTGCGGGCGAGGATGTAGTCGGTGCGGGACAGGTTGTCCAGCGGCTTCACGAGGTTCGTGGTGCCCGCTTGGCGCTTCTGCTGGATGGCCTTCGCAGCCACGTCGGCGCGGTCCATACCCTGCATGCTGTCGGACACGCCGGAGATGGTCTTGATGTTCTCTTCAGCCTTGTAGCTGATGCGGTCCAGGCCTTGGGGCACTTGGTTCGGGGCGATCTTCTGAACGTCCTTGTCCGGGTCGCCGTTCACCTCAATCACGATACCGGTCTGGGCGCCCTTCTCTTCCAGCTCTTCCACGGTCATGTTGGATAGGGCACCGGCCTTCACCTTGTAGCCGCTGTTGGCGGTGGTGTTCACCACGTGCAGCTCTTGGGACGTGACCTTGTTCAGCAGCTCCTGAGACCCCAGCAGGTTCTCCACGAGGCCGATGGTGCTGCCGCGACGGAAGTGCGGGAAGAACGGCACCGTGGTGAAGTGCTTGTAGGGCGACCAGTCGTCATGCAGCACCACGCTGTCAGCGATCACGGTCCACTTGATCCGGCGCACCAGCTTGGTGGTGACCTGAAAGCCGAACTTGTCCACGAACAGGGCGATGCGGTTGCGGTCGAACTCTTCGGGGATCGGGCGCATGTCGCCGTCCTGGCTGACGAAGTGCTTCTGGCGGTCCAGCTCACGGTACTGACGGTCGATGATGCGGATGTTGCGCATCACGTTGCTGTTGTCGTAGTCGCCCGTGTACATCGGGTTGAAGCGGTCGCCGAAGCGGTCGCGGAACGCCTGGATGGAGTCGTAGCCGTAGGGAAAGTAGCTCTGGTCGCGGTTGCGCAGCAGTTCGGCGTCGGCTTTGTTGTACAGGACTGCGATGTCGTCGGCGGTGACCCACTTGGTGGTGAACACCTCGCCCCATGTGTCTGGATCGTAGTCCTCGCCGTCCGGGTCGATGATCACGTTCTTGGGGTTCAGCTGCTCAATGCGGACCTCGCCCTGCATGCTGTCGTCGTAGGCGATCCGCACGTCCAGAAAGCCCCGGCTGGTGATCACGCCGTCTGCGAACATGTCGCTGCGCTTCCAGGCCATCTGGTTGTTGTCCATGATCTGCTTGTAGACCTTGTTCAGTACGTCAGCGGTCTCGGCGGGGGCGCCGGAACGGGGGCGGAAGGAGGTCTCGGCGCGGGAGTTGATCTGCTCGCCCATCACGTTCGAGATGGTGGGCATGATCTTGTTAATCGTCAGCGCGGGGCGACGCACCAGCTCCAGACGGGCTTTGTCAGTGGGGTCCCACTGGTCACCCTGAAAGAAGCGGTCGCACTTCTCGGCCTTCTCGACGTACTTGGCGTGGCCGTTGTCACGTGCCCACGCGTAGCGAGTCCAAATCTTCTTAGCGAGGTCGGTGTTTATAGGCATGGTGTGCTCGGTCTTTGTCTGGGCAAAGTCCGAGCAACATGCTCTTCATCCTTTGAGGGTGGAAGGAGGTGGTCACTTCAGGTTACGCAGCTTGTAGAGGGTCTGAGCGGTCAGCTCCTCCATCTCGGCCAGGATGTTCAGCAGCGACTGATGGTCACTGTTCTCGCCCTCTTCTTCGGCGATGTCTTCCAGAAACTCTTCCAGCATGGCCACGGGCGTGCCGCTGGGGATGTCGGTGCTGGGCCAGCCCGTGACGGGCACCTGTTTGGTCAGGCCCATGTACACCTCGGCGTACTTGTCGGTCAGGGTGAGCAGTTCATCGTAGAAGTCACCGAGGGCGACGTGCTCTGCGTACGACTTGCTTGATAGGTGGGCGAAGTGGATGGCCGTGCGCAGAGCGAAGCACTCGGCGACGAAAGCGGGGCAGGAGTCTTTGTAGGCCATGGCAGTTACGCGGCCATGGACGAGCCGGTGGAGTTGGAGACCCGCAGTTTGTCGCGCCAGGATTTCATCGGTTTCACCTCTGTTTTACGCGGCGCCTCGCGCCCAATCACCAACTGCGTCATCCACGCCAGCGAGTCCACTTGGTCATCGTGTGCCCCAGCTGGGAAACGCAACATTTCAGCCCGGAGGGAGTCGAACCACTCGCCGCTCGTGTTGAAGCTGACCATCCCCTGCTGCATGCGGCCCTGCAGCGGTCGTGCGCGGGCCATCTTGTCGGTGATGGGCTTCAGGACCACGATGGAGGGGTAGAACTTCCTCTCTCGCATCCGTTTCTTTAATAGAGCTTCGATTGCACGCCAAATCTGACCGTCCTCGAAGCCGATTACTAGGGTCGGACTATACCATTTCGTCGCTAGATTCAGAATAGACTCCACGATGAAGAACGCGTTACCGCTCTTGAAGCGCACCTGGTCTACCACGTGCAGGATGTCGTCGCCGTCCTGCATGCCGACGGTGCCCACGGTGTAGTCGGACTGCTTCTTTTCGCTGATGGCGAAGTCCCAGGCCATGTAGACGTACGACTTGTCCAGGCGCGGGGGCTGGGAGCGGCGGAACTGGTCTTTGGTGAAGTACGAGCCGTCTGCCGGGACCGGATTCTGCTGGTACAGAGCCGACCACCACCGGCCACCCTTGTTCTGGGAACGGATGCGGTTCAGCTTCTCCAAATCGTACCGGTCAGGGTGCAGGGCCTCACCCTTGCAGCGCAGCAGAGTGTGGCCGGAGGTGTCCACCTCGGCGTCCAAGGCGCGGCGGTGGGCCTTCAGGCGGCTGTCCTTGATCGCGGTGGCCTCACCATGGGTGTCGATGGCTGCGGTCAGGTCCTCGGAGTGCTCGACGTACTCAATGAGGTCCGTGGCGTGGTTCAGCCACTCGTCTGCCTCGGCGATGGCCGGGTACTTGATCACTTCGTACTGGTCCACGTACTGGTCGTCGCTGCCCTCCTTCATCATGGTCTGGAGGCGACCGGCCAGATCGTCGTCGTGCCACCAGGTCTGGATGATCAGCACACCTCCACCGGGGGCTAGGCGGCTGTAAGCGGTGGAGAGATACCACTCCCAAATCTTCTCCCGCGTGTCTGCGGAGTCGGCCTCTTCGGCGTTCTTTATCGGGTCGTCGATGACCAGGCAGTGTGCACCCTTACCCGTAATCGGGCCTCCAATACCTGCAGCCACGTAGCCTCCACGCTGACCCTGGACGCCCCAAGACTCGGTCGATTGGTTGTTTGGGTCCAGGCGGGTGTCAAAGATGTTCTCGTAGAGTGGGTCCGCAATGATCTGCTTGACCTTGCGGGAGAAATCCATAGCCAGAGACAGGTTGTAAGAGCACGCAATGAATTCATGATCAGGGTGCTGGCCCAGGTGCCACGCGGGGAAGTTACGGGAGACGAGTTCGCTCTTGCCGTGCCGTGGGGGCATCAGCAGCATGAGGCGCGGGGACTTGCCCTCAGCCACGTCGCGGCTGAAGCGCTCCAGACGGCGGCAGATGTCCACGTGGACCCAGCCGGGGAGGTACTTCGGGTTGAACCGCTGCACAAACGGCATCAGACGGCGTTTGGCCAGCGTGCGCTGGGCCATTTCCGCCTTGGCGGCGGCTAGGGCTGCTGGGCTAGGCTTGGTTGCCATCGTGGTCCTGGCCTGTGGTCGGGTCCACGACGGGTGTCGCTTCGTAGGGTTGGATCATGCGGTCAGCGCCTGCAACTGCGCGTTGGTGAGGCGGGTGTTGTAAAAGCGGATAGAGCGGATGTGGCCGGACAGGTAAGTACCCTGCCCGCTTGTGCGGCTGCGCCCAAGGGTCAACTGGTTCGCAGATGCGGCCACGCCGCCCGTTGCGGAAGAACTGACTGCTGCGCCGTTGATCGTTCCTGCACGGTCATTCGCTGCGAAAGCGTAGGCCGCCTTGGCGGAATTACCCGATGCTGTAAGCGTGATGTTTGTACCTGCTGGAGAGTTGGCACTTTCAAGAATCAGGCTTGTCGGGTTGCTGAACCAGATGCCAGTCGAAGCAGAGCCGCCGGTAGTGCCCGCGTCAGCAGACACAACGGATGCACCGGATATGAAGGCCGGGGTGGCCGAATCGAACTCAGCAACCAGTGTCCCAGCCGTCGGGTTCCACCAAGACGAGAAGTTCGTGCCGGTCATGCTGGCGCTATCCGCAGCCCGTGTGACGGTGGCTGTGGTGGTGGGGATGTAGGAGGTGGGGAAGGCTCCGAGTTCGATCTGTGCGCCAAAAATATAAACCCCCTTCGTCAAGTCAGCGGGTGCGTAAGTAGTATTTACGCCATCAGGGCTAAGTTTGACCGACGAGAAAAAGGTGGACGCCGTTGTCGTACTGGTAATTGAACAGCGATACCAGCCACTTCCAACTGGGGTTATCGTCGGATTCGTTGTGCCCGTGTTGGTTCCGACCGCGCCTGTTGTAAGGTTAAAGAAGCAGTTCGTAGTCCCGTCTATTGACAGGTTGATGTAACTGTACTCTCCAGCTTTTGCAAAAACAGAGAACGTGTTTGCAGCGGCAGTCAGTGTTACTCCCGTATTGACATACAACTGATGTACAGCGTTCACTGTAGTTCCATCAGCTAGGCGTGTTGCAGTAGCTGCGCCCATAGGACCAACAAGCCCTGCGGTTATGGCGCTATTTTGTTTTGCCCAGTATGCCTGGGTGAAGTCGTTGCTTTGCAACAGCAAATTCGTCCGCAATTCTTCGATCAGCAGGCCACGGGGAGTGAATGTGACTTCTTGGACGGAGATACCTGCCCATGTCACATAGCCTGTACCTGAGTTATTTGCGCCGAGGGTGATGGAGGACGAAGCTGGAGCGACAAAATAGAGCGTGAAGTTCGCAGACGTAGCTTGTGTAGCGACAAGGACACCGCCCACCTTGACGGCAAAACTTGTGCCGCTGAATCCGGTTGCTGCGCCAGTCACCCTGTAAGTCTTACCTGCCACGGCATTTGTGCCAATGGCGGAGGACTGCCAGTTGCTTGGGGTAGAGCCATCAACTGCGCTTAGGTTCAACTCCCCACCCACAGTCCCCGCAGGCACGGTGGGGTCGTAGTCGAAGCGAGGGCCGCTGGTGGCGGTGCCTGTAGTCTGGGTGTAACTGTTCATGGTTGCAGAGTTTTCGATCTGCACACCAAACACCTGAATGGTGGTGCCGACACCCCAACTGGAACCGCCGCCGATCTGTAGGGCATAACTTGCGGTAGTAGTGGCTGTTGCTGTTACACTAAATCGCTGCCATGTCGTAGTCAGAGTGCATACTTTTTGCACTATTCCTGATCCACCACCATTCATGTAAATGTTAAAACTGGCGATAGTTCCACTCGGAACCCGCAACCATACTGATCCAGTATAGGTCTGACCCGCTATCGGTGTGATGCTCTTGCCAGCTGATGTGTCGGCTGCGTTTCCCGTGGACGACCAAGCTAACGTTCCGCCAAGTGGGTCTGCTTGCCCTGTAACTACTACGGGAAACCCTGCACTGTCGTTGCTGTTCGTAACGAGGTTCGCCCCCTGCGTCACCAGCCGCCCTGTGCTGTCAAAGTACGTGGCGCAGCTTGTGGCGTCGTTGCGGGTGAACGTGATGCGGGGGTCGAGGGTGCTGCCGGTGAGGAAGCTGAGCGCGAGCTTCAGAGCATTCTGGAGGGCTGTCTGGGTGCCCAGGACCAGCGGGGGTATGGCGGCTGGGGCCAAAGGCTTAGCGAGCGGGGCCGCGTGCCCCTTGGGCACCGGACGGGGCGTGAGGGAGCGGGGCATGGCCTGGGCGCTCCTTAGACGCGGTCTACGCCTACATCCACACCCGCAGGGCGGCTCACACGGTAGGTGCCAGGGCTGGAGAGCACACGGAACGGGTCGCTGACAGAGAGGCCACCAATGCCGTAGTACAGGCCGTTGGCGCCTTTTACCTGCACAGTCACAGAGGCGCCTTGGGGGATGTCAGCGGTGCTGACCAGGAACAGGCTGGAGGTCTCACCGGTCAGGGTGAAGTCTGCGGAGTTGGCGGCAGTGGTGCCGGTTGCCAGGAGAACGGCCATGATCGGGTCCTTCGGAGGTTAGATTCTGGCGAGATTCTAACTTAGAGCCTAGATTTCCGGTGTGTCGTCCTGGTCGGTGTGGTCCAGAAGCAGGCCCGTCTGCTCCAGGCCTGTCGTAGAGGCCTCTTCGATGATTTTCAGGAGGTCCGCGTCGCTCATCTTGTTCATGTTCTCCAAGATCACGTTGCCGGACACGTTCACGTTCAGGTCAATCTTCTTCGGCTCGTAGAAGCCGCACATCTTGCCCACCTCACGCGCCGCAGACACCATGGTGGCCGGTTCGGACATGAGTTTGGCCATCTCGTAGCCCTCCAGCAGCATGTCCATGACCTTCTTTTTGGTCATCTGGGAGGCTTCGGCGTAGGCGGCTTGGGCTTTGGCGATCTCCTGCTGGATCACTGGGATGGCACGCCATTGGGAGGCGATGACACGCGCTGACGTGGGGGTGCAACCGGCACGGACTGCGGCGTTTGAGCCTGAGTCGCCTTCGGCCACGTACTGGATGAACAGCTTTTGCTTCGGGGTGAGTTCAGCGACGGTCTTGGTCGAGACCAGCTCACCGGAGCGCAGCTTGGCGCGGCGTTCGGTGAGGTTGGAGCGGATTGCATTAGATGCCATGGGCTTCGATTTTAGATCGAAGTTAGGGGATGAGAGGTGACGGGATTCTTACTCTAAAAAAATTTTTCATAAATTTTTAGATTTTGACGAGCGCGTGAGGCTCTTGTGGGGGTGGCCCTTTCGCCGACCCCACTTCGGATTTCGTGCTCCTTCCCCCAAAAAGGAGTCTCTTTCCTGCTGACATCGCAGACGGCAAGTATGCCGTCTGCTTCATCTGAACTGCTGTGTCTTCAATCACTTAGGAGTTCGGATCATGTCTGCATCTACTGTGCAAGCACTGCTTGCTATCAAGGCCAACACACGTGTTGCTCTGGCTACTGCGCTCACCGAGCGCAATGCTGAGTGCGAAGCACTGCGTCTCAAGCTCAGCATGCTGAGCGCTCAGCCCGCTGCTACCAAGCCTGTAGTAGCTAAAGAACGTGTACTGCCTGCTCACTGGCAGGCTGCACGCGAACACGCTATGCGTACTGGCAAGTGCGTGCGTGTGAACTAACAGACGGCAAGTATGCCGTCTGTCTCATCTAAACGATATATACAGTTTCCCGTTTGTTCATTAACCTTTCTAGGAGTTCATCATGGCTACAACATCTCGCAACACTAAGACCGCTACTGCACAAGCTGCTGAGCAAGTTACTGGCGCTGAGCACGCCGAGTCTGCGTTCTTCGCGCTGCCCTCGTGGCAGCGCGGTTTGGTCAGCGTCGTCGCTGGTGCAATTGCCTGCGCAGCTGGCATCTATGTGGGCATGAGCGTCACGGTCATGCTCACCAACGCAGCGCTTGCGCTCACTGCATCCGGCTTCATTGCATGGATCATCTACTTCGTGGGCTATGTGCTCACGATGATGGGTTCTGTGCTCGCCGGTCTGTACGTTCAGCACATGGTGCTTGAAGGCGGCGCGGCTAAGGCTGCTGCTGAAAAATTGAGCAGTATGAAGAGCGGTGTCACCGGCTGGTTCGGTGCCAAGTTCTCGGGAGCTTGATCATGTTTGCCGAAGGCGTAGTGATTGGAATTGGTCTCCTGATGATGATGGCTAAGGCGAGTGTAAAGTGGAAGCTCAGGCTTCTGTCTAACCCTGTTGTCGTGGACATCATCGTCTTCGTCATGATGTGCATCATCCACGGTGGCAGTGCGCAAGCGCTGATCATCGCGGGTGTCGCATCTGCCACTGTGTCCGGTGCGCTCAGCATCGGACGCAAGCTCTATGGATACAACGACAAGAAGACCGGCAAGTATGTGCGCGGCTTCTTCGATCTGGGTGTGAAGCAATGATGCATCCACATGATCGTCTCGTCGTCAACGGCTGCGTCATCGCAGCCATCGCACTCTGTCTCATTCTCTTGATTGGAAATTAAACATGTCCTCACGTCTTATCTCTAAATACGAAGAAGTGTCCTACGAGGCGATGTGCCTCGAACTCGCTGATGTTCCTAGCCCTCTGCCTCAGCCCGATGAGGCATTGGAAATGCGCGAGTACCAGCTCATGAATGAGTTTGGTCTCACGTTCATGGAAGCACACACGCGGTTGCACGGCACGTTGCATCTGCGCCGTAACCGTCATTGATTGCTTCACCGAGGCAACAAACCCTCGGTGATTACCCAGGCATGGGCGTGCCGTGTGCTGCGTTAACGCACACCGTAGCTGCAAGCGTGAATGTGTAGCCGCTACCGATTAGGCATCGGGGTGTTATCCACATTGAGTGGCGTCTCGCGGTGACTGTCGCTGTCACGCTGGAAACGTAACCAGCACCACCTTAACTTTATGACCTTTAGGAGCTTTGCTATGACTACTGTTCTCAACACTGAATCCGCTGCAATCATTAAGAACCAACTCCACACCGAGGGTGTAGACGATGGCGACAAGGTGATCTTCGAAGGCATTGTCACCACACGTGGTGCTGCTGCCGAGGAGATCACCAAGCGCCAGGTTGAATCTCGCAACACGTTCTACGATCCGCAGGACGCTGTGGGTGACATTGCCAATGCTCACCTCAAGTACGAGCTGCGCCAGTCCATGGCGTGGGCACTGGACATGCAGTGCATCAGCCAAGCGCGTGACTTGTTCTACCGCATGCGTGCGACCAAGGCTGACTCGATTGATGACTTCAACGAGTTCATCAATGACATCGCTGAAATTTCAGCGAACGAGTCCTACAACGTAGACCTCGGCTTCGAGGAAAACACTGGGACGCTGCGTAGCCTGTCTCAACTGCTCGTGCTGCGTGAGCACTGGCACGATCTGGCTGAGACTGCCTCCAAGTCCGTGGGCACCAAGTACGCACCGCGTACGCTGGAAGAACTCATGGCTAATGAGAAGCCACGTACCCTCAACGAAGACACGTCGCTGAATCTGGAGACATTGGCCAAGGCGATGACGCGCAAGGCACCTGAGCGTTTCCAGACAACTTACGAGCTACTGGTCAAGCAACAGGCTAACACCTATGCGAACCAGCACAAGACGCGTGTGCTCACAGCTCCGGCTGTGGTCAGCATCTTTGCAGTTGCTGATTACCGTCGTGATGTGGCCGAGGTTCACTTCTGGGAACTCTCGAACGAACTGCAGGCACGCATGGTGCAGCAAGTGAAGGCTGCGGCTGAACGCGCTGTGGTCAAGCTCGCTAACTGGAAGGGTGTGACAACTGCGGCCTACGCCATGCTGACGGTTGAAGCCTTCGACCTGATGGATGCGCTCGACGTGGTTGCTGCGAAGTTCGAGTGATGTGTGCGGTAAGGGCTTCGGCCCTTACCTGCTTTGTGAAACCAGGGAGGATGACGGACTACGGACTACGGGCTGAGTCTTGGGACTTAGGCTTGCGGGCGCCGCCCCATCTCTATATAGACTCTACTACTACTCTACTACTCTATATTACTTATTCTCTATTTAATTAGATTAGATTATAAGTATAAGATTATAAGGTATATAGGTATACAGAGGAGAACAGGGCTTATGACCATGCCTTACGTCTTGTGATCGAAGCTCTGTTTTAGATCGTGTAGACTCCCTCCCTTCTGAAAGGACATCATGAACGTCTTCTTCCTCCAAGCTGCTGTGCCTCTGACCAAGCAATACGCCAAGGTTTCTGGGGAACTCACCAAGACCCCCTACCCCTTTGTGTGGGAGTTCACATCCCATCAAGAGTCGGTCAACAACCTCACCCAGTTCGAGTCGCTTTTGACCAAGCATGCTGCCAAAGGTCACTGTGTGCTCAAGGGCACCATTGCACGCGACCTGGTGAAGGAATCGCGTGCAGGCAGCACCAACACCACAGACACCACCGAGTGGTTGGTGCTCGACCTGGATGGATTGCCCGAGCACATCACCATCCAGACACCTGGTGGCCAGACTGTCTCCCAACCTCTCACCATTGATCTGTTCTTGGGTGAGATCGGTCTGTCTGACATTAGTTACGTCGTTCAATGGAGTGCCAGCTACGGCGTGAGCGACAAGAAGATTCGCGCCCACGTGTTCATGATGCTGGACCGTCCGTACACAGCACCGCTCTTGAAGCAATGGCTCATCCAGAAGAACCACGAGGTGCCCATGCTACGTGATTCCATGACGCTGACCAAGACCGGCAACTCCATCTCCTGGCCTTTGGACATCAGTGCATGCCAGAACGACAAGCTGATCTACATTGCGCCGCCCATCCTCAAGGGCATCAAGGACCCTATGGGTAAGACGCCGCGCATCTCGCTGGAGAAGCGCAAGTTCGATGTGCTGTCGCTGTCTAGCACGATCAACACCACTGACAAGAACACCAAGCTCACGCATGACCGCGTGAACGAGCTGCGTGATGCCATGGGCCTGCCCAAGCGCAAGTTCACCTACAAGGTAGCGGGCCAGGCCCATGTGCTGCTCAAGCCCGATGAGGCCTCTATCACCGACATGAAGATCGAACGTGGCTTCGTGTACTTCAATCTCAATGGTGGTGACAGCTGGGCCTACTACCACCCGGAGGACAAACCTGACTACATCCACAACTTCAAAGGTGAGCCAAGCTACCTCACCAAAGAGCTGCTGCCCGAATACTGGCTGCAAGTCACATCGTCTGGAAATCTTCGTACGTCAAGTTCGGGCATTACTTACCTGGCTTTCTGTGACCGCAAGTCTGGTGTCTATTACCGTGGCACTTACGACAATGCTGCTGACCTCTTGGACATCACCCCGGCCAAGAACGAAACCCAGTTGCGCCACTTCGCTCTTCAGTACGGTGTGCCTCTGGGAGACTACATCCCAGAATGGGACTTGGTGTTCGACCCTCTGGACAACGTACGCGTTGATGTGGCCAACAAGGTGATCAACAAGTTTGTGCCTAGCCCGTACATGAAGGCCATGGCCAAGAAGGTCACCAAGTGCCCACCCACGATCTTCAAGGTGCTGCACCATGCACTGGGCGATGACGTTGACATCACCGAGCACTTCCTGAACTGGCTGTCGTTTGCACTGCAACGCCGCGACCGTACCAAGACCGCATGGGTCATGCACGGCACGCAGGGCACTGGCAAGGGCATCCTGACCAACAACATCTTGCGCCCTATCTTCAGCGCCCCCCACGTAGCTAGTCGCCGGATGGAAGAGCTGGGTGACAAGTACAACCAGTTCATGGAGAACTCGCTCCTGGTGTTCGTGGACGAAGTGCAGATCAAAGCCCTCCAGAACGAGAAGGGCGTGATGGCCAAGCTGAAGAACTTCATCACCGAAGAGAACGTGCCCATGCGTGCGATGTACAGCAATGCGGTGGAGGCTCGCAACTACACCAACTGGATTTTCATGTCCAACATGACAGACCCAGTGCTGATCGACAAGAACGACCGTCGCTTCAACGTGGGCAAGTACCAGCCCAACAAACTGGTGATCAGCGACAAGGAGCTGGAGACCATTGAGAAAGAGCTGCAGGCCTTCCATGATTACTTGCTCTCCTACCCGTTGGACGAGGCCAAGGCCGGTGAAGTGATCCACACCACCGACCGCGACACCATGATCAGCATCAGCGAGTCGTCTATCGACACCGTAGCAAGCGCATTGCTGGAAGGCAAGTTTGGATTCTTCATCGACCAGCTGCCTACCGACATGTCCTACCAGCGCAATGCCATGCTCAATGGCAAGGTAGAGGACTACCGTGAAGTGCTCGCCGCCCTCCTCGGTCGCACTGCCAACACAGGCTCTTGCAACATCGCCCGCGATGAGCTGCGCGTCATGATGGAGTACGTGGTGGGAAACATCCCGGTGTCGCCCAACAAGTTCACCTCGCTGCTCAAACACCACCGCGTCCACACCAAGGCCGTGTGGGTGAACAACAAGACCGTGAATGGTCTGAGCGTGGTGTGGAAAGACACGATGCACTTCAGCAAATACATCAATGACCACTTCAGTGCCAAGAAAGCGACCAAGGTGAAGTAGATGATTGAATTGCTGGAGACCAAGGTCTACGAAGGCAGAGAGATTGTGGCGGTGGTTGTACCCGACAACAACTCCCGTATATGCGGCGCCTGCGTAGGCCTTCATCTTGTCCACTGCA
>Ga0228698_1000602_pt1 | contig 24736 bp, 24 predicted proteins | sample McNCre117_Aug_MG_FD_178015 | JGI IMG/M metagenome (GOLD analysis project Ga0228698, IMG submission 178015) | Freshwater microbial communities from McNutts Creek, Athens, Georgia, United States - 1-17_Aug_MG | ecosystem: Environmental > Aquatic > Freshwater > Creek | place: USA: Georgia...
ACGCGACGCTGACCGACGCCGAGATCGACGCCGTGGTGCAAGGCGTGCTGGCCGCGCTGCAGCAGCAAGTCGGCGCGCGCCTGCGCTGAAAGCCAAGGTGTCGCAGATGGAGCACAAATCCCAAGTGCCGGCCGGTGGCGCCCTGACCAAGGCGCAGCTGTCCGAGATCCTGTTCGATCAGATCGGCCTGAACAAGCGCGAGTCCAAGGACATGGTGGACGCTTTCTTCGAGCTGATCACCGAAACCCTGGTCGAGGGCACCGACGTCAAGATCTCGGGCTTCGGCAACTTCCAGATCCGTACCAAGGCGCCGCGCCCGGGGCGCAATCCGCGCACCGGCGAGGTGGTGGCGATCGAGGCGCGGCGGGTCGTGACTTTCCACGCCAGCCCCAAGCTGAAAGAGGTGGTGCAAGCCGGCAAGCCGGCCTGAGCCGTCGCTCTGCGAGCCGTCCGGCCTCAAGGCGGAGTCATGAGGTGGGGCGGGGCTTCACGGCCGGGGCGAGGCCTGGGCCTGTTCCAGCCGCAGCAAGGCGGTCTTGCGCTCCAGGCCGCCGGTATAGCCGGTCAGAGCCCCGTGGCTGCCGACGACGCGGTGGCAGGGCAGGAGGATGCCGAGCGGATTGCGCCCGACCGCGCCGCCGACGGCGCGCACCGCGCGCGGCCGGCCGACCGCCTGCGCGAGCTGGCCGTAGCTGACGGTCTGGCCGCAGGGAATGGCGGCCAGCGCGCGCCAGACCGACTGCTGGAATTCGGTGCCGCGCGAGCAGTCGAGCGGCAGCTCGAAGTCGCGCCGGCTCCCCTCGAAATAGGCCTGCAATTGCGCGCTGGCCGCGCGCAGCAGCGGATGCGTAGGCTGCTCCGGCACTTGATCGGTCCAGTCCGGGATGCCGCGCTGGTCGCGGAACCAGCAGCCCAGCAGCGCCTGCTCGCTGGCGACCAGCAGCAGATCGCCGATCGGGCTGGGCCACAGGGTGCGGGCGACGGGTTCGGGGTGGGGGTGTCGGGGGGCCATGATCTGCCGATCATGATACGGCATGGCGCTCGCCATGGAAATTCCTACAATGACGGGCTTGGTCACCTACTCTGATTCCAAGATGCAAGTTCCCGCCTCGGCCTTCAAGGCCTATGACATCCGTGGCGTCGTGCCCGATGCGCTCAATCCCGAATTTGCCCGCGCGCTCGGCCTGGCCTTCGGCGCGCGCGCGCTGGCGCTGGGCGAGTCCCGTGTCGCGGTCGGCCGCGATGGTCGCCTCAGCAGCCCCGGGCTGGCGGCCGCGCTGATCGAGGGCCTGGTGGCCGCCGGCATCCAGGTGATCGACGTCGGCATGGTGACGACGCCGATGCTGTACTACGCGGCCAGCACGCGTTGCCACAGCGGCATCCAGGTCACGGGCAGCCACAACCCCAAGCACCACAACGGCTTCAAGATGGTGCTGGCCGGGCGCGCGATCTACGGCGACGAGATCCAGGCGCTGCGCCGGGCTATCGAGGCCGATGACGCGCCGCGCCGCGCCGGTGGCGGCGTGAGCCGGGTCGAGGTGCAGGATGACTACATCGCGCGTATCGTCTCCGACGTCAAGTTGGCGCGTCCGCTCAAGCTGGTGGTCGATTGTGGCAATGGTGTCGCCGGCGCCTCGGCGCCGCAGCTGTTCCGCGCGCTCGGCTGCGAGGTGGTCGAGCTTTACAGCGAGGTCGATGGCAATTTCCCGAACCACCACCCCGACCCGAGCAAGCCCGAGAACCTGCGCGACCTGATCGCCAGGCTGGGCGAGACCGGCGCCGACCTCGGCCTGGCCTTCGACGGCGACGGCGACCGCCTCGGCATCGTGACGCCGAGCGGTCAGAACATCTTCCCCGACCGCCAGATGATGCTGTTCGCGCAGGATGTGCTGAGTCGCGTGCCGGGCGGGCAGATCGTGTTCGATGTCAAGTGCAGCCAGCGCCTGGCGCCGGCGATCCGTGCCGCCGGCGGCGTGCCGCTGATGCACAAGACCGGCCACTCGCTGATCAAGGCCAGGATGAAGGAGGTCGATTCCCCGCTCGGCGGCGAGATGAGCGGCCACATCTTCTTCAAGGAGCGCTGGTACGGCTTCGACGACGGCAGCTACGCCGGCGCGCGCCTGCTCGAAATCCTGAGCCGCAGCGCCAACCCCGGCGCCGTGCTCGAAGGCCTGCCGACCAGCTTTTCGACGCCCGAACTCAACATTGCCTGTGCCGACGGTGAGCCGCACCGGCTGGTCGAGGCGCTGCAGGCGCTGGCGCGCTTCGACGCGCCGGCCGAGGTCAACACCATCGACGGCTTGCGCGTCGATTGGCCGGACGGCTTCGGGCTGATCCGGGCGTCGAACACCACGCCGGTGCTGGTGCTGCGTTTCGAGGGCCAGACGCCCGAGGCGCAGCATCGCATCGAGGCCGAGATGATGGCGCTGCTCAAGCGCGTCAAGTCCGACGCGGTGGTGGGCGCGTCGGCGCACTGAGCGCAAGGGCAGGGCGGCCTGCCCTGAGCTGGCCGGCCGGGATCAGGCCTGGCGCAGTCCGGCCAGCGCCTCGGCACGCCCGATCAGCCGCGCGGTGCTGCCCTGGTTGCGGTGCAGCCAGTCGGTCACTGCCGGGCCGGGTAGCGCCTGCTCCAGCTCGGGCCAGTGCGCCAGCATGGCGCTCAGGCGCTCGCCGAGCGCCGCGTCCGAATCGACCAGCGTGACGGCGGCCAGCGCCTGCAGCTCGGCATAGACTTCGCGGAAATTGAACACCTGCGGCCCGCTGAGCACCGGGCGGCCGAATACCAGTGGCTCCAGCGGGTTGTGGCCGCCGTTGGGCACCAGGCTGCCGCCGACATAGGCGATATCGCCGGCGGCGTAGAAGTCCATCAGCTCGCCGAGCGTATCGACCACCAGCACCGAGCGTTCGCCCGGGGCGGGCTGGTCCGGTGTCGGCAGGGCCGGCGCGGTCGCCAGCGCGCTGCGCCGCAGCACCCGCCAGCCTTGCGCCTGCGCAAGTTCGGCCACGGCCGTGGTGCGCTCGGGGTGGCGCGGCGCCAGCACCAGCAGCGCGCTGGGCTGGCGCTGCAGCAGCAGGCGGTGCGCGGCCAGCACCTGTTCCTCCTCGCCGGGATGCGTGCTGGCGGCGATCCAGACCGGGCGGTCCGCGCCGAGCCAGGTGCGCCAGGCTTGGCCCCGGGCCAGGGTCTGTGGCGAGCGTTCGAGGTCGAACTTGAGGTTGCCCAGCGCCTCGACGCGCGTGGCCGGTGCGCCCAGGGCTATGAAGCGTTCGGCGTCCTCGGCGCCGCGCGCGGCGATCAGCGCGACCTGGCCCAGCGTCGGAGCGACCAGCGCGCGCAGGCGCATGTAGGCGCGGAACGAGCGGTCCGACAGTCGCGCGTTGGCCAGCAGCAGCGGCAGGCCGAGGCGCTGGCAGCCGGCGTAGAGATTGGGCCAGATCTCGGTTTCCATGACGATGGCCAGCGTCGGGCGGCTGAGGCGCAGGAAGGCGGCCGCCAGCCATGGCAGGTCGAATGGCAGGTAGCAGTGCTCGACGCTGTTACCGAAGCTGCGCCTGACCTGGGCCGAGCCGGTCGGGGTCGTCGTGGTGATCAAAATGGCCCAGTCCGGGTGTGCGGCCCGCCAGGCGCGCACCAGCGGCACGGCCGCGATGGTCTCGCCGACCGAGACCGCGTGCACCCACAGCCGTGGGCGCGCGGGCAGCTCGGGCACGCGACCGAGGCGCTCGCCCCAGCGCCGCCGGTAGTCGGGATTGCCGCGGCCGCGCCACCACAGGCGCAGCAGCGCCAGCGGGGTCAGCAGCAAAAGCAGCAGGGTGTAGAGCAGGCGGATCATGGGCCGGTGGGCTGGAGCGGGGCACGCGACGGCAGCCCGCGCCCGTGGAGGAAGTGTCGAGGCCGGACTCAGCCGGCCAGCAGGGCCTCGACGCAGCTGTGGAGGTCGGCAAACGAGGCATCGGCCCCCGTCGCGTCCTGGCCCGACTCGGCATTGTCCGACTGCACCAGATAGGCCCGGCCGATGCCGGCGGCGCGCGCGGCCTCGATGTCGGAGGGCTTGTCGCCGACCAGCAGCGAGTCGGCCAGTGACAGGCCAAGCTCGCGCGCGGCGCGCAGGATCATGCCCGGTGCGGGCTTGCGGCAGTCGCAGTCCCGTGCCAGTTCCGCTACGTCGCCTTTCGGATGATGCGGGCAGTGGTAGACCGCATCGACCTCGGCGCCGGCCTCGGCCAGCGCCTGGCGCATCGTGGCGGTCAGCTCCTGGTACTGCTGCTCGCTGTAATAACCGCGCGCGATGCCGGACTGGTTGGTGACCACGACCAGCGCGTAGCCGGCCTGCCTGAGCCGGCGCATGGCCTCGACCGCGCCGGGGACGAACTCGAACTCGTCCCAGCGGCAGACGTAGGCGCGGTCGCGGTTGATCACGCCATCGCGGTCCAGGAAGGCCGCCTTGCGCGCGGGCGCGGCATCCTGCGTGCCGGCGCGGATGCGCTGGACCAGCGCAGTGGTCGAGTAGCCATCGACGAAGGGGATGGCCACTGCGTCGCCGCCCCAGCCGCGCACGACCCGGGTCTCCTCCAGCGTCTCCATGTCGTAGTCGCCGCCCTTGACGTAGAGGTCGGGGCGGACTTCGCGGATCAGCTCGACCGGCGTGCGCTCGTCGAAGAAGGTGACGAGCGAGACCGAGGCCAGCGCCGCGAGCACGGTCGAGCGGTCCTCGGCCCGGTTCAGCGGCCGGTCTGGCCCTTTGCCGAGCAGGCGCGCCGAGGCGTCCGAGTTGACCGCCACCACCAGCGAGCCGCCGAGCGCGCGCGCCCGGTGCAGGTAGTTGACGTGGCCGCGGTGCAGCACGTCGAACACGCCATTGGTGAACACCAGCGGGCGCGGCAGCGCGGCCAGGCGCGCCGCGAGTTCGGCGCGCGGGCAGATCTTGTCGGTCAGTTCGCTCATGCCAGCCCCAGCTGCTGCTCGATCAGGCCGCACAGGGTATGGCCGATCAGGATATGCGCTTCCTGGATCCGTGCCGTGACCGGGCTCGGCACCACCAGCGCGAGATCGCACATCGGCTTGAGCGCGCCGCCGTCGCGCCCGAGCAGGCCGAGCACCGGCATGCCAAGCTTGCGGGCTTCCTCGACGGCGCGAATCACGTTGCGCGAGTTGCCCGAGGTCGAGATCGCGACCAGCACATCGCCGGCGCGTCCGAGCGCCTGCACCTGGCGCGCGAACACCTCGTCGAAGGTGTAGTCGTTGGCGATGCAGGTCAGCGCCGAGGTGTCGGTGGACAGGGCCATGGCCGCCAGCGGCCTGCGGTCCTGGATGAAGCGGCCGGTCAGCTCGGCGGCCAGGTGCTGGCTGTCGGCGGCCGAGCCGCCGTTGCCGCAGAACAGCAGCTTGTTGCCTGCCTGCAGGGCGGCGGCGCAGAGCTGGCCGGCCCGAGTCACCTCGTCGGCCAGGGTGTGCAGGGTCTGGAACAAGGCCAGGTGTTCGGCCAGATTGTGCGAAAAGAGACGGTCCACGTTTGCCTTGCGCCCAAAAAACGCCGATTGTATGGCTGCAGGCATAATTCGGGCCTTTACCTTCGTCTTTCCCCGTTCGCCGTGCCCTACGATCTCTCGACGCCTCTAGGCCGTTTCAAGGCCTATCTCAACATGCAGTTCGAGGATCACGGCTTCATCCGCTCGATCTACAACAATTTCTATGCGCTGCCCGGCGGCATGTACCGTTGCAGCCAGCCCAGCCCGGCGCTGATCCGCAAGTACCACCGCCAGTACGGCATCAGGACCATCATCAACCTGCGCGGCGAGAACCCCTACGGCGGTTATGCGCTCGAGGCCCAGACCTGCCGTGAACTGGGCATCGAACTGGTCGATTTCAACCTCTATTCGCGCGACATGCCCTCGGTCGAGGAGGTGCTCGGCGCACGCGACCTGTTCCGGCGCATCGCCTATCCGGCGCTGCTGCACTGCAAGTCCGGCGCCGACCGCGCCGGCCTGGGCGCGACGTTCTACCGCCACTTCTGTCTCGGCGAGCCGATAGCCCAGATCCGCGAGCTGCGCAAGAAATACGGTCATTTCACGCTCGGGCGCACCGCGATCCTGGACTACTTCCTGCAGTGCTACCTCGATGACAATGCGCGCGAGCCGATGCCGTTCGAGACCTGGGTCCAGACCCGCTATGACCAGAAGGCGCTGACTGCACGGTTCGACAGCGGTCGCATGGGCAACTGGTTCATCGACAAGCTGCTGCGCCGCGAATGAAGGATTCGATCCAGCTCTACCGGCGCCTGCTCGGCACCGCGCTGCCATACTGGAAGGTGATGGCGCTGTCGGTGCTCGCGATGATCGCGGCCGCCGCGCTGGAGCCGGCCATGCCCTCGCTGCTGAAGTCCCTGGTGGACAAGAGCATGATCGAGAAAGATCCGGTCTCGGCCTGGCGCCTGCCGCTGTTGCTGCTGCTGGCTTTCCTGGGCAAGGGGCTGGCCGAGTATTTGACCAACGTCGCGAGCCAGTGGGTCGCGAACAAGACCGTGACCGACCTGCGTCAGCGCGTGTTCGAGCACCAGATGGCGCTGCCGCTGGCCCAGCACCAGGCCGAGCCGCCCGGGCGCATGCTGTCGCGCATCCTGTATGACATCCCGCAGGTCGGGCAGGCGCTGTCCACCGCCTGGATCATCGTGATCCGCGACACCCTGGTCATCATCGGCCTGGTCGCCTACTTGCTCTACAGCGCCTGGGAGCTGACGTTGCTGATCGTGGCGATCGCGCCGGTCGTGGCCTGGATCATCCGTGCGGCCAGCTCGCGCCTGCGGCACTCGAACCGCGACATCCAGGACATCACCGGCCGCCTGACCGGCCTGGTCGAGTCGTCCCTGGTCGGTATCAGGGAGATCAAGATCTTCGGCGCGCGCGACTACGAAGCCACGCGCTTTGGCGCCGTGGTCGAGCGCCTGCGCCGCGAGACCATGCGCGCGGTGCGGGTCTCGTCGGCCAACGTGCCGCTGGTGCAGGTGCTGGCGGCGGCGGCGGTCTCGGGCGTGATCTTCGCCGCCACCAGCCTGTCGGCCAGCGACCGCCTGTCGCCGGGCGAGTTCATCGGCTTCGTGACCGCGATGTCGATGCTGTTCGAACCGATCCGGCGCCTGACCAACGTCAACGCCACGATCCAGAGCGGCCTGGCCGGCGCGCACAGCATCTTCACGCTGCTCGACCAGGTGCCGGAATCTGAGCTGCCCGCCGGCGCGCCGGCCGCGCTGCCCGCCGCGCAGGCCGTCGGTCATGTGCGCTTCGAGCGCGTGAGCTTCCGCTACCCCGGGCAGGCCGGCTGGGCGCTGCAGGACTTCAGCCTGGAGATCGAGCCGGGCCAGACCGTGGCGCTGGTCGGCGGCTCGGGCAGCGGCAAGACCACCGTCGCCAGCCTGCTGGCGCGCTTCTTCAACCCCGAGGCCGGGGCCATCCTGGCCGATGGTGTCGCGATCGACGCGCTGGCGCTGTCCCGGTGGCGCGAGCAGATCGCCTTCGTCGGCCAGCAGGTGGTGCTGTTCGATGACACGGTGGCGGCCAACATCGCCTACGGCCGGCCCGACATCGCGCGTGAGCGCATCGAGCAGGCCGCGCGCGCCGCGCACGCGCTCGAATTCGTCGAGCGCCTGTCGCAAGGGTTCGACACGCCGGTCGGCGACAACGGCGCGCGCCTGTCGGGTGGCCAGCGCCAGCGCATCGCGATCGCGCGCGCGTTCCTGAAGGACGCGCCGATCCTGATCCTCGACGAGGCGACCTCGGCGCTCGACACCGAGTCCGAGCGCCAGGTGCAGGCCGCGCTCGGCACCCTGATCAAGGGCCGCAGCACGCTGGTCATCGCGCACCGGCTCTCGACCATCGAGGGCGCGGACAAGATCGTCGTGATGGAGCAGGGCCGCATCGTCGAGGTCGGCCGCCACGCCGAGCTGCTGGCGCGCGACGGCGCCTATGCACGGCTGTACCGGCTGCAGTTCCAGGATCAGCCCTCGCCCCAGGAGGCCTGATCCGCCGTGGTAGTCTCCATCGTTTGCATATCTCTCCCGCCGCGCCGACCATGACGCCGACCCTGCCCGATTTCTCCCGTGCCCATGTGCTGATCGTGGGCGATGTGATGCTCGATCGCTACTGGCATGGCTCGACATCGCGCATCTCGCCCGAGGCGCCGGTGCCGGTGGTGCGGGTCGAGACTGACGAATTCCGCGCCGGCGGCGCCGGCAATGTCGCGCTCAACGTCGCGACCCTGGGCGCGCGCGTCGATCTGGTCGGCCTGGTCGGCGCGGACGAGTCGGCCGCGCTGCTGCGCCAGCGCCTCGAAGCCGGCGGCGTGGCTTGTCGCTTCGTGCCGGTGGCCGGTAGCCAGACCATCACCAAGCTGCGCATCCTGTCGCGCCACCAGCAGCTGATCCGGCTCGATTTCGAGGATGGCTTCGCGGCCGCGCCGAGCGCCGACGTCACGTGCGCGATGATCGAGCGCCTCGACGGCGTGGGCGCCGTGGTGCTGTCGGACTATGCCAAGGGCACGCTGGCCGATGCCCAGGCGCTGGTGCGGGCGGCGCGCGCGCGCGGCCTGCCGGTGGTGGTCGATCCCAAGGGCTCGGACTTCGAGCGCTACCGTGGCGCGACCGTCATCACGCCCAACCTGTCCGAGTTCGAGGCCGTGGTCGGGCGCTGCCACGACGAGGCCACCTTGCGCGAGCGTGGTATCGCGCTGCGCGATCGGCTGGGTCTCGACGCGCTGCTCGTGACCCGCTCCGAGCGCGGCATGACGCTGCTGGAGCGCGGGCAAGAGCCGCTGGACTTGCCGACGCACGCGCTCGAAGTCTATGACGTCACCGGCGCCGGCGACACCGTGGTCGCGCTGCTTGCGGCCGCGCTGGCCGCCGGTGTCGATCTGGCCACGGCCACCCGCCTGGCCAACCTCGGCGCCGGCATCGTGGTCGGCAAGCTCGGCACCGCCACCGTCACGCTCGACGAACTCGGACTCGCGCTGCAGGCGCCGGCCGAGCCCGTCCCCACCCGCGTCAATCAGGAGACACGCGCATGATCATCGTCACCGGCGGCGCCGGCTTCATCGGCAGCAATCTCGTGCAGGGGCTCAACGCCCGTGGCATCAGCGACATCCTCGTGGTCGATGACCTGACCGATGGCCGCAAGTGCCTGAACCTGTCGGACGCGCACATCCGCGACTACCTCGACAAGGACGACTTCCTGGCCCGCGTGCAGGCCGGTGAGTCTTTCGGCCCGGTCGAGGCGGTGTTCCACCAGGGCGCCTGCTCGGCCACCACCGAGTGGGATGGCCGCTTCGTGATGAACGTCAACTACCAGTACAGCAAGGCGTTGCTGCACTGGTGCCTGGAGCGGCGCGTGCCGTACTATTACGCCTCGTCGGCCTCGGTCTATGGCGAAGGCCCGGTGTTCCAGGAGGCGCGCGCGCACGAGCATCCGCTCAACGCCTACGCGTTCTCCAAGTTCCAGTTCGACGTCTACCTGCGCCCGCTGCTGCAGAGCGCCAACAGCCCGGTCGCTGGCCTGCGCTACTTCAATGTCTATGGCCCGCGCGAACAGCACAAGGGCAGCATGGCCAGCGTCGCCTACCACCTGAACCAGCAGATGGCCAAGGGCGACGGCGTGCGCCTGTTCGAGGGCTGCGACGGCTACGGTCCCGGCGAGCAGCGGCGTGACTTCATCCATGTCGATGATGTGGTTGCGGTCAACCTCTGGCTGCTCGACCACCCGCAGGTCTCGGGCATCTACAACTGCGGCACCGGCCGCGCCCAGAGCTTCAACGATGTCGCCAACGCGGTGATCGGCTTCCACGGCCGCGGCCGGATCGAGTACATCCCGTTTCCCGAGCACCTGGTCGGGCGCTACCAGAGCTTCACCGAGGCCGACATCGGCGCGCTGCGCGCGGCCGGCTACGACGCGCCGTTCCTGAGCGTGGAGCAGGGCGTCACCCGCTACCTGGAATGGCTGGCGCGGCACGCCTGATCCTGCCGTGACAGCCGCTTCCCGACGTGTTCTGGTCGTCGGCCCGTCCTGGGTCGGCGACATGGTGATGGCGCAAAGCCTGTTCATGACGCTCAAGGCCGCCGATCCGGTGGTCGAGATCGACGTGCTCGCGCCCGGCTGGTCGCTGCCGATACTGCAGCGCATGCCCGAGGTGCGGCGCGGCATCGCGATGCCGCTCGGCCATGGCGAGTTCGGTCTCGGCCAGCGCTGGCGGCTCGGGCGCGACCTGGCGCGCGAGGGCTATGACCAGGCCATCGTGCTGCCGGGCTCGCTGAAGTCGGCGCTGGCGCCTTTCTTTGCCGGCATCCCCCGGCGCACGGGCTTCCGGGGCGAGATGCGCTACGGCCTGCTCAACGACATGCGCGCGCTCGACAAGCAGCGGCTGCCGATGACGGTGCAGCGCTTCGTCGCGCTCGGCCTGGGCGCCGACGCGGCGCAGCCGCCCGCGACTCCGACGCCGCGCCTGCGCGCCGATCCGGCCAACTGCGCGCGCCTGCGCCAGCAGTTCGGGCTGGCGGCGGAGCGCCCGGCAGTCGCCTTCATGCCCGGCGCCGAATACGGTCCGGCCAAGCAGTGGCCGCTGCGCCACTATGGCGAGCTGGCTCGGCTGCTCGTGGCCCAGGGCCGTCAGGTCTGGGTGCTGGGCTCGGGCAAGGACCAGGCCGCCGGCGACGAGATCGCCGCCCTGGGCGGCTCCGGTGTCCACAACCTGTGCGGCCGGACCCAGCTCGCCGACGCGGTCGATCTGCTCGATGCGGCGGTCGCGGCCGTCACCAACGATTCGGGCCTGATGCACGTGGCCGCTGCGCTCGACAAGCCGCTGGTGGCGATCTACGGCTCCTCGACGCCGGACCACACGCCGCCGCTGTCCCGCCAGGCGCAGTCCGTCTATCTGGGGCTGGAATGCTCCCCCTGTTTTAAACGGACTTGCCCACTGGGTCATACCCGATGTTTGACCGAAATTTCGCCGGTTAATATATTGATTAAATTGAATAATATATTATCCGGTTCATGAATCGTCTCCTTTCATTTGCAAGCCGCTCCGAAACCGTCGCACGATGGATGGTGGTGGCCAGTGCATTCGCCGTCCCGCTGCCAACGGCCTGGGTCAGCTTGGGCACCGCAGGCTTCCTGTTGGCTTGGCTGCTGTCCGGGCACTATGCGCAACGCTGGGCTATCATCCGTCGGCATGGCGTGGCCTCTCTGTCTCTGATCTTGTCGGGATGGATGGCTCTTGCCGTGGCCTGGAGTCCTGCCGATCTGGGCTTCGCCGTGGACAATTGGTGGCATTATCGGGAGCTGCTGCTGCTGCCGCTGATGCTGTCTGTCGTCGGCAAGGACCCTCAGACCGCAGAACTCTGGCAGGCACGTATCCTCAATGCGTTCCTGTGGGGTTTCGGTATCGCGCTGGTCACTTCTTTCCTGCGCTGGCAAGGTGTGCTGCAGCCGTATGTCGGCGGGCGATTTGCCGGCTTTGGTGGCCATACGGGTTTCAGCGTGATGCTGGCCTTCGTGGCCTATGTCTGTCTGCAGCGCTTCCAGCTCAAGACAAGGCTGCGCTGGGGCTGGGCCTTGCTGGGGCTGGTGTGTGTCGCTAACCTGTTCCTCATCAATACCGGGCGTACCGGGCAAGTCGCTTTCCTGGCCCTGGTCGCGTTGATGCTGTATGGCTGGGCGGGCTGGCGGGGTCTGGTGACCTCGGTACTGGTGCTGCCGGTATTGGCGGTCAGCCTGTATTTCACCTCGTCCTCGGTCCAGCACCGCGTGGATCAGACGGTGACCGACATTGTTGGCTTCAAGGCCGGCAATGCGGAAAGCAATGACGGTGTGCGGCTCGATTTCTGGGTCCATGCGCTGGGTTTCGTGCGCGAGGCTCCCATTTTTGGGGTTGGCACGGGAGGGTATGCCATCAAATACCAGGAAGTCGCCGCCCGTGAAGGCCTGACCGGCGGCCGCGTTTCCGTCAATCCGCATAACGAATATCTCATGATCGCCAGCCAGCAAGGGTTGGTGGGGCTTGTCCTGTTGATCGCCCTCTGGGCCGTCCAGTGGCGCGCTTCGGGTGGCTTGACTCCGGAACGCCGGGATCTGACCAGGGCGCTGCTGTTGATCATGGCAACGGGCAACCTGTTCAACTCCTTCCTGCTCGATAACCTGGAAGGCCATTTCTACCTGGTACTCACCGTCGCCCTGTGTGCCCGGTGGCCAGAGCGCCGCCGCTCATCGCAGGGATGAAAGCATGAGCCAGCCTACCGTTTCCGTCATCCTGATCACCAAGAACGAGGCGGCGATGATCCGCCAGGCGCTCGGATCGGTCGCCTGGGCCGACGAGATCATCGTGCTTGATTCCGGCAGCACCGATGCCACGCCCGACATCTGCCGCGAGTACACCGACAAGGTTTTCGTGACGGACTGGCCCGGCTTCGGGCCGCAGAAGAACCGCGCGCTCGATCATGCGACAGGCGACTGGGTGCTGTCGATCGACGCCGACGAGCGGATCACGCCCGAGCTGGCGCGGGAGATCCGCGCGGTGCTGGCCAGTCCTGGCGCCGATGTGTTCGCGATTGCGCGTCTGTCGAGCTTTCTGGGCCGTCCGATGCGCCACGGCGACTGGTGGCCCGACGAGGTGGCGCGCCTGTTCCGGCGCGGCCGGGCCCGGTTTTCCGACGATCTCGTGCACGAGCGCCTGGTGTTCGAGGGCCGGGCGTCGCGCCTGCGGCATCTGATGCTGCATGACAGCATGCGCTCGCTCGACCAGATGCTGGCCAAGCTCAACCATTACACGACGGCCGGCGCCGAGCGCATGCAGCGCGCCGGCAAGCCGGGCGGGCTGGGCAAGGCGATCGGCCACGGGCTGTGGGCCTTCATCCGGACCTATGTCCTCAAGCGCGGCCTGCTCGACGGGCGCGAGGGCTTCATCGTCGCGGTCTCGGCCGCCGAGAGCGCCTACTACCGCTATCTCAAGCGCTGCTACCTGCCATGATCCAAGACGCCGCTTCCCGCTTCTCGGTCGTCATCGTCAATTACAACGGCGGCGACATGCTGCTCGACTGCGTGCGTTCGGTGCGCGCGGCCGGTCTGCCGGAGCAGCGGATCATCGTCGTGGACAATGGTTCGCGTGACGGCTCGATGGCGCGCCTGGAGCGCGAACTGCCCGCTGCCGTGACCGTGCGCATGGGCTGCAACGCCGGTTTCGCGCGCGCGGTCAACCGCGGGCTGGCCGAGGTCGGCACCGAGTTCGCGCTGCTGTTCAACAACGACGCGCGGCTCGATGCCGCCGCCTGTGGCGCGCTCGCCGCCGTGTTCGATGCCCAGCCGCGCGCGGCGTTTCTCGGTGGCCGCCTGCTGTACGAGGATGGCCGGCTGCAGAATTCGGTCGCGGCATTCCCGCGTCTGCATGCCGAATTCGTGCCCCGGGTGCTGCTGCGGGCGCTGTGGCCGTCCCGCTACCAGGGGCGTCCCAAGGGAGACACGCCGCTGCGCGTCGAGAGCGTCATCGGCGCGCTGTTGGCGGTGCGCATGAAGGCAGTGGCCGAATTCGGCCGGCTCGACGAGGATTTCTTCTTTTTCCTGGAAGAAACCGAATGGTGTTACCGCGCTGCCCGGCATGGCTGGGAGGTCTGGCACGTTCCGGCCGCGCGCGCCGTCCACGCGCAGGGCGCGACCGCCAAGAAGCACAATGCGCTGGCGCGCATCGAGTACCACCGCTCGCGCCTGATCTATTTCCGCAAGACGGCGCCAGCGCTCTATCCGCTGAGCCTGCTGCTTGCGATCGTGAAGGCGGGGTTCAACGCCCTGGTCAACGGGCTGCTGACGCTGCTGACCCTGGGGCGCGCCGCCAACCTGCGCGCCAAGGCCGGGGTACACGGTCGCATCCTGGGCTGGTACCTGAGCGGCCGCCCGGCCGAGGTCGGCCTGCCCGACAAATGCCGGCCCGGTGTGATGCCGACATCCGGCGTGGAGCAGTCGCGATGAAGCTGCTGGTCGTCAAGACCTCCTCGCTCGGCGACGTGATCCACATGCTGCCGGCCGTGACCGACGCGGCGCGCGCGCGGCCCGGTCTGGTGGTCGATTGGCTGGTCGAGGAGGGCTTTGCCGCGATTCCGGCCTGGCATCCGGCCGTGCGGCGCGTGATCCCGATCGCGATGCGGCGCTGGAAGAAGCGCTGGAGCGCCGCCGATACCTGGCGCGAGGTTGGCGCGGCCCGTGCCAGCCTCAAGGCCGATGCCTATGATCTGATCGTCGATAGCCAGGGCTTGCTCAAGAGCGCGCTGTGGACGCGCGCGGCGCGCGGGCCGCGTTCTGGCTATGACGCGGCTTCGGCGCGCGAGCCGGTCGCGGCGCGCTTCTACGACCGCTGCTACGCGGTGCCGCGCGAGATGCATGCCGTCGAGCGCAACCGGCGTCTGCTGGCGCAGGCGCTTGGCTACGAGCTCGACGATCCAAGGCCCGACTACGGCCTGGGCGGTCTGGCCGCGCGGCTGCCCGCACCCGGCGTCGCATTGCCGGTGCGTTACGTGGTCGGCCTGCACGGTACCAGCCGCGCCGACAAGGAGTGGCCGGTGGCCGACTGGAAGCGCCTCGGCCAGGCGCTGATCGAGGCTGGACGGCCGCTCGTGCTGCCCTGGGGCAACGAGAGCGAGCAGCGCCGTGCCGAGGACATCGCCGCCGCCGTGCCCGGGTCCGTGGTGCTGCCGCGCCTGGGGCTCGACGCGCTGGCCGTGATCATCGACCGCGCCGATGCGGTCGTCGGCGTCGATACCGGCCTGATGCACCTGGCCGCCGGGCTTGGCAAGCCGGGGCTCGCGCTCTATACCGCCACGCGTCCGGCGCTGACCGGCGTGGTGCCCGACCGCCATTCGCGCTCGCGCATGGAGAACCGCGAGACCGCCGCCGAACTTGCCGCCGAGGCGGTGATCGCCGACCTGCTCGCGAAACTGCCACCGGCCTGATGCCATGACGACTTTCCTGCCGATCCTGATGTACCACCAGATCGACGCGGCGCCGCCGCGCGGCACGCCGCTGCGCGGTCTGACCGTCACGCCGGGCAGCTTCGCGCGCCAGATGGCGCTGCTGCGCCTGCTCGGCTACCGCGGCGTCAGCATGAGCGAACTCGAACCCTATCTGCGCGGCGAGAAGACCGGCAAGGTGGTCGGCCTGACCTTCGACGACGGCTTTCGCAACAACCTCGAACACGCGCTGCCGGTGCTGCGGCGCAACGGTTTCACCGCCACCTGCTACGTGGTCAGCGACCCGTTCGAGGGCCGCAACGCCTGGGACGAGGCCAAGGGCATGCCGCAGAAACCCCTGTTCACGCCCGAGGACATGCGGGCCTGGGTCGCGGGCGGCATGGAGATCGGCGCCCACACGCGCCATCACGCCGACCTGACCACGCTCGACCAGCAGAGCGCGCGCGACGAGATCGCCGGCTGCAAGCGCGAGCTGGAAGCCATCACCGGGCGCGAGGTCCGGCATTTCTGCTATCCCTACGGCAGCTACCGGCCCGAGCACCGCGAGCTGGTGCGCGCGGCTGGCTATGTGACAGCAACCACGACCGAGCGCGCGCGCGCGCGGCCTGAAGACGACCCGTTCGAGCTGCCGCGCGTGACGATCACGCGCACCAACCACCTGCTGCTGTTCTGGTCCAAGGTGCTGCACGGCTACGAGGACCGGCGCCGATGAGCGCGGCACGCCGGCTGCGGATCGCCGTCCTGAACCGCCACTTCGGCGCCCGCTTCGGCGGCGCCGAGCGCTACTCGGTCGCGCTGGTCGAGCAGCTCGCCGCGCGCCACGAGATCCATGTGTTCGCGCAGGAGATCGAGCACGACTTCCCTGGCGTCAGCTACCACAGCGTGTCGCGCCCGTTCCCGAAGCCGCGCTGGGTCAACCAGCTCTGGTTCGCCGCGCGGACCTGGTGGCTGACGCGATCGGGCTTCGATGTCGTGCACTCGCACGAGAACACCTGGCACGGCCAGATCCAGACCGTGCACGTGCGGCCGTTCCGCGTCGGCGTGTTCCATGGTCGCAGCCCGCTGCGGCGCGCGCTCAAGTGCCTGGAGATCCTGACCAGCCCGCGCCTGATCAGCTACTGGCTGCTGGAGGCATCGCGTTTCCGGTGCCGCCCGGATCGCCGCATCATCGCCAGTTCCGAATCGGTGCGCGACGAGGTGCTGGCCGGCTATCCGGACAGCGCCGCCATGCTTGGCGTGATACCGCCCGGGGTCGATCTGCCGACGGCCGCGCCGGATCGGCCGGGCCAACGCCAGCGGCTCGGGCTGCCGGCCGCCGTGCCACTGGCGCTGTTCGTCGGCAACGATTACGAGAAGAAGGGCTTGCCGGCGCTGCTGCAGGCTCTGGTGGACCTGCCGACACTGCATCTGGCCGTGGTCGGCAACGGGGCTCACATTCCAGCCTTTCGCAAGCGCGCCGAGTCGCTTGGCGTGGCCGAGCGGGTGTATTTCCTCGGCTCGCAGGCCGATGTCGGTCCGGCCTACGAGGCGGCCGATCTGCTGATCCATCCGACGACGGAAGACACCTATGCGATGGTCGTGCTCGAAGCCCTGGCCCATGGCCTGCCGGTGGTCGTCAGTGCGCCGGCGTATTGCGGCATTGCGGCCGATCTGGCCCACGGGCGCCAGGCGCTGATCGTCGATGATCCGCGCGATCCTGACCAGCTGGCCGCCGCGATCGGGCGCATCCTGGAGGATGCCACGCTGGCCACGGCACTCGGCCAGCTGGGCAGGGAGTTTGCTCAGGGCTGCGGCTGGGAGATCCAGGCCCGGCGGCAGGAGGCGCTCTACCTGTCGCTTGCCTGCGTCAGCGCGGCGCCAGCACCCCGTTGACCGTCTGCAGGTCCTCGGGCTTGAGCACGCCGCTGGCCTGGCGCAGCTTGAGGCCGCCGACCAGCACGTCGTAGCGTGCCTTGGCCAGGCTGGCCTTGGTCTGGTAGAGCTGGCTCTGCGCGTTGAGCACGTCGATGTTGATGCGCACGCCGACCTGGTAGCCAAGCTGGTTGGCTTCGAGCGCGCTCTGGCTCGATGCCTCGGCGGCTTCGAGCGCCTTGACCTGGCCCTGGCCGGATTGCAGCCCCAGGAAGGCCGTGCGCGTGGCCTGGGCCGCCGTGCGGCTGGCGTTGTCGAGGTCGGCGCGTGCCTTGTCCTCCAGCGCCAGCGTCTCCTTGATGCGGTTCTGCAGCGCGCCGCCCGCATACAGGGGCAGCGTGAAGTTCAGGCCGGCACTGGCGGCATTCACATGGCTGGTCGAAGTCAGCGCTGCCGTGCCGTTCTGGTTCAGGTTGCGGCTGAAGCCGGCATAGGCATCCAGCGTCGGCTTTTCACCAGCCTTGGCCTTGTCGACTTCGAGCCGGGCGACATCGAGCGCCAGCCGTGCCTGCCTGACCACCGGATGTTCGCTCTCGGCCTGGGCCACCCACGGGTTCAGGTCGGTGGGCGTCAGCTCGGGCAGGCCGGATTGCGGATTCAGCGCCAGCGGCTCGGTGCCGGTCTTGCCGCTGAGGGTGTCGAGTGCCAGCTTCTTGACGCGCAGGTCGTTCTCGGCCGCGATTTCCTGCGCGATCACGAGGTCGTAGCGGGCCTGGGCCTCGCGCGTGTCGGTGATGGTGGCGGTGCCGACCTCGAAATTGCGCTTGGCCGCCGCGAGCTGCTCGGCCACGGCGGTCTTCTGCGCTCGCACGAAGGACAGGTTGTCCTGGGCGCCGAGCACATCGAAATAGGCCTGCGCGACGCGCACCACCAGATCCTGCTCGGCGACCTTGAGCTGCTCCTCGGCCAGCAGCAGCTGGCGCTTGCCCTGTTCGTAGCTCGCGAGGTTGGCGGGACGGTACAGCGGCTGCGAGACGTTCACGCCGGCAGACTGGTTGCCGTATTCCCGGGGGTTGGGAGTTCCCGGTGGCGGTGTAGAGGTGATGTCCACGCTCGTGCGCGCCAGTCCCGCCGTCAGGCTGGCCGATGGCAATATCAGCGCCTTGGCCTGCTCGGCCCGGGCCAGATTGGCGTCGTACTGGGCGCGGGCCGACTGGTAGCTGGCGTCGTAGCCGCGCGCCGAATCATAGAGTTCGGTCAGGCTTTGCGCCTGCGCCGACAGCGCCATGCCGCCCAGCAGCGTCAGGATGGAACAGCCGATGGCGCGCAGCCGCAGCGTGGGTGTGACAGTGTGGACTTGCATGGTTCTTGTTGTCGGGCGCCCGGCCGGGCGCGGATTCAGTACTGCGGGATGGACGGATCGACTTCCTGCGACCAGGCGTGGATGCCGCCGTGCAGGTTGACGACCTCAGTGTAGCCCTGGTTCAGCAGAAAGTAGCAGACCTGGGCGCTGCGCCCGCCGTGGTGGCACAGGCAGGCGATCGGGCGTTCGCGCGCCAGCTCCGGCAGGCGTGCCGGCACCGTGCTCATCGGCATGACGAGCAGCTCGAAGCCGTCGGGCCTGATGCTGGCGGTCTGCAGTTCCCAGGGCTCGCGCACGTCGAGCACCACGGGGCGGGCCTGCGGGTTCTCGGCGTGGCAGGCGGCCAGCCAGTCCTGCAGCTGGGCCGGGCGTATGGCTCGGATCACGGGCAGCCTGCTCAGAACTTGAAGTGGCTGCGCTCGGGGAAGTTCTGCAGCCGCGCGGCGCAGATGTCCCAGGGCTGCTCGGTGTGGAGGCTGTTCGGGCCGCTGTGACGCACCAGGGTCGCGCGCATCACCGGGGCCCGGCCCGTGATGGCGAACAGCCGGCCGCCGGTCTTGAGCAGGTCGAGCAGCGCGCCCGGCACCTCATCGACCGAACCGCTCAGGATGATGGCGTCATACGGTGCGCCGGCATTGCAGGCGGCGTAGCGGCTGGCGGTGGCGTCGGCGGTGCGGACCTCGACGTTCTTGATGCCGGCGCTGGCCAGGTTGGTCTGGGCCTGCTTGGCCAGTGCCGGATCGATCTCGATGCTGACGACGCGCGCGGCCAGCCTGGACAGCAGCGCGGCCATGTAGCCCGAGCCGGTGCCGATCTCGAGCACGCTGTCGGTCGGCTTGAGCGCCAGATCCTGCAGCGCGCGCGCCTCGACCTTCGGGGGCAGCATGCATTGGCCAGCCTCGGCGCCCAGCGGGACTTCCAGGTCGGCCAGCGCGATGTGGCGATGGACCGCCGGCACGAAGTCCTCGCGCTTGACTTCACCCAGCAGCGCCAGGATCTTGCCGTCCAGCACGTTCCAGGGACGGACCTGCTGCTCGATCATGTTGAAGCGGGCCTTGTCGAAGTCGAAGGCGATCTCGGTGCTCATTGAATATACTCCGGTGGGTATGTTGGGCGATGTTGACCCATTTTACTGAAGGCGGGTGGCGTCCGGCTGACTCTCGTCCCGTCGCGTGCCGATCAGCCGGCGGCGCAGCCAGCCGCCGAGGTCGTCCATGTAGCAGTAGACCACCGGCACCACGACCAGGGTCAGCAGCGAGGAGGTCAGCACGCCGCCGATGACGGCCTGGCCCATCGGCGCGCGCTGCTCCGAGCCCTCGCTGATCGCGAACGCCAGCGGCACCATGCCGAACACCATCGCCAGCGTGGTCATCAGGATCGGGCGCAGCCTCACCTTGGCGGCCAGCAGCAGCGCGTCCTCGCGGGGCAGGGCGGGCTGACCGGGTGCGCCTTCGCGCGCGCGGATCGCGAAATCCACCAGCAGGATCGCGTTCTTGGTCACCAGGCCCATCAGCATCACGACGCCGATGATCGAGAACATCGACAGGCTGGAGCCGAACAGCAGCAGCGCCAGCACCACGCCGATCAGCGTCAGCGGCAGCGAACTCATCAGCGCCAGCGGCTGCAGGAAGCTCTTGAACTGGCTGGCCAGGATCATGTAGATGAAGATGACCGCGAGCGCCAGCGCCGACAGCGCGTAGCCGAACGACTCCTGCATGTTCTTGGTCGAGCCGCCGAAGCTGTAGCGGTAGCCGGGCGGAAACGGCGTGGCGTCGAGCACGCGGCGGATGTCGGCCGAGATCTCGCCGACCGAGCGCGCGTAGGCGTTGGCGCTGAGCGTGACCTCGCGCGTCAGCGCGCGCCGGTTGATCTGATTCGCGCCAGTCGATTCGCGCACGTCGGCGACCTGCTCCAGCCGCACCACGCGCGCCGTGCCGTCGGCGTTGCTGCCGACCACCAGCGGCGTGCGGCGCAGCTGCTCGATGCTGCTGCGCGCCTCCTGCGGCAGGCGCACCAGCACGTCGTAGGTTTCGTCGTCGCTGGCGCGCCAGTTGCCGACCGTTTCGCCAGCGACCAGGGTGCGCAGGCTGGCCGCGACCTGGGCTGCGCCGAGGCCGAGGTCGGACGCCGCGTCGCGCTTGAGCGTGACCGCAATCGTCGGCTTGCGCGGCTTGGCGCTGCTGTCCAGATCGACCAGGCCCGGAATGGTGCGGATGCGCTGCTGCACCTCGCGGCCCAGGCGTTCGAGCTGCTGCAGGTCTGGCCCCTGGAGGTAGAACTCGATCTGCTTCTGGCCGCCGACCGGATCGACCAGGCCGGCCTGCGTGACCGTGATGCCGCCGACCTCGCGCAGGCGCGTGCGCAGCAGGGCCGACATCGCATCGACGTTGCGCCCGCGCCGCGCGCGCTCGACCAGGCGCACGTAGAGCGTGGCGTAGATCTTGCCCTGGGTGGTGCCGGTGTTGATGGTGGTCAGCGTGTAGCTGACCTCGGGGAAGGCGCGCACGATGGCCTCGACCTCGCGCGCCTTGGCCTCCGTCGTCTCCAGCGAGCTGCCCACCGGCGTGTAGAAGCTGATGTAGGTCTCGGAGTAGTCGGCCTTGGGCACGAACTCGCTGCCCAGCAGCGGTACCAGCAGCACGCTGGCGACCAGCGTGGCGGCCGCCAGTGCCAGCGTGCTCTTCTTGTGCGCCAGCGACCAGCGCAGGATGGACTGGTAGGCCTCGGCCAGCCGCTCCTGGGCCTGGTCGAGTGCGTGCGTCACGCGGCCGATGGTGCGGTCGTACCAGCTGCGCGGCTGCCAGTCCCGGCCGTGGTGGGCGATCTCGGGGTCGTGCCAGACGCTCGACAGCATCGGGTCGAGCGTGAAGCTCACGAACATCGAGATCAGCACCGCCGCGACGATGGTGACGCCGAACTCGTGGAAGAACTTGCCGATGATGCCCTGCATGAAGCCGATCGGCAGGAACACCGCGACGATGGACAGCGTGGTCGCCAGCACCGCCAGGCCGATCTCCTGCGTGCCGTCGAGCGCGGCCTGATACGGCGTCTTGCCCATCTGGACATGGCGCACGATGTTCTCGCGCACCACGATCGCGTCGTCGATCAGCAGGCCGACGCACAGCGACAGCGCCATCAGCGTGATCATGTTGATCGTGAAGCCGAACCAGTCCATGAACAGGAAGGTGCCGATCAGCGCGATCGGCAGCGTCAGTCCGGTGATCACGGTCGAGCGCCACGAGTTCAGGAACAGGAACACGATCAGCACCGTCAGCAGCGCGCCCTCGATCAGCGTGCGGCGCACGTTATCGACCGCGACCCGGATCGGGCGCGCGCTGTCGCCGATGGCCTCCAGCCGGATGCCGCCCGGCACCTCGGGCGCGATCTCGGCCAGCACGCGCCGCAGGTCGTCGATGACCGCGATCGTGTTCTCGTCCTGGGCCTTCTGCACCTGCAGCAGCAGCGTGCGCTGGCCGTTGTAGAGCGCCAAGCTCTCTACTTCCTGGCCGGTATCGCGCACGTGCGCGACCTGACCGAGCCGCACCGGCAGGCCGTTGCGCCGGGTCACGATCAGGCGCTCGAAGTCGCGCGGCTGCAGCGCGCGCGCCTCCACCTGCACCATGCGCTCCTGCTCCAGCGTGCGCAGCGCGCCGACCGGCAGGTCCTGGTTCTCGCTGCGCACCGCAGCCACCACCTGCGCGGGCGTGACGCCGAGCGCTTCGAGCGTGTCCGGCTGCAGCTCGATCTGGATCGTGCGCCGGCTGCCGCCCGCGAGCGTGACCGCGCCGACGCCGCGCACGTTCTCCAGCCGCTTCTTGAACACCTGCTCGGCCCAGTGGGTCAGCTCGACCGCGCCGGGTGCCTGGGCCGCCGCCGGGTCGGGCAGCACCGCGACTGACCAGATCGGGCGGCTGGCCGGGTCGAAGCGCTGCACCTTGGGCTCCTTGACCTCGTCGCGCAGCGTGGCGCGCAGCGCGGCGACCTTCTCGCGCACGTCCTCGGCCGCCTTGCGCCCGTCCATCTGGAGCTGGAACTCGATCGCCACCACCGACTGGTTCTCGTAGCTGCGCGAGGTCAGCGAGTTGATGCCGGCGATGGTGTTGAGCCCTTCCTCCAGCTTCTTGCTGACCTCGGACTCGACGATCTCGGGCGATGCGCCGGGGTATTCGGTCGTGACCACGACCACGGGAAAGTCGATGTTGGGGAACTGATCGACCTGCAGCCGTTGGAGCGAGAACGCGCCCAGCACGACGAAGGCCAGCATCACCATGGTCGCGAAGACCGGGTTGCGCAGCGAGACTCGGGTGAACCACATGGCCGCTGATCCCGCTTACCTGGCGCCGGTGCGCTGGATCGGCGTGCCGTCGGCGACCGCGCCGGCGCTGGCGCGCAGCACGGTGGCACCGGCTTCCAGTCCCTCGACCGCGATCATGTCCTCGCCCGCAACGCGGCCCTGGGCGCCGAGCCTGGCCGTCAGATGCCGCACCTTGCCGTCGCGCAGCAGCTGCAGGTAGGGACTGGGCTTGTCGCTGCGCAGCGCTGACAGCGGCACCGCGACCGCGTGCACCTGGCCGGTCACGATCCGGCCCTGCACGAACAGGCCCTGCTGCAGGCCGCCGTGGGGCGGCAGCGCGAGGTAGACCATGACGCTGCGGCTGCCGGCCTGCACGCTGGGCGAGATGCGCGCGATGCGCGCGCGTGCCGGCTGGGCCATGCCCTCGACCTCCCAGTCGGCGGGCTGGCCGACGCGCAACTCCAGCGCGCTGGCCGGGGGCAGGGCGGCCTCGATTTCCATCGCGGCCGGATCGACAATGTCGAGGATGCGGCCATCGACGGCGATGCGCTCGCCGTTCTGCGCCAGCCGCGCGGCCACGCGGCCGCTGATCGGCGCGTGCAGCACGGTGTCGGCCAGCGCCTTGCGCGCGATGTCGAGCGCGGCCTGCGCCGCCTCCAGGTTCGCCCGCGCGGCGTCGAGGTTGGCGGCCGAGGTCTCGGTCGCGGTCGGGGAAATGAAGTTCTGCTTGACCAGCGCGAGGTTGTTGTCGTGCTGGCGCTGCGCGATCGTCAGCTGGGCCCGCGCCGCGTGGGCCTGCTGCTCGGCCTGGCGCACGCGCGCCTGCGATTCGGTCGGATCGACGCGCGCGAGCACCTCGCCTTCGCGCACTGCGTCGCCTTCGCGCACCGTCAGATTCTGCAGTTCGCCCGCGACGCGCGCCTTCAGCGTGGCCGAGCGCAGCGCCCTGAGCGTGCCGGTGAAGGCCACGCCCCGTTCCAGTTCGAGTGCCTGCGCGCTGAACAGGTCGCGCTCGGCCAGTTGCAGCGCCGGTGTCGTGGCGGCCAGCGCGGCTGCCTCGGCGGCGGCTTGCTGCTGCAGCTGGCGTTTGTGCAGCGCGCGGGCCAGGCCGAGTGCGAGCGCCAGCACGACCAGAGCCGCCACGGCCCAGCGTTTCCACGATTTCATGTTCTTGTTTCCTCTTGGCGGCGTGCTGGCTGGCCGCAGGCGGACCGAATATACCTGACGCCTCTTCGGGCGGCGGCAGCCTGTGTAAGATCGCCGGCAGGCGGACCGTGGCCCGGTCCTGATCTGCAAATCATCAGTCACAGGAGTCCTGTCATGCCGACGTGCGCAACCATCGTCCTGGGGGGCGGCTGCTTCTGGTGCACCGAGGCCGTGTTCGTGCGCGTGCGCGGCGTGCTCGATGTCGAGTCGGGCTACTGCAACGGCCAGACCGAGCGTCCGAGCTACGAGCAGGTCTGCAGCGGTCGCACCGGCTGCGTCGAGGTCGTCAAGCTCGAATTTGATCCGGACGTGATCCCGCTGCAGCAGATCCTGGCGATTTTCTTCTCGATCCACGACCCGACCACCCTGAACCGCCAGGGTCATGACGTTGGCAGCCAGTACCGCAGCGGCATCTACTGCACCAGCGCCGCGCAGCAGGCGCTGGCGCGCGACTTGATCGCGGGGCTGGAGCGCGAGGGCGCCTACGCCCAACCCATCGTGACCGAGGTGCTGCCGCTGGCGCACTACTGGCCGGCCGAGGACTACCACCAGGACTTCTTCGCGCGCAACCCGACCCAGGGCTACTGCCTGGCGGTCGCCGCGCCCAAGGTGGCCAAGCTGCGCCACGCCTTCGCCGGCTGGCTGCGCGACTGAGCATGATCTGGCTGCAACAACTGCCGGTCTCGGTGCAGACCGCCGGCCTGCTGCTGGCGTCCAACGTCTTCATGACCTTCGCCTGGTACGGCCACCTGAAGAATCAGGCGAATTCGGCCTGGTACGTCGCGGCGATCGCGAGCTGGGGCATCGCGCTGTTCGAGTACCTGCTGCAGGTGCCGGCCAACCGCATCGGCCACACCGAGTTCAGCGTGGCCCAGCTCAAGATCCTGCAGGAGGTGATCACGCTCGGCGTGTTCGCGCCGTTCGCGGTGTTCTACCTGGACCAGCCGCTGAAGTGGGACTATCTCTGGGCCGGCCTGTGCATGGTCGGCGCGGTCTATTTCATGTTCCGGGGCGGCTGAGCACCCGGGCGGC
>Ga0228698_1000603_pt1 | contig 24636 bp, 23 predicted proteins | sample McNCre117_Aug_MG_FD_178015 | JGI IMG/M metagenome (GOLD analysis project Ga0228698, IMG submission 178015) | Freshwater microbial communities from McNutts Creek, Athens, Georgia, United States - 1-17_Aug_MG | ecosystem: Environmental > Aquatic > Freshwater > Creek | place: USA: Georgia...
CCAGCGCCTCGATGCCGAGCAGACGCAGGATGTCCTGCGGATCGGCCGGACCGTCGACGATCGACTCGCCCTTGTTGACCACCTGGCCTTCGTGCACCAGGATGTTCTTTTCCTTGGGCACCAGATCTTCCCAGACCTTGCCGTCCGGGTCGGTGATCTGCAGGCGCACCTTGCCCTTGGTTTCCTTGCCGAAGGACACCGTACCGGTGATCTCGGCCAGCGAGCCCTTGTCCTTGGGCGTACGGGCTTCGAACAGCTCGGCCACACGCGGCAGACCGCCGGTAATGTCGCGGGTCTTCTGGCCTTCGACCGGGATACGGGCCAGCACTTCACCCGGCATCACGTCCTGGCCATCGCGCACCTGGATCAGCGCGCCGACCTGGAAACCGATGGTCACCGAGTGATCGGTCCCCGGGATCTTGATTTCGTGGCCACCCGCATCGAGCAGCTTGACCTGCGGACGCACCACCTTGGCCACACCACGACGCTTCGGGTCGATCACGACCAGGGTCGACAGGCCGGTGACTTCGTCGACCTGCTTGGCGACGGTGACACCTTCCTCGACGTTCTCGAAACGCACCCGCCCGGCGAATTCCGTGATGATCGGACGCGTCAGCGGATCCCAGTTACCCAGCACCGTGCCGGCCTTGATCTGCTGATCGGCCTTGACGTTGAGGGTCGCACCGTAGGGCACCTTATGGCGCTCGCGCTCGCGGCCATGCTGGTCGGTGATGATGATTTCGCCGGAACGCGAAATCACCACCAGCTCGCCCTTGGCGTTGGTCACATAACGCATCGTGCTGTTGAAGCCGATGAAGCCGTCCGACTTGGCGTCCACGCTCGAAGCCACCGCCGCACGCGACGCTGCACCGCCGATGTGGAAGGTCCGCATCGTCAGCTGCGTGCCCGGTTCACCGATCGACTGCGCCGCGATCACGCCCACGGCTTCACCCTGGTTGACCAGCCCACCGCGGCCGAGGTCGCGGCCGTAGCACTTGGCGCAGATGCCGTAGCGCGTGTCGCAGGTCAGCGGCGTGCGAACCTTGACTTCGTCGACGCCGGCGGCTTCGAGCTTGTCCATCGCATCTTCGTCGAGCATCTTGCCCGCGGTCAGCAGCACTTCCTGCGTCTCGGGGTGGATGACATCGATCGCGGCCACGCGGCCGAGGATACGGTCGCGCAGGGACTCGATGACTTCACCGCCTTCGACCAGGGCACGCATGTTGATGCCGTTGTCGGTGTGGCAGTCGTCCTCGGTCACCACCAGATCCTGCGTCACGTCGACCAGACGACGCGTCAGGTAACCGGAGTTCGCGGTCTTCAGCGCCGTATCCGCCAGGCCCTTACGCGCACCGTGGGTCGAGATGAAGTACTGCAGAACGTTCAGGCCTTCGCGGAAGTTCGCCGTAATCGGCGTCTCGATGATCGAGCCGTCCGGCTTGGCCATCAGACCTCGCATGCCGGCGAGCTGACGGATCTGGGCGGCAGAACCCCGCGCACCCGAGTCGGCCATCATGTAGATCGAGTTGAACGACTCCTGGGCCACTTCCTTGCCATGGCGGTCGATGACCTTTTCCTTGGCCAGCTGGGTCATCATGACCTTGCCGACTTCGTCACCGGTCTTGCCCCAGATGTCCACCACCTTGTTGTAGCGCTCGCCGGCGGTGACCAGACCCGAGACGTACTGCTGCTCGATTTCCTTGACTTCGGCCTCGGCCTTCTCGATCAGCTCGTACTTCTGCTTGGGCACCAGCATGTCGTCGATGCCGATCGAGATGCCGGCGCGGGTGGCCAGACGGAAGCCGCTCTGCAGCAGCTTGTCGGCCAGCACCACGGTTTCCTTCAGGCCGCACTTGCGGAAGGAGGTGTTGATCAGGCGGCTGATCTCCTTCTTCTTCAAGGCCTTGTTGATGTTGGAGAACGGCAGCCCCTTGGGCAGGATCTCCGACAGCAGGGCGCGGCCGACGGTGGTTTCGACCAGCTTGGTCGTCGGCTGGAACTCGCCGTGGGCGTCCTTGGTCCACTCGGTCAGGCGGACGCTGATCTTGGCGGTGATCTCGACCACGCTGTTGTCCAGAGCGCGCTGCACTTCACCGACGTCGGAGAAGATCAGACCTTCACCCTTGCCGTTGGTGCGCTCACGGGTGGCGTAGTACAGACCCAGCACCACGTCCTGCGACGGCACGATGGCCGGTTCGCCCGAGGCCGGGAACAGCACGTTGTTGGAGGCCAGCATCAGCGCGCGGGCTTCCATCTGCGCTTCGATCGACAGCGGCACGTGAACGGCCATCTGGTCACCGTCGAAGTCGGCGTTGAACGCCGCGCAGACCAGCGGATGCAGCTGGATGGCCTTGCCTTCGATCAGCACCGGCTCGAAGGCCTGAATACCGAGGCGGTGCAGGGTCGGCGCGCGGTTCAGCAGGATCGGGTGCTCCTTGATCACCTCTTCCAGGATGTCCCACACCACCGGGGTGCCGCTCTCGACTTCCTTCTTGGCCTGCTTGATCGTGGAGGCGATGCCCATCGCTTCCAGACGGCTGAAGATGAAGGGCTTGAACAGCTCCAGGGCCATCAGCTTGGGCAGACCGCACTGATGCAGCTTCAGGGTCGGGCCGACGGTGATGACCGAACGACCCGAGTAGTCGACGCGCTTGCCCAGCAGGTTCTGACGGAAGCGACCGCCCTTGCCCTTGATCATGTCGGCCAGCGACTTGAGCGGGCGCTTGTTCGCACCCGTCATCGCCTTGCCTCGACGGCCGTTGTCCAGCAGCGAGTCGACCGCTTCTTGCAGCATGCGCTTTTCGTTGCGCACGATGATCTCCGGAGCGGTCAGCTCCAGCAGACGGGCCAGACGGTTGTTGCGGTTGATGACGCGGCGATACAGGTCGTTCAAGTCGGAGGTCGCGAAGCGGCCGCCGTCCAGCGGCACCAGCGGACGCAGGTCCGGCGGCAGCACCGGCAGCACTTCCAGCACCATCCAGTTCGGCTTGATGCCCGACTTCTTGAAGGCTTCCATCACCTTGAGGCGCTTGGAATTCTTCTTGACCTTCAGCTCCGAGCCGGTCATGTCGCCGCGCAGCTTCTCGATCTCGACGTCGAGATCCATTTCAGCCAGCAGCTTCTGGATGCCTTCGGCGCCCATCATGGCCTCGAACTCGTCGCCGTATTCACGGCGCTTCGCGTCGTGGTCGTCCTCGGACATGATCGAGAACTTCTTCAGCGGGGTCATACCGGGGTCGGTGACCACGTAGGCTTCGAAGTACAGCACGCGCTCGATATCACGCAGCGTCATGTCCAGCACCAGGCCCAGACGCGACGGCAGGCTCTTGAGGAACCAGATGTGCGCGCACGGGGCCGCCAGGTCGATATGACCCATGCGGTCACGGCGAACCTTGGTCTGAGTGACTTCGACGCCGCACTTCTCGCAGATCACGCCGCGGTGCTTGAGGCGCTTGTACTTGCCGCACAGGCACTCGTAGTCCTTGATCGGGCCAAAGATCTTGGCGCAGAACAGGCCGTCACGCTCCGGTTTGAAGGTGCGGTAGTTGATGGTCTCAGGCTTCTTCACCTCGCCAAAGGACCACGAACGGATCTTTTCGGGCGAAGCCAGCCCGATCTTGATCGCGTCGAAGTGCTCGTCCGGGGTGAACTGCTTGAACAGGTCCAGCAAACCTTTCATGTCAATCTCCTGTACCTATGTCGATCAGTTGCGCTCGAGTTCCATGTCGATACCGAGCGACCGGATTTCCTTGAGCAGCACGTTGAACGATTCCGGCATGCCGGCATCGATCGAGTGCTCGCCCTTGACGATGGACTCGTAGACCTTGGTGCGACCGTTGACGTCATCGGACTTGACGGTCAGCATTTCCTGCAGCACGTAAGCCGCGCCGTAGGCTTCCAGCGCCCACACTTCCATTTCACCGAAACGCTGACCCCCGAACTGGGCCTTGCCGCCCAGCGGTTGCTGCGTCACCAGCGAGTACGGGCCGGTCGAGCGAGCGTGCATCTTGTCATCCACCAGGTGGTGGAGCTTCAGGACGTGCATGTAGCCGACGGTGGTCGGACGCTCGAACTGCTCGCCGGTGCGCCCGTCGTTCAGGAAAGCCTGGGTCCGGGTGGCGGTCAGACCCTTGCGGGCGGCCAGATCTTCCGGATACGCCAGCTTGAGCATGGCGCGGATTTCCTCTTCCTTGGCACCGTCGAACACCGGAGTGGCGAACGGCACGCCGTTGGTGAGGTTCTGCGCCATCTGAACGATCTCGTCATCGCTGAGCTCGTCCAGGCTTTCCTGGCGACCGCCGGACTGGTTGTACAGCTCGTCGAAGAACTTGCGCAGCTCGGCCACGGCCGCTTCGCGCTGCAGCATGTCGCCGATGCGCTGGCCCAGACCCTTGGCGGCCCAGCCCAGATGCACTTCGAGCACCTGACCGACGTTCATCCGCGAGGGCACGCCCAGCGGGTTCAGAACGATGTCGGCCGGAGTGCCGTCAGCCATGTAGGGCATGTCCTCGATCGGAACGATCTTGGAGACCACGCCCTTGTTGCCGTGACGGCCAGCCATCTTGTCGCCAGGCTGCAGGCGGCGCTTGACGGCCAGGTAGACCTTGACCATCTTCAGCACGCCGGCCGGCAGTTCGTCGCCCTGGGTCAGCTTCTTGCGCTTTTCTTCAAAAGCGAGGTCAAAGCTGTGGCGAGTCTGCTCCAGCGAGTTCTTGATCGACTCCAGCTGCGAAGCAACTTCTTCTTCAGACGGGCGGATGTCAAACCAGTGGTACTTCTCGACGCCGGCCAGATAGTCGGCCGTGATCGCGGCACCGCGGGCCAGACGGGCCGGCCCGCCGTTGGCGATACGACCGGTCAGCAGCTTGGCAATCCGGTCGAAGGCGTCGACTTCCACGATGCGCAGCTGATCGTTCAGGTCGAGGCGATAGCGCTTGAGCTCGTCGTCGATGATCTGCTGGGCGCGCTTGTCACGCTGGATGCCTTCACGGGTAAAGACCTGCACGTCGATGACGGTGCCGCTGGTGCCCTGATCCACGCGCAGCGAAGTGTCCTTCACGTCGCTGGCCTTCTCGCCGAAGATGGCGCGCAGCAGCTTTTCTTCCGGCGTCAGCGTGGTCTCACCCTTCGGTGTGACCTTGCCGACCAGCACGTCGCCGGCGTTGACTTCAGCGCCGATGTAGACGATGCCGGACTCGTCCAGACGAGCCAGTTGTTGCTCGCTCAGGTTCGGGATGTCGCGCGTGATGTCCTCGGGCCCGAGCTTGGTATCGCGAGCCATGACCACCAGTTCCTCGATATGGATCGAGGTGTAGCGGTCTTCGGCCACGACGCGTTCGCTAATCAGGATCGAGTCTTCGAAGTTGTAGCCGTTCCAGGGCATGAACGCGACCAGCATGTTCTGACCCAGGGCCAGTTCGCCCAGATCGGTCGAGGCGCCGTCGGCGATGATGTCCTCGGCAGCGACCTTGTCACCGCGGCGCACGATCGGACGCTGGTGAATGCAGGTGTTCTGGTTGGAACGCTGATACTTGATCAGGTTGTAGATGTCGACGCCGACTTCACCGGCCACGGTCTCGGCGTCGTTGACGCGGATCACGATGCGGTTGGTATCGACGTAGTCGACCACGCCACCCCGACGGGCGGCCACCACGGTACCCGAGTCCTTCGCAGCCACGCGTTCCACGCCGGTGCCGACGACGGCCTTTTCCGGACGCAGGGTCGGCACGGCCTGACGCTGCATGTTCGCGCCCATCAGCGCGCGGTTCGCGTCATCGTGCTCCAGGAACGGCACGAGCGAGGCAGCCACCGAGACGATCTGGGTCGGCGCCACGTCCATGTACTGGATGCGCTCGGGCTGGGTCAGCACCGATTCACCCTTTTCACGGGCCGAGACCAGCTCGTCGGTCAGGCGGTTGCCGGCATCGAGCGAGGCATTGGCCTGGGCGATGACGTACTTGCCTTCCTCGATGGCCGACAGGTAGTCGATCTGACCGGTGGCCACACCGTCCTTGACGCGACGGTACGGCGTTTCCAGGAAGCCGTATTCGTTCAGGCGCGCAAACAGGGCCAGCGAGTTGATCAGGCCGATGTTCGGGCCTTCCGGCGTTTCGATCGGGCAGACGCGGCCGTAGTGGGTCGGGTGCACGTCGCGAACTTCGAAGCCGGCGCGCTCGCGGGTCAGACCGCCCGGGCCCAGTGCGGAAACGCGACGCTTGTGCGTGATTTCCGACAGCGGGTTGGTCTGGTCCATGAACTGCGACAGCTGCGAGGCCCCGAAAAACTCCTTGAGCGCCGCAGAGATCGGCTTGGAGTTGATCAGGTCGTGCGGCATCAACGCTTCAGTCTCGGCCTGGCCGAGGCGTTCCTTGACGGCCTTTTCGATCCGGGCCAGACCCGAGCGGTACTGGTTCTCGGCCAGCTCGCCAACACAACGCACACGACGATTGCCGAGGTGGTCGATGTCGTCGACTTCGCCGTTGCCGTTGCGCAGGTCGACCAGAATCTTGACGACGTCGAGGATGTCCTCGTTGGACAGCGTCATCGAGCCTTCGGCCACGTCACGCAGGACGCGGGCGTTGAACTTCATGCGGCCGACGCGACTCAGATCGTAGGTGTCGGCGCTGTAGAACAGACGATGGAACAGCGCTTCGACAGCGTCTTCGGTCGGCGGCTCGCCGGGGCGCATCATGCGATAGATCGCCACGCGCGCGGCCAGCTGGTCAGCGGTTTCATCCGAGGCCAGAGTCTGGCTGATGAATGCACCCTGGTTGAGCTCGTTGGTGAACAGCACGGGCAGTTCACGGATACCGGCCTGACGCAGCTTCTTGAGCAGCGACTCGGTCAGTTCCTCGTTGGCCTTGGCGACGATCTCGCCGGTATCCGGGTCGACCATGTTGCGCGCCACCACGCGGCCGAGCAGATAGTCTTCCGGCACGGTGATGAAGGGGGTGTCGCTCTGTTCGAGCTGACGCACGTGACGCGCGGTGATGCGTTTGTCCTTCTCGACCAGCACATTGCCCGACTTGTCGGTGATGTCGAAACGCGCGACTTCGCCCTTGAGGCGGTCCGCGACGAACTCCATCTGCGCGCCCGAATCCATCAGGCGGAAATTGTCGAACTTGAAGAAGTGGGCGAGGATCGATTCCGGGTTCAGACCGATGGCCTTGAGCAGAATCGTCACAGGCATCTTGCGGCGACGATCGACGCGGAAGTACAGCACGTCCTTCGGGTCGAACTCGAAGTCGAGCCACGAGCCACGGTACGGAATGATCCGTGCCGAGAACAGCAGCTTGCCCGAGCTATGGGTCTTGCCCTTGTCGTGCTCGAAGAACACGCCCGGGCTGCGATGCAGCTGGCTGACGATGACACGCTCAGTGCCATTGACGATGAAGGAGCCGTAGTCGGTCATCAGGGGCACTTCGCCCATGTAGACCTCCTGCTCCTTGACTTCCTTGACCACCTTGGACTGACCGACCGACGCTTCGCGGTCATAGATGATCATCTGCAGGCGGGCGCGCACGGCGGCAGCGAAGGTCAGACCCCGCTGCTGGCACTCGCGCACGTCGAACGCCGGCTTGGCGATGTTGTATTCGAGGAACTTCATTTCCACGAACCCGTTGTGCGACACGATCGGGAACGCGGACAGGAAGGCGGCCTGAAGGCCCTCGGGCTTGCGCTGGCGCGGTGGAACTTCCTTTTGCAGGAAGGCCACGTAGCTGTCCTTCTGCATGGTCAGCAGGTAGGGAACGTTCAGGACGCTTTCGCGCTTGCCAAAACTCTTGCGAATGCGCTTGCGCTCGGTATAGCTGTAGGGGGTAGCTTGCGCCATTGATCACTCCGTGTCGAAGAGCGCCTCCCGGCCGTGGAGACGTTCACTTCGGCGACTGGCTTCGGGCCTGCTGCGGCAGGGGCGGCCTGTAAAGCTTGGTGGCTGGCCACTACCAGCCGCTGGCGGACAACCGGGGCATTGCACCCCGGTCCGACCAAACCGGTTCTCCGCAGTCGTTTCAGAGAACACTTGAAAGCACCCGGCACACAGGCTCGGGACAGGATGCTTTCAGGTGGTACCTGAAACGGACTCAGGCCGGTTCGCAAGAACCAGCCTGAGTCCGTGGATGGACGACTGAATTACTTCAGTTCGGCCTTGGCACCAGCGTCGACCAGCTTCTTCAGAGCGGCTTCGGCGTCGGCCTTGGACAGACCTTCCTTGACGTTCTTCGGAGCGCCGTCGACCAGGTCCTTGGCTTCCTTCAGACCCAGACCGGTGATTTCGCGCACGGCCTTGATGACGGACACCTTGTTGGCGCCGGCTTCGGTCAGGACGACGTTGAATTCGGTCTTTTCTTCAGCAGCCGGAGCAGCGCCGCCAGCAGCGCCACCAGCGGCCGGAGCGGCCATGGAAGCGGCGGACACGCCGAACTTCTCTTCAATGGCCTTGACCAGGTCATTGAGTTCCATGACGGACATGCTGTCCAGGGCGGTCAGGAAGGCGTCTTTGTCGAATGCCATTTTGGTTTCCTCGAAAACAGTGAATCAGGGATAGGGGAGAGATCGTGTGCGATCAGGCAGCTGCGGCTTCTTCGCCACCGCCACGCTTCTCGGACAGGGCTGCGAGCACCGCGGCCATACGCTGGACCGGCGACTTGAGCAAGCCAGCGATCTGCGACAGCAGCACTTCCTTGCTCGGCACCGAAGCCAGGGCCTTGACGCCGTTGGCGTCCAGGGCCTTGCCTGCGTAGGCACCGCCCTTGATGATCAGCTTGTCATTGGTCTTGGCGAAGTCGGCAATCACCTTGGCAGCGGCGACGGCGTCATTCGAAAAACCATAGATCAGCGGACCAGCCATGAGCTCGGCCGCCGGCTCGAACGAAGTGCCCGTGACAGCACGACGTGCCAGGGTGTTCTTCAGCACGTGAAGATACACACCCTGTGCACGCGCGGTAACGCGCAGCTTGTTCAGGTCGGCGACGGTGAGCCCACGATACTCAGCCATGGCGAGGGTCTGGGAGGCAGCCACCTGGGCCGACACTTCCGCGATCACCGCAGCTTTCTCGTTGCGATTGAGACTCAAGGTCTACTCCTTTAATACATGCCTGCCACCCTTGCGGATGACCGGCACACCGGTTTGCAGCGACCTTGCCGTCCGGAACCCCCACAGCCTGATTCCCGAGGGAACCCTTCTGTTTCATTCCTTCCGGCGGGACCGCCATCTGCGCTGGCGTCACCCCGGTTCCCCGGCGGTGAGTCATTAAGAATTCAGGCCGAAACCTGTTTTCACCCGCGGTCTTGGACGGCCTGAGCGCGAGCTGCCTTGCGGCAAAACGCTCTCAGCCCACCAATTCGTGTCGATGACCGGGCGACACTCCGGTCATCCGAGATCGTTCAGATCAGGCAGCTGTCGACGTGTTGGCGCTGGCCACTTCGACGCGGACGCCCACACCCATGGTCGACGAGACGGCCACCTTGCGCAGGAAGACACCCTTGCTCGTCGCCGGCTTGGCCTTGGTCAGCGCTTCCAGCAGTGCAGCCAGGTTGCCCTTGAGCTTGTCGTTGTCGAACGAGCGACGACCGATCGTGCCGTGGATGATGCCGGCCTTGTCGACGCGGAACTGGACCTGACCCGCCTTGGCGTTCCTGACGGCCGTGGCGACGTCCGGGGTCACGGTGCCGACCTTCGGGTTCGGCATCAGGCCGCGCGGGCCGAGGATCTGGCCGAGCTGACCAACCACACGCATCGCGTCCGGCGAGGCAATGACCACGTCGAAGTTGATGTTGCCCGCCTTGACTTCGGCAGCCAGGTCGTCCATGCCGACCACGTCAGCCCCTGCGGCACGGGCTTCATCAGCCTTGGCGCCCTGGGTGAACACGGCAACGCGCTTGGTCTTGCCGGTGCCGTTGGGCATCACGACAGCACCGCGAACCACCTGATCCGACTTCTTGGCATCGACGCCGAGTTGCACGGCCACGTCGATCGATTCGTCGAACTTGGCGCCGGCGCACTCCTTGACCAGAGCCAGGGCTTCGTCGATGGAGTACAGCTTGGTCGATTCGACCTTGCCCTTCAGGGCCTGTTGACGCTTGGTGAGCTTTGCCATGATCAGACTCCTTCCACGATCACGCCCATCGAACGGGCAGAGCCAGCGATGGTCTTGACGGCTGCGTCGAGATTGGCAGCGGTCAGATCGGGCATCTTGGTCTTGGCGATTTCTTCGACCTGGGCACGGGTCAGCTTGCCGACCTTGTCCAGATGGGCACGCGGGGAACCCTTGTCGATCTTGGCGGCCTTCTTGATCAGCACCGTTGCGGGCGGCGTCTTGATGATGAAGGTGAACGACTTGTCGGCGTAGGCAGTGATCACCACCGGCAGCTTCAGGCCCGGCTCAACACCTTGCGTCTTGGCGTTGAATTCCTTGCAGAACGCCATGATGTTGAGGCCGCGCTGACCGAGCGCGGGACCGATCGGGGGCGACGGATTGGCCTTGCCCGCCGGCACTTGCAGCTTGATATAGCCAATAATCTTTTTTGCCATGTTCGGCTCCTCGAGTTCAAACGCCCGCTGTCGCGAGCTCCTCGTCTAGCGTGATCCGGCGGTGCCTTGCGGCACCCTTTTCAAATCCGGTCGCGCCCCGGACCACCCGGCGCAACCGCGGTTCATCAGACCTTGTCGACCTGATGGAAATCCAGCTCGACCGGCGTGGCCCGTCCAAAGATCGTGACGGTGACGCGCAGCTTGTTCTTGTCGTAGTTGACTTCCTCGATCGAGGCGTTGAAGTCGGTGAAGGGACCTTCCTTGACGCGGACGACCTCGCCGACTTCCCACTCGACCTTCGGCCGCGGCTTCTCGGCGCCTTCCTGCATCTGGTTGACGATCTTCATCACTTCCTGCTCGGAGACGGGAACCGGGCGGTTCTTGGCGCCCCCGACGAAGCCCGTCACCTTGCTGGTGTTCTTGACCAGATGCCAGGACTCGTCGTCCATCACCATCTCGACCAGCACATAGCCCGGGAAAAAGCGACGCTCGGTCACGGCCTTCTTGCCGTTCTTGATTTCGACCACTTCTTCGGTCGGCACCAGGATGCGACCAAACTTGGCCTGCATGCCGGCCCGGTCGATGCGTTCGCGCAGATTGCGCTCGACAGCCTTTTCCATACCCGAATAGGCATGGACCACGTACCAGCGCAGCCCGGCCGCCGCTGTCGTACCACTGAACATTTCGCTCATTTCCGATCCACTTCGCGTCGATTCACCACAGGGCGCGTCAGCGCTTCCAGCCCAGGATCAGGTCGTACAGCAGCCACTCGAGGGTCTTGTCGGTCAGCCACAGGAACAGCGACATCACCACCACAAAGGCAAACACGTACATCGTCATCTGGGTCGCTTCCTTGCGAGTCGGCCAGACGACCTTCTTGAGCTCTCGGGCTGATTCCTGACCGTATCCGATCAGAGCCTTGCCCTGCTCGGCCGTGAAGAACAGCGCCACAGCCCCCGCCAGGAGCACCAGCAACGCAGCCCACTGCACGAAAGCGCCCTGCTTTGACAGCACATAGAAGGCCGCCAGCGACGCGATCAGCAGCAGCGCCGCCCCGATCAATCGAGCCCGGTCCGGACCCTGAACGACGGTTTCAGCCTGTTGATTCGTCATCACTTTCAACCCGATGGACAGCAATACACAGTAGAAAAACCCGCTGGAGCACCAGCTCCTGCGGGTTTTATCAAGAGAACCAGCTTATTGAAAGCTGGCAGGGGCAGAGGGAATCGAACCCCCAACCTTCGGTTTTGGAGACCGACGCTCTGCCAATTGAGCTATACCCCTGTGACCTTTCGACTTAGGCGAAGATCTTGGCGACGACGCCGGCGCCGACGGTACGACCGCCTTCACGGATGGCGAAGCGCAGGCCTTCTTCCATGGCGATCGGGGCGATCAGCTTGACGGTGATCGACACGTTGTCGCCCGGCATCACCATTTCCTTGCCTTCCGGCAGCTCGATGGCACCGGTGACGTCGGTGGTGCGGAAGTAGAACTGCGGACGGTAGTTGTTGAAGAACGGGGTGTGGCGGCCGCCTTCTTCCTTGGACAGGACGTACACCTCACCGGTGAAGTGGGTGTGCGGCTTGATCGAACCCGGCTTGCACAGCACTTGGCCGCGCTCGACGTCTTCGCGCTTGGTGCCGCGCAGCAGGATGCCGACGTTGTCACCGGCTTGACCCTGGTCCAGCAGCTTGCGGAACATTTCCACGCCGGTCACGGTGGTCTTCTGGGTGTCGCGGATGCCGACGATTTCGACTTCCTCACCGACCTTGACGATGCCGCGCTCGATCCGGCCGGTCACCACGGTGCCACGACCCGAGATCGAGAACACGTCTTCGACCGGCATCAGGAAGGTGCCGTCCACGGCGCGTTCCGGCGTCGGGATGTAGGTATCCAGGGCATCGGCCAGAGCCATGATGGCCTGCTCGCCCAGGGGGCCCTTGTCGCCTTCGAGGGCCAGCTTGGCCGAACCCTTGACGATCGGGGTGTCGTCGCCGGGGAAGTCGTACTTGGACAGCAGCTCGCGCACTTCCATTTCGACCAGTTCCAGCAGTTCGGCGTCGTCCACCATGTCGGCCTTGTTCAGGAAGACGATGATGTAGGGCACGCCGACCTGGCGCGACAGCAGGATGTGTTCGCGGGTCTGGGGCATCGGGCCGTCGGCGGCCGAGCACACCAGGATGGCGCCGTCCATCTGGGCGGCACCGGTGATCATGTTCTTGACGTAGTCGGCGTGACCCGGGCAGTCGACGTGAGCGTAGTGGCGGTTGGCCGTTTCGTACTCGACGTGAGCGGTGTTGATCGTGATGCCGCGGGCCTTTTCTTCGGGCGCTGCGTCGATCTGGTCGTAGGCCTTGGCCTCGCCGCCGAACTTGGTCGACAGCACGGTGGTGATGGCCGCCGTCAGGGTGGTCTTGCCGTGGTCAACGTGACCAATCGTGCCCACGTTTACGTGCGGCTTGGTCCGTTCAAATTTGCCTTTTGCCATGTCAATCTCCGAGAAAGAACGATGCCCGTGAGCGGTTTTACGTCTCCGGCTGGCCGATCATCTCCCCATCACGGGCCATGGGCAGCGGTCACAACCGAAGACAAAAAGAAGCTGCCGCCCCATCACGGAGCGGCAGCGGCGCGCATTGTAGCTGGTTCTCTGTGAACCGGAATTACTTGGCGCGAGCGGTGATGATCGCGTCAGCCACGTTCTTCGGAGCTTCGCTGTAGTGCTTGAACTCCATCGTGTAGGTGGCGCGACCCTGCGTGGCCGAGCGCAGCGAGGTCGAGTAGCCGAACATTTCGCTCAGCGGCACTTCGGCCTTGATGACCTTGCCACCGCCGACCATGTCGTCCATACCCTGCACCATGCCGCGGCGGCTGGACAGATCGCCCATCACCGTGCCGGCGTAGTCTTCCGGGGTTTCGACTTCCACGGCCATCATCGGTTCCAGGATCACCGGGCTGGCCTTGCGCATGGCTTCCTTGAAGCCGATGGACGCGGCCATCTTGAAGGCGTTTTCGTTCGAGTCCACATCGTGGTACGAACCAAAAGTCAGCGTGGCCTTGACGTCCACGACCGGGAAACCGGCCAGCACGCCGTTCGGCAGGGTATCGATGATGCCCTTCTCGACAGCGGGGATGTACTCGCGCGGCACCACGCCGCCCTTGATGGCGTCGACGAACTCGAAGCCCTTGCCCGGCTCCTGCGGCTCCAGGGTCAGCACGACGTGGCCGTACTGGCCCTTGCCGCCCGACTGGCGCACGAACTTGCCTTCGACGTCGGTGGCAGTCTTGCGGATGGTTTCGCGGTAGGCCACCTGCGGCTTGCCGACGTTGGCTTCCACGCCGAACTCGCGCTTCATGCGGTCGACGATGATTTCCAGGTGCAGCTCACCCATGCCCGAGATGATGGTCTGGCCCGATTCTTCGTCGGTGCGCAGACGGAACGACGGGTCTTCCGCGGCCAGACGGCCCAGAGCGATGCCCATCTTTTCCTGGTCGGCCTTGGTCTTGGGTTCGACCGCCTGCGAGATCACCGGCTCGGGGAAAACCATCTTTTCCAGCGTGATCACGGCATCCGGATCGCACAGGGTTTCACCCGTGGTCACTTCCTTCAGGCCCACGCAAGCGGCGATGTCGCCGGCCAGAATTTCCTTGATTTCTTCACGCTGGTTGGCGTGCATCTGCAGGATCCGGCCGATACGTTCCTTCTTGCCCTTGATCGGGTTGTAGACGGTCGAGCCGGAGGTCAGCACGCCCGAGTACACACGAACGAAGGTCAGCTGGCCGACGAAGGGGTCGGTCATCAGCTTGAAGGCCAGGGCCGAGAACTTCTCGTTGTCAGCAGCCTCACGCGAAACGGCCTTCTCGTCTTCATCGGTGCCACCCACCGGCGGGATGTCGACCGGCGAGGGCAGGAAGTCGATCACCGCGTCGAGCATGCGCTGCACGCCCTTGTTCTTGAAGGCGGTGCCGCACAGCATCGGCTGGATTTCGCAGGCGATGGTGCGATTGCGGATGGCCTGGACGACTTCAGCTTCGGACAGCTCGCCTTCTTCCAGGTACTTGTTCATCAGCTCTTCGCTGGACTCGGCCGCGGCTTCGATCATCTGCTCACGCCACTTCTTGGCGTCCGCGACGAGCTCGGTCGGGATGTCCTTGTATTCGAACTTCATGCCCTGGGACGCTTCGTCCCAGAAGATGGCCTTCATCTTGATGAGGTCCACCACGCCCTTGAAGTTTTCCTCGGCCCCGATGGGGATCACCACCGGTACGGGGTTGGCCTTCAGGCGGGTCTTCATCTGGTCATAGACCTTGAAGAAGTTCGCGCCGGTGCGGTCCATCTTGTTGACGAACGCGAGACGGGGTACCTTGTACTTGTTGGCCTGACGCCAGACGGTTTCCGACTGGGGCTGAACGCCACCGACGGCGCAATACACCATGCAAGCACCGTCCAGAACGCGCATCGAACGCTCCACCTCGATGGTGAAGTCGACGTGGCCCGGGGTGTCGATGATGTTGAAGCGGTGTTCCGGATAGTTCAGGTCCATGCCCTTCCAGAAGCAGGTCGTCGCGGCCGACGTGATCGTGATGCCGCGTTCCTGTTCCTGTTCCATCCAGTCCATCGTGGCGGCGCCATCGTGCACTTCACCGATCTTGTGGTTCACACCGGTGTAGAACAGGATGCGCTCGGTCGTGGTGGTCTTGCCGGCGTCGATGTGGGCCGAGATACCGATGTTGCGGTAGCGCTCGATGGGGGTCTGACGAGCCATATGTCACTCCAGAAAGGGAAAGGCCGCCCCGACCGGTCAATGAGAACCGAAGTGGGGGCAGCCCGAATAGGGAATCGATCTCGACGAGGGCGGGATCAGAAACGGAAGTGCGAGAAGGCCTTGTTGGCTTCGGCCATGCGGTGCACTTCGTCGCGTTTCTTCATCGCGCCACCGCGGCCTTCAGATGCTTCGAGCAGTTCGTTGGCCAGACGCTGGGCCATCGACTTCTCGCTGCGCTTGCGGGCCGATTCCTTCAGCCAGCGCATCGCCAGAGCCATCCGGCGAATGGGGCGAACTTCCACGGGAACTTGGTAGTTCGCACCACCGACGCGGCGGGACTTCACTTCGACCAGCGGCTTGACGTTGTTCAGCGCGGTCAGGAAGATTTCCAGCGGATCCTTGCCGGCCTTCTTTTCGACCTGCTCCAGGGCACCGTAGATGATGCGTTCAGCCACGGCCTTCTTGCCGGACTCCATCACCACGTTCATGAACTTGGACAGATCAACCGATCCGAACTTCGGATCCGGGAGGATCTCGCGCTTGGGTACTTCGCGACGACGAGGCATTTCGATTCCTTTCAATGCTTCAGTTGGTCACCAGCTTCATCGTTTTGAGAGCTGACAACCGCAGGGGCCACACGTATATGGATAGGGGCCACCGACTTACTCGGCCGGCACACCCGACAACCGGGCGGGGCCGCAACAAGACCGGACGGTGTAAACCGATCAGGCCTTCTTCGGGCGCTTGGCGCCGTACTTCGAGCGAGACTGCTTGCGATCCTTGACGCCTTGCAGGTCGAGCGAGCCACGGACGATGTGATAGCGCACACCCGGCAGATCCTTCACACGGCCGCCGCGCACGAGCACGACGCTGTGTTCCTGCAGGTTGTGGCCTTCACCGCCGATGTACGAGATCACCTCGAAACCGTTGGTCAGGCGCACCTTGGCGACCTTCCGCAGAGCCGAGTTCGGCTTCTTCGGGGTCGTGGTGTACACGCGAGTGCAGACGCCACGGCGCTGCGGGCAGTCCTGCATCGCAGGAGACTTGGACTTCGTGACCTCGGCCTTACGGCCTTGGCGCACGAGCTGATTGATGGTCGGCATGGGTAACTTGTTCCCGTTTGAAGTTACGTGATTCCTTTCCGGCTACGTCCCGCGGACCGCCAGGGCGATGTGAAAGACACGTCGCGCGCGGGCGATCCCAGCAAAATTTGCCGAAAAGCCCGCCAGTATATCAACCTAAGCCCGATGGATGCAACGCCCGGCCCGAAAGGGGTGGGCGGTCGGGTCGTGCTGTGCTACAATCCTTGGCTTTTCGCGCCCAGGCATTTGGTGGGCGCTCTTTCCGTTTCGCTCGTTCGCGGGTGAAGCCTTATGGGTCAGCCCGGCCAATCGTTGTCGGGCATTGGAGAAAACGATGAGTCTTAGCAATCGTCTCGGGTTGCTGGGTCGCAAGGTGGGCATGATGCGCATCTTTACGGACGACGGCGATGCCGTGCCCGTGACGGTGCTGGATGTGTCCAACAATCGCGTTGCCCAGGTCAAAACCGTTGAAAACGACGGTTACAGCGCCCTTCAGGTCGCTTTCGGTTCGCGCAAGGCCTCTCGCGTGACCAAGCCGGAAGCCGGTCACCTGGCCAAGGCCGGTGTCGAAGCCGGTGAGCTGCTGCAGGAATTCCGCGTCGAAGCGGAAGTTGCTGGTCAGTACGCTCCGGGTGCCGCAGTGCCGGTTACCCTGTTTGCTGCCGGTCAGCAGGTCGACGTGCAAGGCACTTCGATCGGTAAGGGCTTTGCAGGCACCATCAAGCGCCACCACTTCGGTTCGCAGCGCGCCTCGCACGGTAACTCGCGTTCGCACAACGTGCCGGGCTCGATCTCGATGGCGCAGGATCCGGGTCGTGTGTTCCCGGGTAAGCGCATGTCCGGCCATCTGGGCGACGACACCGTCACCACCCAGAACCTCGACGTGGTTCGCGTCGACGAAGCCCGCCAGCTGCTGCTGGTCAAGGGTGCCGTTCCGGGCGCCAAGGGCGGTTTCGTCACCGTCCGTCCTGCCGTCAAGGCCAAGAAGGGAGCCAACTGATGCAACTCGAGCTCCTGAATGAACAGGGTCAGGCCACCAGCAAGGTGGATGCCTCGGACGCCGTGTTCGCTCGTGACTACAACGAAGCGCTGATCCACCAGGTCGTGGTGGCTTATCAGGCCAACGCTCGTCAAGGTACCCGCGCCCAGAAGGATCGTGAACAGGTCAAGCACTCGACCAAGAAGCCGTTCCGTCAAAAGGGCACCGGTCGCGCTCGTGCCGGTATGACTTCGTCGCCGCTGTGGCGCGGAGGCGGTCGCATTTTCCCGAACCTGCCGGAAGAAAACTTCGCGCAGAAGGTCAACAAGAAGATGTATCGCGCCGGTATGGCCGCCATCTTCTCGCAGCTGGCTCGTGAAGGCCGTCTGGTGGTGGTCGATTCGATCGCGATCGACGCCCCCAAGACCAAGTTGCTGGCCGCCAAGCTCAAGGCCATGAATCTGGACCACGTGCTGGTGATTGCCGACGAGGTCGATGAGAACCTCGAACTGGCTTCGCGCAACCTGGCCAATGTGCTGGTTGTCGAGCCGCGTTACGCCGATCCCCTGTCGCTGGTCTTCTACAAGAAGGTCGTTGTGACCAAGGCTGCGATCGACAAGCTCCAGGAGATGTTCGCATGAGCGCCCCCAAGTTCGACGAGGGCCGTCTGGCCCAGGTGCTGGTCGCTCCGATCATCTCGGAAAAGGCCACTCGCATCGGTGAGAAGAACAACCAGGTGTTGTTCAAGGTGCTGCAGGACGCGACCAAGCCCGAAATCAAGGCGGCCGTTGAACTGATGTTCAAGGTCGAAGTGGCTTGTGTTCAGGTGGCCAACCAGAAGGGCAAGGCCAAGCGTTTCGGTCGTACGACCGGTCGCCGTGACCACGTCCGCAAGGCCTTCGTGTCGCTGAAGGAAGGCCAGGAACTCAACTTCTCCGGGGAGACCGCGTAATGGCAGTCGTCAAAGTCAAGCCGACTTCGCCTGGCCGCCGTGCCGTGGTGAAGGTGGTGCACAAGCACCTGCACAAGGGCGCTCCGGAAGCTTCGCTGCTGGAGCCGCAGAAGCAGAACGCTGGCCGTAACAACAACGGCCACATCACCACCCGTCACAAGGGCGGTGGTCACAAGCACCACTATCGCGTGGTCGATTTCCGTCGCAACAAGGACGGCATTCCCGCCAAGGTCGAGCGCATCGAGTACGACCCGAACCGTACGGCTCACATCGCCCTGGTGTGCTATGCCGACGGCGAGCGTCGCTACATCATCGCTCCGCGTGGCCTGGAAGTCGGTACAACCGTTCTGAGCGGCGCTGAGGCCCCGATCAAGGCCGGCAACACCCTGCCGATCCGCAACATCCCCGTGGGTTCGACCATCCACTGCGTCGAGCTGCTGCCCTCCAAGGGTGCGCAGATCGCCCGCTCGGCTGGTACCAGCGTCACGCTGATGGCTCGCGACGGCCTGTATGCCCAGATCCGTCTGCGCTCGGGTGAAGTCCGCAAGGTCCACATCGACTGCCGCGCCACCCTGGGTGAAGTGTCAAACGAAGAGCACAACCTGCGCCAGTACGGCAAGGCCGGTGCGAAGCGTTGGCTGGGTATTCGCCCGACCGTCCGCGGTACCGCCATGAACCCGGTGGATCACCCGCACGGTGGTGGTGAAGGTCGCACTGGTGAAGGCCAGGCCCCGGTGTCGCCGTGGAACACCCTGACCAAGGGCTTCCGTACCCGCAACAACAAGCGCACGCAGACGTTCATCGTTTCGCGTCGCAAGAAATAAGGGGTCGAACTCATGGCTCGTTCTCTGAAGAAGGGTCCGTTCGTGGACCATCACCTCGTGGCCAAGGTCGACAAGGCCGTTGCCACGAAGGACAAGAAGCCGATCAAGACCTGGTCGCGTCGTTCGACGATCCTGCCCGATTTCATCGGTCTGACGATCGCCGTTCACAACGGCAAGCAGCATGTGCCCGTGTACGTGACGGACCAGATGGTCGGTCACAAGCTCGGTGAGTTCGCCCTGACCCGTACGTTCAAGGGTCACCCCGCGGACAAGAAGGCCAAGCGCTAAGGAGCATTGACGATGGAAACCAAAGCAATCGTCCGTGGCGTGCGCCTGTCCTGCGACAAGGGCCGCCTGGTGGCTGACATGATCCGCGGCAAGCCCGTTGATCAGGCGCTGAACATTCTGACGTTCACGCCCAAGAAGGCCGCCGGCATCATCAAGAAGGCGCTGGAGAGCGCGATCGCCAACGCCGAACACAACGACGGCGCTGACATCGACGAACTCAAGGTCAAGTCGATCTATGTGGAGCAAGGCACCACGCTGAAGCGTTTCTCGGCCCGTGCAAAGGGTCGTGGCAATCGCATCAGCAAGCCGACCGCCCACATCTACGTGACCGTCGGCAACTGAGGGGCATCATGGGACAGAAAATTCATCCGACTGGCTTCCGCCTGCCCGTCACGCGCAACTGGTCGTCGCGCTGGTACGCAGGCAACCAGAACTTCGCCTCGATGCTCGCTGAAGACATCGAAGTTCGCGAGTTCCTGAAGAAGAAGCTCAAGAACGCCGCTGTGTCGCGCATCCAGATCGAGCGTCCGGCCAAGAACGCACGCATCACCATCTTCTCGGCACGTCCGGGTGTGGTGATCGGCAAGAAGGGCGAAGACATCGAAGCGCTCAAGGCCGAACTGACCAAGCGTCTTGGCGTGCCGGTGGCCGTGAACATCGAGGAAGTCCGCAAGCCGGAAACCGATGCTCAGCTGATCGCCGACTCGATCACCCAGCAGCTCGAAAAGCGCATCATGTTCCGCCGCGCCATGAAGCGCGCGATGCAGAACGCCATGCGCCTGGGCGCCCAGGGCATCAAGATCATGTCTTCGGGTCGTCTGAACGGCATCGAAATCGCCCGTACCGAGTGGTACCGCGAAGGCCGTGTGCCCCTGCACACCCTGCGCGCCGAGATCGACTACGGCTTCTCGGAAGCCAAGACCACCTACGGCATCATCGGTGTCAAGGTCTGGGTCTACAAGGGTGACCGTCTGCCGAACGGCGAACTGCCGGCTGCTGCCCGCGAAGAGCGTCCTGAAGAGGATCGCCGTCGCCGCGGTCCGCGCAGCGACCGTCCGAACGACCGTCGCGGCCCGCGCCGTGATGGCGCCGCTGCTGGCGATGCCAAGCCGGGTGTCAAGCGCGTCGTGCGCGCTGCAGCACCCGCGGCCGCTGCCAAAGGAGAATAAGGAATGTTGCAACCTTCCCGTCGCAAGTTCCGCAAGGAACAAAAGGGGCGCAACACTGGCGTCGCAACCCGCGGTGCCGCCGTGTCGTTCGGCGAGTTCGGTCTGAAGTCGACCGAGCGCGGCCGTATCACGGCTCGCCAGATCGAAGCCGCCCGCCGTGCCATCTCGCGCCACATCAAGCGCGGTGGTCGTATCTTCATCCGCATCTTCCCGGACAAGCCGATCTCGCAGAAGCCGGCCGAAGTGCGTATGGGTAACGGCAAGGGCAATCCGGAGTACTACGTGGCTGAAATCCAGCCGGGCAAGGTGCTCTACGAAATCAATGGTGTGCCCGAGGCCCTGGCTCGCGAAGCGTTCACGCTCGCCGCTGCCAAGCTGCCGCTGCGCACCGTGTTCGTCAGCCGCGCCATCGGCACCTGAGGAACAGGAGACCTGCAATGAGTAAAGCATCTGAACTCCGCGCCAAGGATGTGGCTGCGCTCGAAAAGGAAATCAGCGACCTGCTGAAGGCCCATTTCGGTCTGCGTATGCAAAAGGCCACCCAGCAGCTCACCAACAACACCGTCCTGCGTGCTACGCGTCGCGATATCGCTCGCGCCCGCACGATCCTGGCCGAGAAGAAGAAGGGAGCTGAGCAATGAGCGAAGCCCAGAAGAACACCCGCACCCTGGTCGGCAAGGTCGTCAGCGATAAGCGCGCCAAGACCGTGACCGTTCTGGTGGAGCGTCGTGTCAAGCACGAGCTGTACGGCAAGATCGTTACCCAGTCGCGCAAGTACCACGCTCACGACGAAAACAACGAGTTCAAGCTCGGTGATGTCGTCGAGATCGCTGAAAGCCGTCCGCTGTCGAAGACCAAGTCGTGGGTTGTGACCCGCCTGGTCGAAAAGGCTGTGGCGGCCTGATCGGTCCTGCGATCCGGGCCTCGGGCCCGGGCTCCTTCCGGGGCCTGGTTCCGAAGTTCAAAAAAACCGGCGTATCCCGCAAGGGACCGCCGGTTTTTTCATGGATTTTTCAGACTTAGGGGTAGAACGCCCGCACCGTATAGCCGGAGATGGCCGGGGTGTCGTAGTGGAAATCGAGCTGCCAGCCCGATTCGGACTGAGATTCCAGGGTGTTCCGGGTCACCCCAAAATCGGCCGGAGTCAGCACGCGGCGGACCAGCACGGCGCCCGAGATGTCGGTCAGGGTCAGTTCGAGGTGTGGCGGCGCGATCTCATGGTCGAGCCGGTTGCGGATCAGCACATTGAGGCGGTAGCCGATTTGCTCGGAGGGCCGAGTCAGCGCACTGCTTTCCACCACGACCGCATCAATGAGCTTCGGGGGTTCGAGCACGCATCCGGTGGTCTTGCGGCAGAGATCCTGGACCAGTGGACGCAGGGTTGGGGACCGCGCACCGATCAGGTCATGCCATTGAATCGCCGCCTGCGTCGACAGGGCCAGGGCGCTGCCGATTGCAATGATCGCCAGGGATACCCGAACCCAGGGACGCTGCCAGCGGGCCTTGCTGTCAGCGCGTCGGACGAAGGCGGGGATGAGTGATTCGTCCGCCGAGACGACGGGGGCCGATGAGCCTCGATGGCTGCTGGACGAGCGGCGCCGCCCACTGCTGCTTCGCCCGCCGCTGCGGGAGGAGGACAGCTCACCAGCTCCGGTGGGGCGAGACGAGCCCGACGGAGTCGAGACATCCTCGTCGTCGGGGGCGCTTCTCTGGGCCTGGCGTTGCTGGATGACGGAGGAAGGCTCCAGTTCCTGGATCAACTCCTTGGCCCGGGCCGCCTCGACCTCCTTGTCCGTCCCGACATCCTCGATCAGGAACAGCGTCGAGGAGTCGGCGTGTTCTTCCGGTGCTGATGGGTCGACGGCGCCTACGCCCATGACCTCGTCGCCGGCCGCGGTGTCGACGAAGGCCAGGGATTGAGGCTGGGTGTTGGGACCTGGGTCTCCGAGGTCGGCCTCTGCAATGAGCTCTGGGGGCTGGGGCGAAACGAAGGTCAGTGCGGCCGCCGGTTCATCAGGCTGTGGACCCGGCGTGGGAGTCAACTCGGCACCCGCCAAGTCGGACGCCTGCGGCAACCCGGTATCGACGACGAATGATCCGCCGCCGACCGTGCCAGAGGACGGCTCTACCTCACCCAGGGCCTCGGCCAGAGACACTTCGGAGGTGGCGGGCGGCGCAGGAGCCGGTACCTCCGAGCCTGACGGAACAAGCAAGTGCTCCTCACCCAACATGGCGGGGCGGGTTTCGGCCCAGGCTACATCAGGTTCGATCAGGTCGCTGCCGTGACGTGATAGCGCCGAAGAAGGCGCCGATGGATTCAGGGCTGAAGAGTGCGGCGTCGGTCCGGCGGGTGGCGCCGACTCCTCAAGCTGGAAGAGACGCTCCAGCGCATCGAAGATCTGGCGGCAGTGACCGCAGCGGACCCAGCCCTCCGAGGCGCGGAGCTGATCCTCCATGACGCGGAAGACAGTTCCGCACGACGGACAGGAGGTAGCAAGACTCATGGGTGAATGATCGCACCGAACCGGGCCGAGCGCCTCAGGCTGGCCGTGTGGCGGTCAGCAGAACCCAGCCATCTTCACGATCAGCGACGCCCAGTTCCAGTCCAGGCTGTTCGGGACCCGAGGCCTGACGGTAGACCTGCTGGAGCTCCTCGACCTGTCGTTCGAGGAGTCCGGCCAGCACCAGCGAGCCTCCCGGAGCGACATGGCCGCACAGCAGGGGTGCCAGCACTTTCAGCGGAGCGGCCAGGATATTGGCCAGCACCACCGGGTAGGTGCCTGCGGCCAGATCGGGCAGTCCGGCGCGGACCTCGACCCGGTTGACTTGGGCATTGGCCCGCGTCGCCTCGATCGCCGCTTCGTCGATGTCGACCGCGTCGATGTGGGTCGCTCCGTGCAGGGCTGCTCCGATGGCCAGGATGCCCGAACCACAGCCGTAGTCGAGCAGCCGGGGCCAGGGACGGGCCAGGTCGGCGTTGCGGGCGATCCAGCGCAGGCACATCCGGGTGGTCGGATGAGTGCCGGTACCGAAGGCCAGACCGGGGTCGAGCTGCATCACGCGCTGGGCCTGCGGCGGGGCCTGATGCCAGGAGGGCACGATCCAGAATGTGTCGGTGACCGGGACCGGATCGAACTGGGACTGGGTCAGCCGCACCCAGTCTTCCTGCGGCACGATCTGCAGACCCTGCAGATGGATATCCTGTGCCCAGTCCTGCGCCAGCAGCATCGTGGCGGACTCGGTGGCCTGAGCTTCGGTCTCGAACAGGGCCTTGAGCACCGAACGGCGCCAGCCATGCATCCGCTCGGCCGCCGGCATGCCGGGCTCGCCGAAGATCGGTGCTTCATCCGGCGTGTCGGCGTCGGCATCCTCGACGGTGACGGCCAAGGCCTCCAGCTCCATCAGGGCATCCGAGGCTGTCTCGACCCGGTCAGCCGGGACGAGCAGCAGCAACTCGACCATCGACGGCGACTCGGTGGGGCTCATCTGCGCGGTCATCCGCGTTTGTGCTGGGCCATCCAGCCTTCGAGGTAATGGATGGTGGTGCCGCCTTCGATGAAGTGGGCGTCAACCATCAGCTCGCGGTGCAGCGGGATGTTGGTCGAGATGCCTTCGACCAGCGTCTCGCTCAGGGCGCTGCGCATGCGGGCCAGGGCCTGCTCGCGGGTGTCGCCATGAACGATGACCTTGCCGATCATCGAGTCGTAGTTCGGCGGCACGCAGTAGTTCGAGTAGACGTGTGAATCGACGCGCACGCCCGGTCCGCCGGGGGGGTGCCACAGCGTGATCCGGCCGGGCGAGGGACGGAAGTTCCACGGATCCTCGGCGTTGACGCGGCACTCGATGGCGTGGCCGCGCAGGTGGATCTGCTTCTGCGTGAACGGCAGCTTCTCGCCCGCAGCGATGCGGATCTGCTGCTGCACGATGTCGACACCGGTGACCAGTTCGGTGACCGGGTGCTCGACTTGCACACGCGTGTTCATCTCGATGAAGTAGAACTCGCCGTCCTCGTAGAGGAACTCGAAGGTACCGGCGCCCCGATAGCCGA
>Ga0228698_1000604_pt1 | contig 24542 bp, 23 predicted proteins | sample McNCre117_Aug_MG_FD_178015 | JGI IMG/M metagenome (GOLD analysis project Ga0228698, IMG submission 178015) | Freshwater microbial communities from McNutts Creek, Athens, Georgia, United States - 1-17_Aug_MG | ecosystem: Environmental > Aquatic > Freshwater > Creek | place: USA: Georgia...
TGAGTCCTTAAGAGCGTAGAGAATATAGATCCCACCGCTTAACAGACCAAGGAACGCCCAATCTTTAAAAGCAGTAAAATCCATATTAACTCCTTAGCTCAAAGTCACGCTGCCATCGTTGTTAACAACATAAGCATACGGAGGGATAAGCGGAACCCATGAAGGATCTACAAGAGCGATAATCTCTTGAAGTTTAGCATGGGCTTGAAAAGCTTTAGCTGCGTCTACTCCGAAATCGTTAAGAACAGCTTGAGCTTCTTCCTTGGTTTTATTTACAAGCTGCCCTCGTTGATCGCGTTTCTTCCACATCTGAGCAAACGATCCAATGCAGTTATGCTTGCAAATCTTCAGAAACTGCGTGTTTGATCGTTTAATCAACTCACAATCAGACGGTTCTTGCATTTGTTCTGGGGGTAAAATTAGTGCCATATATTCTCCTTAATTTAAAACTTCTATCGTAAAGTTTGTTAAACTGATTGTGTTACTTGCTGAAGCTGTGCCCCATTGAATAGTAACGCTTAAAGCCTGACTTGCAGTGGTATTAATTGTTGTCGTGGCAGTGTTTGTCCACGCAAAGTTATTAATTGAACCAGGACTTGTTAGCTTCTCAGCATAAAAGCCCTGAGCAAAAACAGTTCCAGTAGCTCCAGTTGTTCTGTTTGTAATATCAGCTTCAAACATAAACCCATCATTAGATGCGGCTGTCGATGTTTGTACCCCTGTATCTAAAACAATAGTTGATCCTAGTTTTGCCTTAACTCTTAAAGTAGGGGTTCCACTTGTTGAATGGAAACCGCGTCCTTTAATACGAATAGTTTTCCCTGCCACAAAAAAGTTAGCAGGAAGAGTCTTGGTTCCCACTCCTGTCGATGTAAAATCAGTTTCAGACGTTGTATTAGATACAGTTCCAGTGGTAGTCTGAGTAAAAATACAACCAACTAAGTTCTGCCCCAATCCTGCTTGAAAAGTCGATAAACATTTTTGACCTACATTTGATGCAATGTCACCCTCAACAGAGACCCCTGTCGTAGGCGTGCTTTTTATAATACCGTATTGATCAACCGCAAATATTGGAGCATTCCCCACGTCATAAAGCTCTAAGCTTAAACTTGTTCCGTCGCTTGTGTTACCGAAAAACGCACCGCCTTCGTATCCATTTGTGGCGATTTTGTTTGACGAGTAAAATCTCATGCCGCCACTATTAAATGTAACGTCGGACGTAGTTCTTAGCTTTCCTGCGATAACTAAATTTTGATCCGGCGCTACGCTAACGTCAATTGTGGGATTATTGTCTGAGTCAATTGGATCTGAGGTGTTCATTAATAGACCACCACCAAACAAAGAAACCGATCCGTCTTGATGAAGCTCCGTTCCCCCAGCCATCCATAAACCACCGTTAGCTGAGAAAATTACAGATTCGCCTAGTGATGGAGAAAGTAAAGAAAACGCACCTCCTGTGCTACCGTCGATTTGAAATAAAACCTCTCCGTCAACTGAGCTAACATCAAATCTTCCACCTGATACATCTTTATTGATGCTAACGCCGCCAGAATTAATCGTTACACCAATGGCATCAAAGCTAGCCGAACTATTATTTAGAAGTATTGGATAATCTGTATAAGTCATTAGAACAATATCTCCGTAACTATTACACGAGCGGCACAGTTAATATTTGTTGAATCTGTATTTTGTACTCTGATTCTCAAGTTAGCCCCAGAATTATCGTCAATTAAAAGAGTCCACGCCTCAGGAGGGGCGCCTGCGTTCGATCCCATATCAGCCGCAGAAATTTGAAGAGTGGCAAGAGTCACTACGTTGCTAGCGTCAACCGTTACTATAAATCTTCTCTGCCAATGCGCACATTCGCCTGAACCATCTAAATTATAAGCTGATACTTCAATGGTTCCTGCCATAAAACTTGTTGAATAATGACTTATAACAATTGAAGAACCATCTAAAAATAATTCTTGAGTTGTTGGCCCATTACACTGAGCACGCAATGTAAGTAAAGTCTCTTGAGCGTCACCTTTGAAACCAATATAGCCAGACGCGTGTGATCTTTGACCATACCGTTCAGCCGACGCTCCAACACCGCCGACAACACAAGAATACTCACCTACCGTTTGGTTGTCTCGACCACCACAAATTGTGCTAGAATTAGCACCCGCTAAAGCTATATTATTTGATCCACCTACGATAACCACGGATGACAAATTGTCAGACACGTAGTTCCCGTCACCGCCACCAACAAGACTATTACTAACAGAAGTACCAATATAATTTCCATCACCTGTTATGATAGTGCTGAATTGTGTTGATGAACCAATCTGGTTGTTCTGACCTGCACCGATCATACTCCAACCAACTGATGAATGAATGGTGTTATTGTATCCAGTAAAGATCCCAGACGACTGACAGCTACTTGCCTCAATGGTGTTTTGCTCACCGCTGACTACCGCGCACCCATAGCTACCTGAACCAATTGTTGCATTTGATCCGGCACCTATGAAATTGCGATTTGAGCCGTCGTCGATTATATGACCTTCGCCTGCACCGATCTTATTTTCTGAGCTGCTTCCAATCGTGCTTGTATCACCAGCTACAATCGCTGATTTTGTACCTTTATTGTTATGAGCGTTACCAGCACCAATGAATGAGTAATTAGAGTTTTCCCATATTTTTGATGACGTGCCCGATACAATCGCAGCATTGCTACTTAATATTGTATTGCTACCACCAGCCACAATCACTGAAGCAAGAATGTTTGGATATAATGAGTCCCCAATTACGTTTGTTGTTCCTGCCACAATGACAGAATCAACAGCTCCGTGAATTACGTTAGATTCCCCTGCAACAATTGCACAGTGATAACCAGTATCCGTGCCAAGATCGTCTATGATATTAGATCCACCAGCTCCGATAAATCCGAAATGCTGAGTTAGTGAATGATCGTGACCTGCTATAATACCTGATCCATAGTTTGTCACTATGTTTTGATTTCCTGCCAAAATACCAGAGTTGTAATTATCGCCCGAACCAATGGAAATATTGTTGGATGCGCCTGCGCAGATAACGCTGTCATTTGCGCCGATAAAATGATCGTGTCCTGCGAGAATCGACGATTTGTCAACATTATCACTAAATGTCTGAGTATCACCCATCGCTAACGTACGAAATACGTTTGAGCCGTAAGTTACAGTCTGAGTTAGTTTAATGTTGGCTTCGGTAGTTGAAACGTCTACGACAGCTATAGGGTTATCGGTTCCTACTCCTAGAAATCCGTTTGAGTAATCCCACGTTAAATCACTCGACCCACCGAATGAGCCTGAGTTGTTAAATTGAATTGATTTATCAGGCGAGGCAGGAGTACCGCCTCCGCCGCCCGTTGAGGCAATTGTAATTGTATTGCCCGAAGGCGTTAATGTGATATTCGCTCCAGCAGCAAGTACAACGGCTCCCGTTAATGAGTTTAAACTTGATACTCCAGACAAGGAACCTCCTACCCAGCTAAAAAAAGAGGACGCTATTAGCTTTGGCACCCCACTTGCTGAAAATGTTGTACAATTAAATCTAACCTGATCAAACAAACTAATGTCAACCGGCGTCCCAGAGGATAATCCAGCTATAGTTGCAACGGTTGTGAAATTTGTCTGGCCAAGAATCCTTGCCTGAACCTCTACAATGTTCCCTGATCCAACTCCTTCGATAACTACAGAAATGGTGTTGTTAGTTGTAACAATCCATGTGGCGTTATCTCCGATTAAACCAGTAGAATTAAACTCCTCACTAATAACCAACTTAAACGGTTGGTAGTTAGTAAGAGAGCTATTTACATTGCGCATTACTCACCGATAGCCTGAACTCTAACCGTTATAGCGCCTGTGCCGCTTGTCTTAGTCCAAACAAGACGAATCCATTGATAGCAAATATCAGTCTTAGGGATTAGAAAACTTCCCGTTCCTGTGACTGATACCGTGGCGCCGGAAATGTCAGACCAATTCACGGGGCCGCCTAGAATACCGGGGGCATCGTTTGAGCATTGGACTTTCAATGTCCCAACAGGAGAAGATCCCGTGACTACAGCCTGAGCTGATAATTGTAATAAATATCCGCTAACCAAAGCTGCGCCATTGGCACTGCTTAGATCAGAGGACGATACTGCTACTTCGTTTAGTTGTCTCATTATCGGACTCTCCTTGCGCTTATGTATGAATCGGAGTTATAGGTTGCACCGCCTAGAGTGGTGTAAGTTAACGCCGCAGTTATATAAACAGTTGTTGTGGCAGAAAGACTTATTCTGCGACGAGAAAGAGATAAATATTGTAACGCGCTAACAGGAAGAGTGGCCGCTAAGATTGCAACCCCGCCATTATTAGTTGAGTCGCTTCCATCGTTTGTTGTTGAGATCTGAGCCAATAAACGAGTTGCGGCAGTTGTTCCGCCGCCAGTATAACCACAAACACCCTCAACATCCCAGTCACCCGCTGTTAAAGAAATACTAGCAACGGTTTTAAACGATCCAGATGCAGCAGGAGTAATGCCGCCAGCGCTATTGGCAGATATAAGCTCACCAACAAATCCAGCAGAAGCACTATCATTAGTAGTTGTTCCTCGAATCGCAGTGCCAGCCGTATTTGTTACGTTAAGTAAAATTGTAGCATCTGATTTTTCTACAGTTACAATATTAGAAGTTTGGGTTGAATGACCCTGAACTCGCATTTGTATTTCATCAGCCGAACCATCAACGAATTTACCCGTTGTTGTTGTATTGGACATTGTTGGCGTGCCAGTGCCGCCTGATAAAACCCAGTTCCCAGCGGTTCCAGCGGAGGACACCTCCATTGAGTCTGAGTCAGTCCAAACAATTCCGCCAGCAACGGCAGTCATGTTTTTATTTGTGCCGCCATTAGCTAATGGCAAAACACCAGTTACTTTAGTCGTAAGGTCAATCGACCCTGCAAGCATTGCATTAGTAACTTTGGCCGCGCCAATCGTTGTAGTTATTGCGGTTGTTCCGCTACCCGATACATCGCCTGATAATGTAATCGTTTGGTTTCCAGTCAAATAAGTCGAGGTGTCAATGGAGAGTGCGCCTGTGCCACCGGAAGTTTTAACAAATCCGTTTGATGTGAGATTGCTAAGAGTCGAGATATTCTGTGATGTATTTACAGTAATTGTATTTACGGATCTCGTTAAACCAGTTGAAAACGTGAGAGCCGATTCTTTACCGTTAAACGTAGTCCAATCAGCAGAAGATAAAAACCCTGCAACTGAACCAGAAGCTTTTTGCCCGTTAACATAATCCAGAGAGATAACACCACTTGATGAGTTAAAATCTGCTGCCGTAAATGCAGCAGCTCCTTTTGTTGTGCCATCAGCAGCAGCATCAGCAATTGAGATCGCAGGAGTGTTACCACCTGAGCTAGCAATAGGACTTGTTCCGCTAACAGATGTTACAGTGCCAGATCCTTTTGAATTTAATTGTGTTTGAATCGCAGATGTAACGCCTGAGAGATAGCCTAATTCCGTTGAGGTAACAGCGCTTGAAGTTAATACTTTAGAAGCATCCGTTACAACAGCTCTTGAGGCTGTAAGACTTGGAACCGTGATTCCCGATCCGTCCCATTGAAGCTTATTTGTAGCTCCAACAACTAATTTGTAATTATTCCAATCAACGGACTGATTGCCGCTTGTTGTGGAAAGAACCCCGGAAACTAAATCAACTTGTTGAGGATTGAGACCGGCATCGGCTGATCCTATGTATTTAGCAATTAAAAGAGTACTAGCCGGAAAATAAGCAAAGTTAGAATTATCTTGAGCTAAATTGGTTCCGCTATCAATAAATAAAACTGACTGAGCAGTGCCACTTGTTACAGCAGCTCCGATAGCCATACCGCTTCCGCCCCCGCCTCCGCTTGCAGAAATAGTAATCGTGTTGCCAACAGGAGTAAGCGTTACGTTTGAACCAGCGGCTAAAGTAACTGCGCCAGTTAATGAATTTAAACTTGTTACCGCTGATGTTAGTCCTAATGCCGGAAAGCGAATATATTGTGAACTCATGTTACACCATTTTCGCTGTTAAATAGCCCTGAAGAGTACCAGTGCCAGATGTTTTTGTGTATTTAACTCGCATCCAAGGAGCAGAGATTTGATTAATATCAATGTAAACTGAACCAGCAGCTCCAGATGCAACTGGAGTGATTGAAAAGCTCATAGGAGTCCAAGTCCCAGCATTAATCACGTTGCCTTGTTGGTCTTGTTGATAGTCAATTGACAACTCAACTGAAAACGTACCTGTAGGAGTGCCAGTAAAAACTAACTGCAAACCAATATTATCCAAAAACTCAATATTGGAAACTGCTGATGTTATTGAAGATTGAGACATATCGCCGTTGACGATATTCTGGAACTTTAAAAGATTACTTTTACGCATTGCACCCTCTCTTGGAGCTAAGGCTGTTGGCCTTGGTTATATAGTAGTCTTAATGTCTTAAGTGGCTAACCGCCCTAGCCTGACTCGGTGTCTGATATGCCGAGGCATAGTTATTTAATGACTTCATGCCCATTTTCTTAGGCTGGGGCATCTGTTGCTGTTGTTGGGCCGGATGAGGCTGAGCTGACATAATTCCCAGCGGTGACATTGTGCTATCTAGCGGTTGACCCATAAACATCGAGAGACCGATTTTAGTCTTATATGGTATCTGAATCCCGTTGTGAACTGCCTCAATCATTTGATGATTAATCTTCTCGTTCATGCGAGCGTATAATCCTGGATACAACGTGTTCAGATGTTTTAAATCATCTTGAGTTACCGTTCCTTGTTTTATGTCTTTAAACACAATCAAAGGATTAAGCGCGATATCTAAAGCCCGATCATATTTAGCTTTGGCCGTTTTACTGACTTTCGGTTCTCCATCAAGAGGAGACATTTTGTCCTTAGAGGGCCTAAGCGAGTTTAAATAATTTACAGCGTTTGTTTTTACTTGAGCAATGGCAACACCGTGGTCAGGCATATAATGCCCTACTTGATCTTGGTCATCCATAAGAGGAGTGTTGTTAGCCTCAAGCTCTTGTAACTTCTTATCTAACTTCTCACGATCTTTTACATCAATAACAGCAGTCGGTAGCGCTACCTTGCCAGCGTTAAATATGGCCTGAGCGCCTTTGGCGATTTTAGTCTCGCCTTTTATTGTATTAGCGATATAACTAACCATTTGTTTAAACGCTGTTGGATTTGATGCCACATCGGTTCCTACTGTAGCAAGTGCCGCTAATTCAGCAGCTTTTCCGCCGCCAGCAGAAGCAGCTAATTCATCTAAATGTGGCTGAGCTTTTAACAGTGCGTATTTTGCGGCATCGGATACGTTTTGCCATGCGCCAGATGGAGTGAACATATGGCTTAAAACGCCGGTCGGAGTCGTATTGGAATAACTTGCAATTCCAGGGATATGGCTTTTTGCAATTTGTAAATCCTCTAATAACTGCCCTTTACCTGGAAAAAGTCTTTCGGCAATCATGGGATCTAAATTCTGAGGACTAACCTGAGTTAAAAATTTGCTTGTTGATAATTTGCCTTGTTTACCCTCACCAAGCTCTAGTGAGTTTATTCTAAGGTCTCTTTGAATGGCTCTTTTGGCGAGAGTGTATTGATTTGGGAAATTCTTCTCCATAAAAGCATTTTTAGCTTCATTATCTAAAGAGAAAAACTTTGGAATTATTTTTGAATCATCAACATTTAAAGCCTTGCCAAGAACTTTCTTAATGCTCGATGCTTTGCCGAGTTTAGCGTTTACCCCAAAATCACCCAATAAGGTTTTAAAATCAGAATAGTTTTTTCTAGTATCTAATAACTTGTTATAAGTTCCTTCAGGAACTAATTTAGCTTCTTCTGCTGCCTTAAGGCCGCCAGATTCTATTTCTTTAACCGCGTCTTTTGCTGCTTTCCAGATTTGAGCCTCTGGCCCTGGGCCACCAGGAGAAGCGTACATTGGAGCCATTTTGTCATTTATAAATTCATAAGTTTGTTTTGCACCACCGGCGGTATCTAATTTTAAAATCCTGTCGGATAGCTTATTTGCTAAATTGGCAAGATCTGCGTCCTCTGCGACATAGGGATGCTTTAATATTTTCTCTACAGCATTAAGCTTAATTTCATTGCTTAATGGTGCCTTGTATAACTCCTTGTCAAGCTCATCAAACGACTTACTTATTGGCTCATATATTTCGTTTAATTTGTTTCTTGTGCCTTCAACAAGTCTTGATTTAATTTGAGAGTCTGGAATGTCTGCACGATATTTCAACAAATCTTCAACGTGATTTCTTAGAATATCATCAGTGGCCACACGCTCATTTCTCAATATGGTTCCAGTCACGGTTGGGTTATGACTTGTTAGCTCTGCCAAATCCCTCATTGTTTTATCTTTTAGAAGAGTTCCAGTTGGCGGCTCAGCGCCCAATCTCTCGAACGCGGCAGAAACATCTTTAGCCATCGGTGATTGTTCTGAGGCGGCGTTTTTTAAAATCTGTAATCTATCGCCTTCTAAACTTTTCATCATCTCAGGAGATAGGGGCTCTTCTTCGATAATATTTTTAACGGTGTTTAAACTACTGTTAACTTTGTTTCCAAATTTAGCCTTCCATAACTCACCGCCGGCACCTGTTAAACCACCAATGCCCCCACCCAATAATCCAGCTAAACCAATATTGGCAGCGGCGGTTCCAATGTTTTGTTGAGGATCAGAAAGCATCATTTTAGATACTTCATCACCGCCTTGGAATATTGCGCCTTCAATTGCGCCTTTAATTGCCTTGGCACCAATGCGTGATGCAAGGCCTGCTTCTGCACCGCCTAACCCAAGAGCCTCAGCGCCAGTTGCTCCAGCAGTTTCCATTGCGCCAGCAGCTCCAGCGGCAGCACCGCCAGTTAACAGTGATGGCAGAGCAAGCCCCGCCATTTGTCCCAGCATGTGACTGCCAGGATTTTCTTCTCTACGTCTTAGAATGTCACGTCTTTTAACTCCGGCCAATCGCTCAGCTAGAGTCCCAACACCAAAAGTTGCAGCACTAAGAGCGCCCTCACCAAACGTCTTTGCTTTATCCGCAAAAGAAGTATCGGGAGCTTCTTGCTCACCAATAAGATCATCTAAACCTTCTGGCTCGTTTTGAGCGGCCACAGGCGTAGCGTGTCCTATTAACTGATCTAGTCCTTCTGGTTCATTGTTAGGCATTATTTAATTCCTAATTGTTGTCTTGCTGCTGCCCATTTTGGATTATTTTTATTAGCCGGATCCATGGCCCAAGCTTTTATATTGTTTAATTTTTGTCTATCAATACCCATGGCATTTTCTTGGAATAATTTAGGATCAATCTGATACTGCTCTAAAGTTGGATAAGACACTCTTGGACTTGCATAATCCTCTAATTGTTTTCTTCTTAGAGCCCGATCTTCTGGAGAATCAGTTTTACCAGGTTTAAATTGCTCCATTAGTTTTTTATTTTCTTCTGGGTTAAATCTTCCAGTTAATTCTTTATTCAGCTCAGCAATAGCTGCATTAAGCTGACTTTCTTGAGCGCCTGAAAAGGCTCGTTGAGGATGTGCTAAAGCATAACCAGGGGTTTGAACTTTATTTACCATATCCCACGCTTTTAAAACTTGAATGCGTTTATGTGCCAGATCAGCCGCTTTTGCAGCCTCTTCTCTAGCCTTTGCTTGATCATGGGCTGGGATAGTATTTAGCAATAAAGCAGGATTGGCACCTTGTTTTACTGCTCCTTGAATTTGTTCTTTAATCTGCAATGGGCGCGTAATTTGATCGGTTTGCATCTGCCATTTGCCAAGCTCTTGTTGAAGACGAGCTTTAGCCATTGGGTCTTTCGCGTTAGCAATTGCTTCTTGCATTTTTAATCCAGCAATATCACGAGCATTTGCAATGGTCATGATACGGGCATCTCTTAAATTGCCCATTTCTCTAAGATTATCATCAAGCATACTTTTCTTTTTACCTAGGTCGATCTCTTGGGATCTAACATCGTTTTCAATTGCTTGATTAAGATATTTAGCAGCAGCGTTTTCTTGGTGAGTAAGGCCGGATCCAATACCTCCTAAGATAAGCCCAATAGAAGTAGCAATTTTTTGCCCAGTTCCCATATTGTGAAATAATCTGTTGGCATCAACGTGACCATTTGCGTAGTCAGCCATCAAAGCTTGTCTTCGTTCTTGGATTGGTTTTAATTGCTCTTGGTAGTCTTTATTGGCTTGCTCAATCTGCCCCATTTGTTCATGGGCAATGTCGGCTTCTTGTTCTCCAAGACCTCCTTGAACACCGGCCTCTAATTTAAGTCCTTTTTGATATTGATCAGAACCAGGCATCTGTCCAAGGCCTGGGCTAGGACTAGGTATGGAAGGAGCCTGCCCTGCTCCTTGTTGCATTTGTAGTTCAGCGCCTTGAGCAGGATTAGCCGCATATTTAGCATTAATAGCGTCTTCTTCTGCCTTATCCGTTACATCAAGCTGCTTCTTAATTGCATCAGTAGCAGCTAAAGTTGGCCCAGCTCCGATAATATTAGCTCCAGTTGCAATAGCCAATTCTTGTGGGGTCATTTGAGAAGCGTCTGGCCTTCCAGTCATTGTTGTGGTTAACCAATCTGGAAGTGGATTTTTAGATTCTTTAACTGGGTCTTTTAGAGATAAATCTGGAGCTTCTTGAGGGGCTTCTTCAACGCCTACCTCCATCCCACCTTTATAAAAATTAGACTTAGGATCTACTTTTTTTTTTGACATTACTTGCTTAACAAATTCAGCCGCGCCTTTTACAGGGTCATCGCCTTGCATAACATGACGAGGGATAACAACTTCGCCAGGAGATAGCATCGCTGGAACTGTGTCGTTAGAATAGCTGTCACCGTGAACTTTAGCCTTACCTGGAACTGATCCGCCTTCTTTCATTCCACAAATTCTCTGAGCGATAGAAGAAGATGGCCCATCAATCATACCGCCTTTGGCTTTTGCTTGAGGCATCATAGATGCTCCCAAAACAGTACCAGCTCCTCCAAGCAAACCACCAATGATACCATTTTGTGCTTGTTGATTGCCTGCTGCAACTCCTGCATTAATTTGATTAATGCCTAGTTGGTTCTGATTCTGAGAATTGATCGCGCTCTGGGCTAGGCCTTGTTGACCTTGTGCAAATTGATTGGCTCCGCTTAAAGCACCGGCTTGCTGTCCTACTTGTTGACCGGCTAATTGTGCCATCTGAGCCTGTTGGTTCTGCAACTGCTGTTGAGCTGCCAACTGTTGTTGTGCTCGCATAATCGCAGCTTGTCCTGTGGCTTGCTGTTGAAGCGCTCCGCCTTGCATCGCTGCTTGACGCGCTAAAAGACCGGCATTAGCTCCGGCACCACGTTGTGAGGCCATAAGAGCTGCTTGGTTCTGTGCGTTTTGACCTGTGGTCTGAGCTAACTGTGCAAGAGCAGGATTAGGGCCCTGTCCTTGAGCTTGTTGTCCTAATTGATTAGCTAAGGCTTGTTGTTGAGCAAATACATTAGATTGATTGCCAATACCGCCTTGAGCTTGGAGTGCTTGAGCAAAAGCCATTTGTTTAGCTAGGGCATCCTGGCCCTGACCGTATGCTTGACCAAAGTTAGAGCCCAAATTAGCAGGATTGACAAATTTTGATTGATCTACCTTGAAATCATTATTTGCGCCTAAAAGACCACCTAAAAAACCCATTCTATTCTCCTAATTCAAGTCCCAATAATACTTGGGGTAAACTCATAAAGCCATGATCCTGGGCTCTATTAATAGTACCGTTGTCTACCGAATAAGCTAGTATTCTTTTGACGCCGCGCTCTCGAGCACAAAAGATCAATTCATCTATAATTTCATCTAAAGCATGATGCCTGGCGACCCCAGGAGCGTATGGATTTGACACCAAACCGTCAATCATTGCCAGAGATCCCTCACACATCCTTAAAAACCCAGCCGCAATAGCTAGATTGTCTTTAAAGGCCACAAATCCAGTCTTGGCTAAATCTTCGGCCATTGCAGGGTCAAGACCTCTAAATTTTAACCAATGTTCAATCAAAGAGTAATGCTCAGGCGCATAATAACTCCTTAGCCTGATCATCCGACTGACACCGTTTGTTTGAGTTTTGGAGTTTGAGCCTTAACGCCGATCTGGAAGTTAATGCCCGACATATTAAACCCAGCGCCAGGAGTGCCGCCAGCCGTATAACTCTCTTGGATCTGAACCTGAACGGTTTGAAGTTTCTGTTGTCTGAAATAAACCTGCCATTGCTCTAAAGCATCAGCGCTATCTGGGTTAATAACACTCGATTGAGTGTACCCATCGTAATCGTAAGCAATATTACACGTAAGAGTGTGAGGACTTAAATAATCCCCAATAAAAGTAAAGAAGTAAGCTCGCTCAAATCCCTGAACCCCTGAAATATTCATAGGGCCAGTCGTAAACGACATTAAAACAGGGCTTGCCGTGGTGCCATCATAGTATTGACCGGCAGTTTCTTTAAATACCGCGCCTGATGAATTAATGAACGTGTGAACGTCATCATAAATCGTGCTTGATACCATTGGGATGCCGGTAAATGTACCCCATTGCCCAAAGAAGTAATCGTATACAAGAGTAATATCGTTAGACATTGCAAATCGAACTTGGTTGGTTCCTAGAATATTCACAGCACTCACAACATCATAAGAATTGTAAGCCTCAACTGGAGCCCCGATATAAGTTACCTGCATTGAGCGGTTTAATAACCAAATGCCTTTTTTGGACTGAAACATCAATCCTTCGGGAGTCTGAACTATTGATTGCTTGTTACTACAGCCCGCAATTGATGAAATGTAAATAGGTTCTGAGAAATCGTTATTTGCCCCGGTGTTATCCGGGCCAGTTCCAGTGATGTAAAAAATATCATTTTCTTTAAAGATAATTAATTTGTCATCCATTACCGCAAGAGCCGTGATGGGGCCAGAGGATACGTTAGCATTAGCATTCGGGCCGACGTAGATCGTGAACAAATCACTCATTTCTATAGGAGTAGCTTCGATAATCTGTTTTGAATACCAGATTACGTTTCTGTCTTCCGCATCAACTGAAAACAGTCGAGATTTGTAAATAGTCATACTTGATGAAGCGGGGGGAGCAATATTCTCAACGACTCCGCCAGTTGTATAAAGTAATTGAGAACCTGCCAGAGTCGAACCGGGATTAAATCGAACGTAATCAACAGTAGGATCGTTGGCCAACGTATAACCTAAAGAGTTAAAAGTCTGCTGAGCAGTAGACCACTGATAAAGATTTATTCTTACGTTGTTAGTTATGCTCTTATCTGTAACTCGAAGAGTTGGTACGGTAATAGTTAATCCGCGACTTCCAGGAGCCGCAGCCGTAATAACCGCTGAACTAACAAAGGCCGCAACAGATGGAGCTGATCTGTGAATATTTCCAGAAGAGTCAGTCCATTCATAAACGGCGATAAAATAATAATCCTGAATAGTAACATCTGAGCCGGTGTTGTGTACCGTAATACAATCGGCCTTAGTTGAATTGTTTAGAATATCCAAGTCTGGGTATAAGTTAAATCCTAACTCGACAGGCCTACGTCCATCGTACATTCTAACCAACCCACCTGATAGTATCAGTGAATTAGCTGCCTCAACGCTTTGAATGTCCTGGGTTCCAATAGTGATCTTTTCTAAATTAATTCCTAACTGAATCTGAAAAGCGCCGTTTGTTGCATCTTCGGTTAAAACCAAATCCTGATATAAATAAGCAAATGTTGCGACATTAGAATTTACGCTCACCGAATACATATTGTTTACGGTGTAGCCACCTGAATTTGACTCAGCGATTTTGCTTACGACTTTACCGGATGAGTTTAAAAGAAAATAAGTCGGCTGTGAGGTATAGTTTGTAATGCCGTCGCCGCCAGATGACGAGGTTGCAATAGTGTCTCGATTTGCCGAGTAAACCCCGATAACATAAACCGAACCGTTAACAATGAATGAACGACTCGCAAGCCCCAAGGATCTGCACAAGGAGTTTTTAGTTAAGGTAGACGGAGACCCAATATTTGTAGCGCGAGTTGAATAAGTAATTCTTCTGTCTTGAAGTTTGTAGATGCTTATATCAACCAACCAGTCACAAAATATTGTGAGGGTTCCGCCAGTGGCAGACGAGGTAACGTTTTTAATCGTTTCTCCTATAACGGGAGATATTGTGCCTGCCGATCCAACCTGAGCAATAGAAGTGTCAATTGTTATAGAGGTAATTGTATTGGTCGACTCTTTTACACCGGAAATGCAAATATAAGTAGGGCCGCCGCTTGTATCAGCGCACATTGAAATAAAATCACCGTTAATGGAAAATGATGTAGCGCTAGAAAGCGTTAGAGAAGAGTTCAATGTCTTAACATTTATTGGCCCAGTTCCATACGTGGTGTTCCACGCCATGTAAAGGATGTCATTAGCAACGACCCCATCATAAGATGGGCGATAGGTTAAGGTGGCACCGCTTAAAATGTTGGTATTTGGTTTGTAATTAGTTGCCACGGTTACGGCAGCAACAGGACTTGTTGGCGTTGCTGTTGGAATAGCTATATATTGAATATCGTAATTACTTGATCCGGCATCGGTTGAAAAAAGAATAATAAAATAGTTACCAAGTAAGAAGACTTTAGGCGATCCATTAGTAGTCCCGGCAGTTGCCGTAATAGTTGTTGGTTGAACAACAAATGCCCCGGTATTTGAATCAAGAATTGAATAATAAAACGCTGGGGGAGTTGCACCCCAGTTAGCACTAGGATCAATCTCAGTATACACAACACAAATCAATCCATTTGACGCTACAACCGAGTCAACCTGTCCTTTAGATAAAGGCGATTTAATAAGAGACATGCTCTCATTGTTGGCCGTTTGGAACGAGCCTTGATTAGTCCAAGAGTTTAAACCTGAATTGTAAGAATAAAGGCTATCGGAAACTCCGATTAGGTTCCCACCAAATGTTGAAAGATATGCACTAGAACTTAGCGCTGTCAGATTTGAATATCCGTTTCTCTTCTTTAAGAGCCCAGTCTTATCAAAGATGCTATTTTGAAGATCAGAAAACTTCCCAATAGGGATTTGCTTCGGATCGCTCTTAGTGTCAACGCCTTGTGCAAAGTTAAAAGCAACTGTATTTTTTTGTAGCGCCATTAGTACACAAACAGGCTAACTGTAGCCGTCCCACTTGAGTTAAGAGTTAATGTGGAAGAGTTAAACGCAGCCGAACGGTATATTTGAACCGCAGCATTTACGTCAACAATAAACCAACCTTGCGGAGTACGCCCCAAGAGGTGATTAATCACGTTGTCACCACTCACTAAACTAATATTGTTTAGCTGATTGCCAAAGTTAATGGGCTGATTGATAACCGGCTGAAGAACAGATGACCATCTCGATTGCATCATCATGAACTGGCGGGAATCGTCTTGAAAGATCGGGAGTATCATTTAGTACCCCGCAAAACCGCCGTCCCCATTTGCACCGCCATCGCCCCAACGGGATGACCAGTTACGGGTAGGGCTAATAGTATCAGCTTGACCGGCGTCGCGGTTAGTTGCTGACTCTTCAATTCTTTGTTTTAAATAAATCAATTCAGCGTCGAGCTTACTTGTGTCTGACTCTTCCTTATCCAAAGCATATTTAGCAGCACGAATAATCACGTATTGATCCCAGCCTGAGATTCCATCCATGATATCAGTGTCTTTCAACAGCTCTGTTAGTCTTGGGAAGTACCAAAGACCAAAATACTGCGCTCCTGATGGTACGGGAATAAACATAATGTTATTTCCAACCAATCGGTAGCGCATATTGAACACGCCAAGAAGATTGCTTGTTAACTGAGGATAGACGAATCTATTTCTTTCAATGAAGTCAAACTTCTTTAGTGTAACAAAAGCATTAGTAGAACTATCAAGGCCACAATCCACGCCGTATAATTTGTAGAGCGCAGGAGCCGCAGAATAGTTTTGCCCGTTTGGAAGAGCATAACTTTGAGCCCCTGTAGTTTGGATGATAAGCCTAGGCGCAACATAATAATCTTCATAAACCGTAATCAGAATATCATAAAGCTCATAGTAAGCTTGATTGATAAAATAATTCCATTCAGGAAGCTGAACAAACTGAGAGTTAACCCTGTCTGCTCGTTGTTGTGCTCGAAGACGTAAATCACCTAATGAACTCTGGCCCGGAAGCGTAGGAACAACCGATTGCGCGGCTGTGTACGTACCAGTGCCAGATCCATTAACTCCAGCAACTTTATAAAAATACTGAGTACCGACTGTTACAGATGAATCAAGGTAGCTATTCGTAGCAGGAGTGCTTACAACTGAGTAAGTCACTCCATCCGTTGATCTCTGAACTGAGTAAGACGTGGCAGTAGACACAAGATCCCATGACAGGAAGTTAGTCATGTTGCCGGTCTGAACCCAGTAGTTAGTAGGCGTTGATGGAACTGGCATTTAAGCCTCCAATTAAACGGAACTATTTTTAAGAACGATTTCCATTAACGCGATCTCGCCTGAAGCAGGATCGGTTGCGGTGCCAGCAGCGTTAAATACAACGCGCAAAGTACCAGCTGAAGCTACGGAATCAGTCTTAACCCACATAGCAGGCGAAGCAGGAGCGCTTGATCCGCTATTGAATACGTGACGAACTCCCAAAAGAGAATTGTATTTATCGGCCAGAGTGATTGTGTAATCACCAGCGCTGTTACGAACAACAGAAGAAACATAGCCATTGTTAGCGGCTAAAGTAGGAGCGCCCGAAGAACCGAAAGTAATTTTCATTGAAATTCTTGCTACGCTTCCGATATTGCTACCAGAAAATTGATACATACGACGATTTGCCATTGAGATACCTCATCACCTGCCAATTATCACCAAGGCTTAGCAGGGTTAGACCTTGGGTACTGCCGCGAGGTATTCACGGCTTGTAATATAGTCTTGGTGTCTAAAAGATTGGGCCACACAGTAAGGAGGAAGCCTAAACCTGTGCAGCCCTGGAGGGACGTACACGATTAGGCTACACGAAAAATAAAAAACCCCAAGCCAAATAAATGACCTGGGGTTCAAACTAACGCTAGACGTTAATTATTGGCTGAGTTGAACAACTGCGTTCCAGCCTGGAGCATTACAGATCAAGTTACCGTAGTAACCGATACGAATTTCCAGAGCGTCGGCATTGCCAACACGTAGACCTTCAAGACCTTCCAGTCCGTAGGTTAATACGTGAGGAGCTTTGCCGAGTGATCGCAATTTCAATGTGCTCATGCTTAACAAGTAAGCAACTTGCGCAGGGCAAGAACGATCAGGAACGATAGTGATGGGCCCATAAGGAGCATGAATACGGATACCAGCAAAAGCGATATCAGCCTCTTCATGCTTCACATCAACGTATTGCACTTTGGCGCCCAATGATTTCTCAAGAGCCGCATAGGATGCAAAGTTAATGAAGCACATATCGGGTTCTCCGCCTTCACGAGCAACAAGTGAAGCAGCGTCAATAAGAGCTTCTTCAATTGTTTCACTCGATCCATCGTAACGAACGCCAGCCAAACGTGTAACATCAGCAGAGCGATCAACGCCCCAGAATGAGTCACCGCTTGAAGGAGCAGTTACAGGCAACCAAGCAGCAAGGCCTGATACCTTGAGAGCGAGAGCGGTAGCCAAGCCACCTGATGCGAAGCTAACGTCACCTTGCACAGCAAGTTTCGAGAAGCTTGTAGACCAGTTGCTAGGAGTACCAGCAGAACCGCCTTGTGAAGTAGAAACAGTCAATGTACCAGCAGTACGGTTAACTGCGATAACATAACCAACGGCAGCGCCGGTTGATTGTGTAGCAGTTGTTCCTGATACGCTGTAGGAAACAAGTGACATACCAACTTCAAAGTTAACGATTTCAGCAGGCTGGGTAAGAGTAATAACGCCAGTAGAAATACTGGAGATAGTACCGCGTGAACCAGTGCCATCGCCAAACAAATCATGTGCCAAGTCGTTAGAAATGTTTCTAAAGCCTGTGTCCATGTTAAGTTTAGCTTCATCGACGAACGCGCCAGCGTCGTCTTTGGTAGCTTCAAGCAATTCGTTCGTGATAGTTACTAATTGATAGTTGCTAACACGGTAAACGAAGAACGAAGCCAATACAGGAGCGGTTTGGTTACCTTGAGCAGAGCTAAAGGTTGCCGAACGTCCTTGGGGAGTCGGTGCCCAAATGGGCTTGTTATCCTAAAGGCTTTTTATCCCTTAGTTCTTATACTTCCTGAGATAGTTCAAGGTTTTTTCGACAATCTGTTCATTGTCCTTTAAGAGACCCAATCCCCTATTACAGGTATCACATAAAAAGCCACGCATTTTACCTGTTTTATGATCATGGTCTATTGCTATTCTGCGATTCATCTTTGTGTGATGAAGTCCACATATTTCACAACAATTACCACGCTCATTTAACAGTTCATCAAACTCTTCAACGCTCAACTTGATGCCTGCGCGATTCTTCGTAACAGAAAGTCTTTTTTTGTTCTTTTCTCGGAACGACTTTCTTTGGGCTCTTATTTTATCCTTGAACTTAACTCTGTATTCATTGCTTTTGACGTTGTCACAGAGCTTACAGTAAACACCGAATCCATCCGGACTAACTGTTCTTTTATAAAACTCTTTAACATCTTTAGTTTCTCCACAATGAGCACACTTCTTTAGTATAAGTTCAGCGTACATTTTCATTCTGTAATTATAACAAAATGTCGGGCACTCTTGCCAGAATTATATTCTCTTTCGAGGTTCATCTGGTACGCGTTACGGTGTCTAAAGTTTTTACACTTTAAATTACCACGGTATTCCCATCTCAGGGTTCACCGTATTTACCCGATTTAACTATGGCATCCCTACCATAGACCAAGGGAACTGGAATGTATTTTCCAGCGAAACCACTTGGGCTCTCGTCTTTTGGAACGAGTGCCAAAAATGGATTCTTCTTGTAGCGATTTCCCTTAGTAGAACTTGGCCTACAAATTAACCAAGTCTTTCATAAAGTCATCACCAACATACAACTCTTTGAGAGCTGCAATCTGGTTAGACGCATTTGCGTAAATAGCTGCCATAAAATTTTCCTTTTAAAAATATAAAATAAGTTTGTTTATTCTCGCTAGTCAGTGCAGCTTTTCGCTAAAGCTGTTGACCTCTAAATGCTGCAATAGCGCGTTCTCGACGTTCTTTTGCAGTTAGAGGCTTAGTTTGTGCCGTTGTATTGGCGTGTGTTAAAGTCTGAACTGGCTTATTAGCAGGAGCGGCTTTAACGGGCGCTTCTACTTTCGGAGTTAATCGCTGTTTTACCTTCTCGAGTGAGGCGAGTTTAAGCGCCTGCTCTAAAAGATAATTCTCCACTTGGGTTGCAGCTTCTTCGGAAGTCAGAAGCTTACCTTCTTTATTAAAAGTCTCAGTGATCAGTTCAACAACTGCTTCCTGAGCATCATTGGCTTTAATTGTCTCATAAGCCGCATCAGAATCAACAAGCATCTTGACCTCATTGCGCACTTGATTAACGGCTTGCTCGTATTGTTTCTTTTGTTGCTCGGCTTGAGTCTCTACAGCTTTGTTTTGTTTAGCCTCAAGATCAGCAAGTTTAGCTTCTAATTTCTTATAGGCTAAAGACATAGGATCTTGATTTGAAATAGCGTGAACGATCTCATCAGGGCTTAAACCCTCTTCGTTAATCACAGAAAGAAAATCAGATTTTAAACGATCCTTGGGAATGTACTTTGTTTTGTACTCTTCTTCACGAGCTTTGAAAGCTTCTTGTTCTGCCTTAAAAGCCATTCGTTCTTGGTGCAGGAGTTTTTGCTGACGAGCTAGAGCTGCAAATTTGGGCGATAAGGCTTCCTCTACCTTGGGGGCTTCGGGGGCTTGAGCCGCTTCTGCCGGTGGGGGAGGAACTGGCGCTACTGCCGAGGTTGTTGGTGTTGCTGCTCTTGGTGTGACTGTGCTCATAATAAACTCCTATTGCTTTAGGTTTGTGGGACGTTGGGTAGCATCGGCGAAACTGGCGCTGCCTCTGGAACTGCTTGAGGTTGTGCTTCAGGCATTGCAGGTGCGGGCGGTTGTGCCGCTTGTTGCATAGTTAAAATCTGTTGGTAGAAGGTACGAAGCTTCTCGGCCTTAGACTCTTCTAATCCAGCAGCGATATAAAGATTATAATATTGAGTGCAAAGCTTAGTAGCCAATGCAAGATCCATAAACGGATCGGGTGGTTCATAAGAACCTGTCTCAACAATATCATCTAATATTTTCAAAATACGTTCTTCGCCAGCGTTAGCAAGTTTATTAACCTGCTCAAGATCTGGGAAGTCGAGCAATCGGCGTCCTTCTTGAGGATCAATGATACCAGCTTGCATCATCTCGATGACTTCTTGTTTACGACCAGCGGGATCGCGTGGAAGTGATGATGATTTGAAGCATTGAATAACAAATGGATTTTCTTTTAGTTTAGAAATATCAGGAAGATTGATCTCTCGAGTGCCATCTTTATTGGGATAAACCGTTGAGTACTCTCCATCACGCTCGGCAATATCGCAAGCCTTGTCAGTGATCTTGTAAGACAAGCCAACAAAGAAATCGTCGTAATGCTCATTAAGAGTTGCAAGCCTATCGTTTTGATTAGCGTTGTATTCTCGTTGAGCCTCACCTGAATCAAGGCCAGCAGGCTTAACAGATGATGCGGCTAATTGAGACACGCCTTCTTGTTGGTAACCGTACTCAATCAATCGTTGAAGCTGGGCATAGACTTCTTGGGGAAGACATGGGGCAACTTCATACTGAGGTTTGGTTCCTCGATAGGTAACAATCGAGCCAATATCGTTATTTAGATGAGCTTTAACTACTTTAGATCCGTCCTCAACGAATACGCGAGGAACGCCAACCAAGTTAATTGACTTGGAAATAGTCATAAGAAGTTTGTTGATCTCAACTTGAGTACCCATTAACCGCTCGGCTGAGCCTTGTGACCACATACCAAGAAGACGAGTGCTATCGTGCATAAACTCAAACGGGAAGAACTGTTTATTCCACTCGCCTGAATCAATGAGTCCTGCCGAACAAGCTATGGCGTGCAAGCCATCCCCTGAATCCTTACTTGTCGGCAATCTCCAACTCTCAACTAACATAATCTGATCTGATACAGTCTCAGAAGACTCCTTGGAATTATCTGGATAAGCCTGCTCTGAGCGCTGAATAAGTGACGACTCTTTAGGGAACATGGCCATAGCTACGGCACGATCCACAAGTTTAAACTCGTAAAGGACTCTAGGGTTCCCGTAAAGAGCATCGTTATTATCAACCATCAACTCAGTAATAAGTCGGCGCTCGAGCCCTACCTTTTTATCGGTAGTCTCAACGATCTTAACTGCGCCCGTTCCCAATACTTGTGAGTCACGCAAAACCAACTCACCTAAATGATAGGCCTTAGTTTGATACAGTTCTCCAGTGATGAATCCGTTTAACTGTTTAGCAAGCGTTCTCTGCTTGTAATCTGAGTTATCAGTTAAAAATACAGGACGAGGACGTGATTGAATGATCCTCGATACCTTCGTATCAATACAGCTTTGGATCACGTTGAAAGTAGGGCGATCAATAGGAAGATTTGATGGCCCAGCAAGCTTTGAGATGTTTGATCCCACAAACGAGAACAAAGGAAGATTGCCATACATCCTGGCATATACTGCCGCTTGACGGAATCTGTACTGTTGTTGATTCTTAAGAAAGGCCGCTGTCTCAACTAATTGAGCCGCCATTTCTCTTTGAGAGCCTGCGTTCCACCAATCATGTTGGCGTTTATCAGGCGACTTAGAGCCCGTGCCGGTTCTAACAATGACTTCTTCGCGTTCTTTTCTTTTGCTGACCGTTACTTTAGCCATTAGTTAGGTATCCCAGCAGATGACCAAAAGAGCATCTCTTCATCAGAAGGTCGGGTATCCAATGCTTCAGGTGAGTCCTTAAACTTAACCTTCGGCTGTGGCTTTTCTCCCATTGAGAATTCTAAGCCTTCTTGTGTGATTTTGAGCTGTTTTATGCCTTTTTTACGACAAATATCAGCTAATTTTGCTAAATCTGCTACAGTTTTAATATCCATCAATACTGTATTTGTGTCTATTTAACGAAGTTGGCGCATTTTCTTTAAGCGCATCCGGTCAAGAATAGTCTCAACCAAAGGCTTAGGATCGGTATCAGGGATATTGGGGCGCTTCTTCTCGTTACCCTCATGACTCTCGTTAGATAAGAACTCTTCATTGTTATGAAGCATATGTGAGTCATCGTTCTCAGATGATAGGAAGTCTTCAGCTCCAACAGAGTTAGGAACTACTTGATCGATGTCTTCTTTTACCATGCCGCCTTGAGCCAACATCTTACGCTTATGATGAGCCATAATCTCGGCTGCTAACTTATGAGGATCGTTCATAATCATGCCTCCATGAGCCTTGCCTAAGAATCCTTTTTGGAATCTTTCAGCATAAGTTTGGCCTTCGGGGGTGTAACCGCCTTCAGCCATCTTAACTATTTTCATTTTTCTTCCCCGATATGGGGGCCTTCTTCATGAGGCATCTCATCACAGATCTCAAAAGCAGCTTTAAGCGCTTGAGCAAGCATTGAAGCGTTTTTAGAACTGATAGCTGACATGATATCTTCAGCAGCAGAGATAAGTCCTTGATCGTTTTCTTGACCTTCGGGTAAATCCATTAAGCCCCCATCGGCCTTTTGTTTGGCCATGATTGTTTGAGTTATTTTATGCTTTTTAGCTAAAAAAGGTAACATACAATCATGTCTAAGTGTCGATAAAGCCCTTCTCGGCATCCTCTAAAGCCTCAAAATGCTTAACAGCTTCCTCTTCCATTCGTTTGACTTCATATTCATGAAACTCAGGCGTGCCCCATTTATGAACAACGGGAAGTCTATCAGTCAACACAGGCCTGCTCATTAGTCCCATTCGGATCATGTCATAGGCATCATCGCCTGTCTCGGGGTTCCCCTCAACCGCATCTTCCTTAAGCACGTCCTCAATCCTATTAGGATCGTGCTGCATACGGGTTAAACAATCAAATGATATAGGACAGGTGTCGAATATAAAGAATCTAGGCTTAACTCTGCCAGTGGGAAGATCCTGCCAAGCTAGATAGTTTCTAACTTGTGAGGCTCCTTGGATACGATCAATGACGGCTCTCTTAAGCCATATCTCATGCTTTTGAAACTCTTCTGCAATAGTTGGCGGTGTTCCCTCAGTTAGGATACCTTTCTTAGCCCAGCAGTCATGTCCTGCCACTATAGGTGTTAGAAGTTTAGTATCCTCGAATGCGTTTACTCGCTTAGCGAACTGATCAATGCGCTGCCCAGCCATAACAAGCTCGCGATAAAGGTATACGTTGCCATCCTCGTCAGTGGCAAACCAACCAAAAGCGGCTGGGTGGTTGTAACCAAAGTCATAAGCACCAAAACGATTCCAGTGAGGGGGAATAGGAAACGGCTTAATGAGATGGATTTCTCTTCGTATTTCACTAAAAAACTGGCCAGCAAAAATATCCCAATCGCCATAGCGATAAGCTCTTCTAAGTGTCTCGTTGGGTTCTGACTCAAGCCTATGAACATAATCTGGGTCGTTTACTAGGAGGGCCTTGTTGTCGTCAACGAGGGCCTGAATAAATGAATAATCACTAGGTCTTTCTCTGTCGTTGAATCTTCTCTCAATGAATATACGCTTGAGCCATTTATGACCAATGCCTCCAGGATTTCCTGTAAGGATAGTCCTTGCTTTAATGCCAGTCTTAGAAGATCGGTTGGAACCTTGGAGGGTGCGGAACATTTGCTCAGTCCATTGACCGGCTTCATCAATTGCAAGGTCATGGAACTCCCGTCCTTGATAGAGCGATATATCCTGCTCGTTAGAACAGTGGCAAAACTGCAACGTAGAGCCGTTAGGCAGAGAAAGTAGTTTCTTCCCCTCATTCCAATACGGGCGTAGAGATGGGAATTCTTCAAGAAGTGGTCTGATATGATTGCCTTCAAGTTCTGGATAGGTTCTTCGGAATATGGCACCATACGAACCGGGATACTCGAAGCGTCTAAGGAGCATGATAAGCCTGAGCCCTTTTGATTTACCTCCGCCACGAGCCCCTCCGTACAGTATTGTTGAATAATCTTCTATAGCTTTTCTAAATTGATGTTGTTTGGGTTGCAAAGCTATTTTTAGCTCTATCACTTTCTATGTCTTTCTTTGTTGCAAATTTTACACCATCTGCCGCCATTACAATTAATACCAGTATTTTCTTTTGTAAATTCGTGGCCGTACTTACAATGTGTTTTAATTTTATTAGTCGCGCCAACCGATTTGCTGTTTTCTATGGTGTTTACATACTGAGTGACCTGCCTGAGGTGCTTGGGATTAACGCAAGACCTGTTTCTACATTTGTGGTCAATGACCAACTCTGGGTCTAGTTTTTCAACCA
>Ga0228698_1000605_pt1 | contig 24525 bp, 24 predicted proteins | sample McNCre117_Aug_MG_FD_178015 | JGI IMG/M metagenome (GOLD analysis project Ga0228698, IMG submission 178015) | Freshwater microbial communities from McNutts Creek, Athens, Georgia, United States - 1-17_Aug_MG | ecosystem: Environmental > Aquatic > Freshwater > Creek | place: USA: Georgia...
GGCATCGGACATCCACATCGAGCCGCAAGAGCGCAACCTGCGCATCCGTTTCCGCATCGACGGTGTGCTGCATGTGCAAACCGAAGCCGATGCCAAGATCGCCGGTGCCGTGGCGCTGCGCCTGAAGCTGATGAGCGGCCTGGACATCAGCGAAAAGCGCCTGCCCCAGGATGGCCGCTTCCACGTCAAGCTCAAGCAGGCCAGCGTGGATGTGCGGATCAGCACCCTGCCCACGCAGCACGGCGAATCGGTGGTGATGCGTCTGCTCAACCAGAACGCCGGCCTGCTGGCGCTGGACAACCTGGGCCTGCCCGACGCGGTGGCGCAGGCCATCGCCCGCACGCTCAAGCGGCCCAACGGCATGATGGTGGTGACCGGCCCCACGGGCAGCGGCAAGACCACCACGCTGTACGCCGCGCTCAATGCGCTGAACGACAGCGAACGCAAGATCATCACGGTCGAAGACCCGATCGAATACCGCCTGCCGGGCCTGAACCAGGTGCAGGTGATGGACAAGATCGACCTGTCATTCGCGCGTGTGCTGCGCTCGGCCCTGCGGCAGGACCCCGACGTGATCCTGATCGGCGAAATGCGTGATCAGACCACCGCCGAGATCGGCCTGCGCGCCGCGCTCACCGGTCACCTGGTGCTGTCGACGCTGCACACCAACGATGCACTGTCCACCCCGCTGCGCCTGATCGACATGGGCGTGCCGCGCTACATGGTGGCCTTGTCGCTGCACATGGTGCTGGCGCAACGCCTGGTGCGCACGCTGTGCCCGCATTGCGTGGTCGAGCACACGCCCGACAGCCACGAGCACCTTTGGCTGCAGATGGCCCTGGGCGAAGAGGCCGAGAGCCTGATGGCCTTGCGGCCCTGGCGCAAGGGCCGCGGCTGCAACGAGTGCAACCACACCGGCTACAGCGGTCGATCGGGCGTGTACGAGTTCATCGAGATGACTCAGGAACTGGTAGAGGCCATGAACGACAACGACCCGGTGCGCTTTGCGCAGGCGGGCCGCAGGCAGATGGCCGGCCGCACGCTGCGCCGCGATGCGCTGCGCCTGGCCGCCGCCGGCCGCACCAGCCTGGACGAAGCCATGCGGGTGGGCAACCACCTGGATGATTAGGACAGCGGCCCGCCATGCCCCGTTTTGCCTACACCGGACGCGCCGCCAGCGGCGATGTGCGCGGCGAACTGGACGGTGACGACGCTTCGGCCATCGCCAGCCTGCTGCAATCGCGCGGCGTGATGCCGCTGCAGATCACCGCCACGGGCGGCAATGGCCAGATCAAGGCACCCGACGTCAACCTGTCGGCGCTGGTGCCCAAGGCCTGGCAGCCCCGCGTGATGCCCGAGGACATGATGATGTTCTCGCGCCAGTTGCACACCCTGCTGCGCGCAGGCGTGCCCATTTTGCGGGCGCTGGCAGGCTTGCAGGATTCGTCGGTCAATCCCAAGATGAAAGAGACGCTGGGCAATGTGCGCCACAGCCTCGAATCGGGTATTGAGCTGTCCATCTGCTTTGCCCAGCAAGGCGGGGTGTTCGACAACTTCTACATCGCCATGGTGCGGGTGGGCGAGATGACCGGCCGGCTGGACGAGGTGTTCATGCGCCTGTTCAAGCACCTGGAGTTCGAGCAGTTCATGCGCCAGCAGGTCAAGGCGGCGCTGCGTTATCCCAGCTTCGTGATCAGTGCCATGGTGGTGGCCATTGGGGTCATCAATGCCCTGGTGGTGCCCGCATTTGCAGGCGTGTTCAAGAGCTTCAACGCGACGCTGCCGCTGCCCACGCGCATGCTGATTGCCAGCAGCGAGTTCACGCTGCAGTTCGGCTGGCTGCTGGGCCTGTTGACGGTGGGCGGCGTGTTCGCGCTCAAGCGCTGGATTGCCAGGCCCGATGGCCGCCTGGCCTGGGACCACTTCAAGCTGCGGGTGCCGCTGGCCGGCCGCATCGTGCAAAAGGCCACGCTATCGCGGTTTGCACGCAGCCTGTCACTCGCGCTGAAGTCCGGCGTGCCGATTGAACAGGCGCTCAGTGTGGTGTCGCAAACCGTGGACAACGCGTACATCAGCCGCAAGGTGGATGGCATGCGCGAAGCCGTTGAACGGGGCGACACCATCTTGCGCGCTGCGATGGCCACAGGCGTGTTCACGCCCGTGGTGTTGCAGATGATTGCCGTGGGCGAGGAGACCGGTGCGGTCGACGAGCTGATGGAAGAAATTGCCGAGCTGTACACCAACGATGTGCAGTACGAACTCAAGACGCTGTCGCAACAGATCGAACCTGTGCTGATCGTGTTCCTGGGCGTGCTGGTGCTGGTGCTGGCGCTGGGTGTGTTCCTGCCCCTGTGGGATCTGGGACGCGTCACCCTCAAGAAGTAGCAGTCACTTGCCGAAGTACCACCCAGGCCCTTTCAACTCCTGAGTGGGCTACCGAATCCACTCACCTTCACGCTTCAAACGGAGTCCGTCATGCAATTTCGCAAACTTGGTTTCACGATGATCGAACTGATCGTGGTCATCGTCATCCTGGGTGTCCTGGCCGCCACGGCCCTGCCCAAGTTCATCGACATGAGCAGTGATGCCAAGGCTGCTGCGCTCAAGGGCGTGGCCGCCGCTGCAGCCAGCGCCATGACCATCAACTACAGCGGTTGCGCCGTGGTCAACCACGCCGTCACCGCCGGCAAGTGCGTCAAGATCAGCAACTGCAGCCAGGTCGGCAGCATCATGCAAGGCGGCTTCCCGACGGCCGACTACAGCATCGCTGCGGCCGCCATCGGCACCGGCACGGCCAACAATGGCGTTGAAGCCACCTGCACCATCACCCAGACCCAGGGCAGCGCCACCGCCACCTTCGTGGGCGTGTCGGCGGGTACCTGATACATCCGAGCGCGCCGCACCTTCAGACTTGGCGGCGCGTCGCCAGGATGGGGCCCACGAGCCCCGGCTCCGTTCAAGCCGTTTGCCAGCGCCCTGGCAAACGGCTTTTTTGATGCCGCAACGCCGCCCGCGCTGAATCAGTTGCTGAATTCGATCTGCGTGGCCAGCAAGATGGTGCCGCCGCTCGACAGGGCGCCATTGGCCTTGATCTTGCCGGCATAACCCACCAGGTTGGCGGCCGTGCCGTTCTTGAACACCACGCCGGGCGCGGCGTAACTGACCACCGTGCCGCGCACCACAAAGGTCTTGGCCACGGTGTCCAGGCCACTGAGCGTGCCGCTCACCTCAAACTGCTTGCCCGAGTTGCTGTCAACCTGCACCTGGCTGGCCACCAGCACGCCCGCCACCAATTGGCCGCTGGCTTGCACACGCGCGCCCACCACCAGGCTGCCCTGCACAACGGCCGTGCTCGTTTCGACGGTGGCGCCGGCCACCACCAGGCGCGTACCGGATACGGCGGCGATCACGCCTTCAATGGCCGCGCCACTCTGATCGTTGGGCGGCTTGTCATCACCACGGCCGCCATTGATCACCCAGCGGCCGCTGGTATCGGGGGCGCCCTGCACGTTCACCCTCAACACCGATCCCGTCGTGGCGCTGCCAATGGTGGTGGCGGGATCAAAGGCATAAGTCTGGCCGGCGATCTTGCAGGTGTGGGCCACGTTGTCGATGCTGCTCACCGGGCCGCTGACGCGATAGGCCGCGCCACTGGCCAAGGCCACACGGGTGGCCGAATAACTTTGCGTGGCACTGTCAAAGTAGCCATAAACGGCCACCACCTGACCTTGCAGTGCCAAGGCCAGCCCGCCGGCGATGCGGGTATCAAAGACCGTGCTGCTGGAGATCACCACCGTCTGGCCCAGCACCGTCATGCGGCTGTTGGCCACATCCACCGCCGACACCGGGCCGACCAGCGCGCGGCTGGCCTGGATCGACGAAGCCACCGCGCTGGACACCGAGCCGGCCGTGGTGATGGGGCCGCCATTGATTTGCACCACCATGCCCAGGGCCAGATCGGTGGCGGCCAGGCTGGTGCCATCGTCGTCCTTGACGACTGCCGCTGTCTCGTCAAAGTGCACGCCGTTGACGATGACCGAGCCAAAGCCGTTGATCGGGCCCGAGCCATACGAGCCGCTGGCATAAGAGCCTGTGCCCTCGGTGCCCACTCCACCGCCGCAACCCGACAACACGCTGGCCAGCAGGGCAGCCAGCCCTGCAAACACCAGGGCCACGGCAAACGACGCCATGTCGGGCAGGTAGTGGCGTGCCCAGGCCTGCCAACGTTGCAGGCGGGTGGACGGCGACGGCGCAGAGCGGGTGTTCATGTCGGGGTTTCCGGTGCAGAAGGGTTGGCGGGCAGCGGCAGTTGCGTCTGCTCGTGGTTGTACAGGCCCAGGCGGATGCGATGGCGGGTGGGCGCCGCGCCAGAAGCCTGCACGGCATCGGCCTCGTCGCGTTCCACCATGGCCTCCAGCGCGGGCACCAGCGCAGTCAGCAGGGCCTGCCACTGATCACGCACCAGGCCACGCAGCGTGGCCATCGAGGCCTCACTCAGGCCCTCGGCAAACAGGGCCTGCTCAAAATGCCGACGGTCGTTGTCCAGCACGTTGTCCACCGCAGCGGCCAGGTGGCTGCCCACATTGCGGCCCAGCGTGGCCAGCATGCGGGCCTCGTCACCTTGCGGCACAAAGCCCTCGCGGATCAGGCGCACGGTGTCCAGTTGCGGATCATGTGCAGCCAGGCCCAGGCGCAGCAACTCGTCAAGCATGCTGCGCGGGTGCACATCCCGCGTGATGCCCTGGGCCAGGGATTCAAAGCTGGGCGCCGGGCCCTGCCTGGGCAATTCGGCCGGGCCGCCACGGCGGTCACAGTACAGCGGGTCGGTGCGCCAATGGGCAAACAGCTCGCTGGCATGAGAGCGGGTGGCTGGCACATGGTCTTGCGCACCGTCGCGCAGGGCTTGCACCAGCCGAGTCACCTCTCGGCGATGGATGCCCGTGGCCGTGGTGATGCGGCTGACACGGCGGTGCGGTGGCAAGTCCTGGTGGCTTTGGTCGGCGGCATCAACCATGGCCAGCTTGAGCAGCTCATCCAGCGTGGCGTGCGTCACCCCCCTTGCCACCGCCAGCTGGGCCAGCGGCGCCAGCAACTGGCGCAACGCATCTTGCAGGGCGTCGTGCTGCTGGGGGGATGAAGGGTCTTGAGACACGTTGGGGGTTTGCAATGCGGCAAGGCGGGCCGGCCACCAGAGGCCGACCCGCCATGGTACGTGGCGCTCAGGTCAGCGGAAAGTGATCTGGCTGGCCAGCACCTGGGTGCGGGTGCTGCCAACCCCACCCTTGACGTCCACATTGGCGCCCACGGCCAGGCTGGCCACCGTGCCATTGACGTAGGTGGTGGTGTCGCTGTAGGTCACCGTCACGTTGCGCACCACGAAGGTCTTGGCCGTGGTGTCCAGTGCGGTGATGGCGCCGTGCAACTGCATCTTGTGGCTGTCGTCGTCGGCGTGGCGCGACTCGATCTCCACCTTCGTGGCCACCAGCACGCCATTGGTCACCGTGCCGTCCACTTCCACCTGCACACCCAGGGCCAGGCCGCTGCTGCCGTCCGGGAAGGTGGCGTTGGTGGCATCCACCACCACGCCGTCCACCGTGAACGACGTGGCCGAGGTGAACGCAGTGATGGCGCCGCGCACCTGGGCCTGGCTGTTCTCAGCGGGCTTGGGTACCTTGACGCCCAGAGACTGGGCTGTCCAGACGCCGTTGACAGCCGTGGTGGCCAGCACCACACGCAGCGTCACGCCATTGGCCAGCGTGGACGGCACGGCCGTGCTGGCCAGGCTGGCGTAGCTGATGCTGGCGCCGCCAATCGAGAAGGTCTTGGCCGTGGTGTCCAGCGAGGCCACCGTGCCGCGCAGCTTGTAGGCCGTGGCACCGGTTTCCGACTCCACCCGCGTGGCGACGATGTGACCGGTGGCTGCGTCAGGCAGGCCATGCACCTCGATCACGGCGCCCGGCGTGACGGCCGTCAGGCCGCCCGACAAGGTGGTGTCAAACACCGTCGTGCTGGTGATGTCGACGGTCTGGCCCAGCACGGTCAGGGTGTTGGCCGTGGTGTTCACCGCGGTCACCGGGCCCAGCACCTGCCCGCCAAAGCGGAATGCATGCGCGGTGGCGGTGGCAGTCGTGCCATCCACCTTGCCGCTGTCCACCTCCACACGCATGCCTAGCTTCAGTGCCGACAAGGCCTGCGTGTTGCCGGCATCGTCAGTCACGGTGGCCGAGGTGTCGTCAAACCGCACCCCGTTGACGATGACCGAGCCAAATCCGGTGATCGTGCCCTGCGTGTAAGCGCTGGGCGTGGTGCCAGACGGCGTGACGGTGGCCAGGCCGCCGTCGCTGCCACCACCACCGCAACCGGTGATGACGGCCGCTGCCGCAAGCCAGGTGGCCGCCAGGCCCATTCGCAGGCGAGATGGCAGCTTGGACGCAGATAGGGAAACAGAGGTTTGCAGGTTCATGACGGGCTCCAGTGAAACGGTGAAGCTCAGTATATGTGCACTTTGCACATTTGTATGTGTCGAAATGCAAGGGCTTCACCGCCCAAAGCACAATGCCCTCCATGAGCCGCCGCCGCTGGATCGCCCACCTGGACATGGATGCCTTCTATGCATCGGTCGAGCTGCTGCGTTACCCGCAACTGCGCGGCATGCCGGTGGTCATCGGCGGTGGCCGACGACACCAGCCTGTGCCGCAGGCCGATGGCAGCCTGCGCTTTGCCACCCTGGACGGCTACACCGGCCGCGGCGTGATCACCACCGCCACCTACGCCGCCCGCGACATGGGCGTGCACTCAGGCATGGGCCTGATGAAAGCGGCCCTGCGCGCACCGCAGGCCGTGCTGCTGCCGGTCGACTTCGAGCAGTACCGCCACTACTCGCGCTTGTTCAAGGCTGCTGTGGCCGAAGTGGCCCCGGTGATCGAGGACCGGGGCATCGATGAGATCTACATCGACCTGACCGACCAGGCTGGCGCCCAGGACGCCGTGGCCCATGACCCGCATGGCGGCGTGCGTGCACTGGCCCTGGACATCAAGAACAATGTGCGCCGTGCCACCGGGCTGAGCTGCTCGATCGGCATCACGCCGAACAAGCTGCTGTCCAAGATCGCCAGTGATCTGGACAAGCCCGACGGTCTGGCCCTGCTGACCGAAGCCGACATCCCTGATCGCATCTGGCCGCTGCCGGTGCGTCGAGTCAACGGCATCGGCCCCAAGGCAGGTCAGCGTCTGCAGCAGTTGGGCATCGACACCATCGGCCAGCTGGCCGCCCAACCCCGGGCACGGCTGGTCGAGGTGTTTGGCCGCAGCTACGGCGCCTGGTTGCACGATGCCGCCCATGGCGTGGACGAGCGCCCCGTGGTCACCCACAGCGAGCCGGTGTCGATGAGCCGCGAAACCACGTTCGAGCGTGATCTGCATGCCCAGCGCGACAAGGCTGAACTGGGCGACATCTTCACCCGCCTGGCCGTGCAGGTGGCCCACGACCTGCAGCGCAAGGGCTATGTCGGTCGCACCATCGGCATCAAGCTGCGCTTCGATGATTTCAAGACTGTCACTCGTGACCTGAGCCTGGACACACCCACCGCCGAAGGCGCGGCCATCCGGCACGCCGCAGGCCTGTGCCTCAAGCGCGTTGACCTCAGCCGGCGCATCCGCCTGCTGGGCGTGCGTGTGGCCAATCTGCAGCGCGCCACCGCGCCTTGATCTCATCACAAGCCAGCGGGCCCGGTCCCTGCTACCCTTGACGTTTTCGCCGACACCGCCTGCCCAAGCATGACCACCCTCACCTGGACCGACGCGCTGGTGCTGCAGCACCCGCAAATGGACGCCACCCACGAAGAGTTCGTGGCCCTGCTGGCCGATGCCGAAACCGCCCTGCCCGGCCCCGACGCGGTGCTGCTCAATGCGTTCGAGGCGCTGCTGGCGCACACCGTCGAGCATTTCGCCCAGGAAGACCGCTGGATGGCCGCCACCGGTTTTGCGCCCGAGAACTGCCATGCCTTCCAGCACCAGGCCGTGCTGGGTGTCATGCAGGAGTGCGCCAAGCGCGCCCGGGCCGAGCAAGCCGATTTTGAACCCCTGCGCCTGGCAGTGGGCGAGTTGGCCACCTGGTTCCCGCAGCACGCCCAGATGATGGATGCCGCCCTGGCCCAGCACATGGCCAGCGTCGGCTTTGATGCGGCCACCGGCACCCACCGCGAGCCGGCCCTGGCAGACAGCACGCCCATCACCGGCTGCGGCGGCGGCAGCTGCGGCTGACACCGCTCACGCTGTCCGGTGGTGATGGCCCCGCCGTCTGACATACGCCTCCCGTCCATCGAGGCCTTGCGGGCCTTGGAAGCCGCGCTGCGCCTGGGCACCTTCGAGCGTGCCGCCGAAGAACTGGCCATCACCGCCAGCGCCGTCAGCAAGCGGGTCTCCACCCTGGAAGACCTGCTGGCCACGCCGCTGATCCAGCGCGGCGGCAAGCTGCTCAGCCCCACGGCCGCCGGCAAGGAATACCTGGGCCAGGTGCGCGCCGCACTGGGCCTGCTGGCCGCCATGCCCTTGCACCAGCGGCCCGCCCAGCGCCTGCAGCGCCTGCGCGTGACCATGCCCCCCACGTTTGCACGGCAGGTGCTGGTGCCCCGGCTGGAGCGCTTCACCGCAGCCCACCCCGACATCGAGCTGGAGCTGGTGCTGTCCATCCCCTACCTGGACAGCGCCAGCCCCGAAACCGACATCGAAGTGCGCGCCAGCGCCACCCACCCCGGCACCGTGCTGCTGGCCGACCGCGTGCTGCCCGTGGCCTCACCGGCCCTGCTGCAACGCCTGCCACCCCTGCGAACACCGGCAGACCTGGCCCATGCGCCGCTGCTGCGCACGCCCCTGGAGCCCTGGTCACCCTGGCTGGCAGCAGCAGGCCTGGATTGGCCCGAACCCGCCAGCGGCCCCAAGCTGGTTGACCTGGGCCTGACCCTGGAGGCCGCCGTGTGTGGCCAGGGCGTGGCGCTGGCCAGGCCCTCGCTGGCCCGGCCCTGGCTGGAGAGCGGCACCTTGCTGCCCGTTTTTTCGCTGCACACAGCTGCCGTGCACCCCTACATGCTGCTGCCCCATGCCGCAGACGGCCCCGCGCCCCTGTTCGCCCGCTGGCTGCTCGCAGAATGCGAACAGGTGGGCCGCGAAGCCGAGCACTGGCTTTCCGCCCTGCCCTGAAGAAATTTCCGCTTGCGACGGCTCCACGCCCGCTAGCATCGGCGCCCGAGGAGATCCCCATGACCGTCATCACCAACATCGAAGACCTGCGGCAACTGGCTGAAAAGCGCGTGCCCCGCATGTTCTACGACTATGCCGACTCTGGCAGCTGGACCGAAACCACCTACCGCGCCAACGAAGGTGACTTCCAGGCGATCAAGCTGCGCCAGCGCGTGGCGGTGAACATGGAAAACCGCAGCACGGCCACCACCATGGTGGGCCAGGCGGTCAAGATGCCCGTGGCCATCGCCCCGGTGGGCCTGACCGGCATGCAAAGCGCCGACGGCGAGATCAAGGCCGCCAAGGCGGCCGAGAAATTCGGCATCCCGTTCACGCTGTCCACCATGAGCATCTGCTCGATGGAAGACATCGCCGCCAACACCACCGCACCGTTCTGGTTTCAGCTCTACATGATGCGCGACCGCGAAGCCATGGCCCGCATGATCGACCGCGCCAAGGCCGCCCGCTGCAGTGCGCTGGTGCTCACACTCGACCTGCAGGTCATCGGCCAGCGCCACAAGGATCTGAAAAACGGCCTGACCGCCCCGCCCCGCCCCACGCTGCGCAACATCCTGAACCTGATGACCAAGCCGCGCTGGTGCCTGGGCATGGCCGGCACGCGCCGCCACACATTTGGCAACCTGGTGGGCCATGTCAAGGGCGTCAGCGACATGAGCTCACTGGCCGCCTGGACGAACGAGCAGTTTGATCCGCGCCTGTCCTGGCCCGACATCGAGTGGGTCAAGCGCCAGTGGGGTGGCAAGCTCATCCTCAAGGGTATCCAGGACATCGAAGACGCCCGGCTGGCCGTTGACAGCGGCGCCGACGCCATCGTGGTCAGCAACCACGGCGGCCGCCAGCTCGATGGCGCACCCAGCAGCATCTCAGCCCTGCCCGGCATCGTGGCTGCTGTGGGCAAGCAGATCGAAGTGCACATGGACGGCGGCATCCGCTCGGGCCAGGATGTGCTCAAGGCCTGGGCCCTGGGTGCACGCGGCACCTACATCGGCCGGGCCATGGTGTACGGCCTGGGCGCCATGGGCGAAGAAGGCGTCACCAAGGCCTTGCAGATCATCCACAAGGAACTCGACATCACCATGGCCTTCTGCGGTCACACGCAGATTGCCAATGTCAACACCAACATCCTGCTGCCAGGCAGCTACCCCACCTGATCAATCAGGCCGCCGACGGCGCCGGCGCGCCAAGGCGACGAGGCACCCGGCACCTGCGATGAGCAGGACTGCCGATGCTGGTTCGGGCACGGCAGCGGTCGTGGCGGTGATCCTGGTGACAAAGTAGGCGTGGCCCTGCAAGCCGGTCACCCAGTTCGCCTTGTAGGCCCAGATGGCAGCACCAGCATAGCCGTCCAGGTAGGTGCTCCACAGGCCCGAAGACGTCATGTCGTACGGTTTGCCGGTGGCCGCGGCAAACGACTGCGTGCTGCTCGTCCAGTGCGCCGTGTCGGTACCCAGTGTGGTGCCGCCATTGGCAAAGACGAAGCCCCCGCCGGATATCGAAAACGACCCCACGAACATGGCGGGGCCTGGGGCCTCGTTGTAGGCGTCAACCAGCAAGAAGTAATTCTGGCCCTCGACCAGGGCGGACAGCGAGGTATCCACATAGCCCGGCAGTCCCCAGTCATCGCCGAAGGCAATGAGCACGCCATCCGATGGATCGAGGGTGGGGCTCAGGTAGGCGTTGAAGAGGTTGTCGGCGGTGCCGACGCCGTCCAGGACAGCCGCCTGCGCCCAGCCAGGCGCGGTCAAGGAGAGAACCAGCGCCAGCTTTCTGAGGAATCGGGACATCGTACTTCCTTCCCATACTGCAATTTTTGGGATGCCCGATTGTGCACCGGTTGGCTGACTGGTCAACATCCGGGCAGCCGACGCGCGCCCCCACGTGAAAACGGGCGCCCGTGGCGCCCGCTTCACCTGATCCGCCCCCCCCCGGAGGGCTTGCTGCGCCGAACCCGTCAGCCCGCTGTGCGGCGACGGCGCGACAGCATGCCGATACCGGCCAAGCCAGCCAGCATCAGCGCGGCGGCGGTGGGCTCAGGCACGGCAGACACCGTCGACGATATCTTGGAGACAAAGTACGAATGCCCCGCCACGCCGTTGGCGTAATTGGCGTTGTAGGCCCAGATCTTGGCACCCGAGATCAGGACACTGCCCCAGATGGCCGTGCTGCTCAGGTCAAAGGGCGTGCCGGTTGCACTGGCAAACGACGTGGTGCCCGACGTCCAGTGGGTGGTGTCGGTGGACAGCGTCTTGGTGCCGGTCGAGAACGTGAAACCCGTGCCCGTGATCGTGAGATCGGCCGTGAACATGGCCGGGCTTTTGGTCAGGTTGACTGCGTCGACCAGCAGGTAGTAATCCAGACCGTCAACCAGGTTGATGCCCGAAAAGCTGACCGGCGTGCAGCAAGCCGTGCCAGACACGATGCCAGAACCCGTCTGGGGCCCGATGCTGGTCGCCAGGTAGATCGTGAACTGGTCGTCCGCCGTGGCCTTGCCACTGAGCGTGGCTGCCTGGCCGGATACCGCCGCCAGCAACGCCCCTGCACAGGCCAACCACACAAGTTTTCGACTCATCAAGATGCTCTCCGCAAGCGCGCACGGCGCCCGTGCCGATTGTGAGACAAGTTCACGAACTTTACACCCCGCGTTCCCAGGGGGCAACGCAGCCTCGTGATCCCCCTGGCGGCGCACAGGGGCCGGCCGATGATCAGGTCTTGGGCAAGGTCACCCCGCGCTGGCCCTGGTACTTGCCGCCGCGGTCCTTGTAGCTGGTCTCGCACACCTCGTCACTCTCGAAGAACAGCACCTGGGCGCAGCCCTCACCGGCATAGATCTTGGCCGGCAGCGGTGTGGTGTTCGAAAACTCCAGCGTCACATAGCCTTCCCACTCGGGTTCGAAGGGTGTGACATTGACGATGATGCCGCAGCGGGCATAGGTGCTCTTGCCCAGGCAGATGGTGAGCACGTTACGCGGGATGCGGAAGTATTCGACCGTGCGAGCCAGGGCGAAGCTGTTGGGCGGAATCACGCACACATCCGACTCGATGTCGACAAAGCTCTTCTCGTCGAAGTTCTTCGGGTCGACCACCGTCGAGTAGATGTTGGTGAACACCTTGAACTCGGGCGCGCAGCGGATGTCGTAGCCGTAGCTGCTGGTGCCGTAGCTCACGATCTTCTGGCCATCGGCAGACTGGCGCACCTGACCGGGCTCGAACGGCTCGATCATGCCGTGTTGCTCGGCCATTCGGCGGATCCACTTGTCGCTCTTGATGCTCATTTCGGTATCCCTGGGTGCAAGCCCCCATTCTAGAAGGCTGCGTCCAAAGGGCCCTGGGGCCACCTCGCATGGAGAACACCCCGCAAGCTGGGCATACTGCGCAGCGTTCAACCCATCCGGAGCCCGCCATGGCAGCCAGTCCGTTCCGCCCGGCCAATGACCTGCTGGTGCAATACGCCACCTACCACCGTGATCGCCGCAACATCGCCACCCATTTCGTCGGCATCCCGATGATCGTGCTGGCCGTGGGCGTGCTGGCTGCGCGCGTGTCGGTGGCCGGTATCCATGGCGCCTGGCTGCTCTGGGCCCTGAGCACGCTGTGGTACGTCACGCGCGGCCAACTGGTGCTGGGCCTGGCCACCGCGGGCGTCAATGCGGTGTTGATGACCCTGGCCGGGCCGCTGGCCGCCGGCGACACCAGCGCCTGGTTGGCCTGGGGCCTGGGCCTGTTCATCGTCGGCTGGATCATCCAGTTCGTCGGCCACTGGTGGGAAGGCCGCAAGCCTGCTTTTGCCGATGACCTGGTCGGCCTGCTGGTGGGCCCCATGTTCGTGGTGGCCGAGTGGCTGATGGCCGCCGGTTGGGGGGCGGATCTGGCAGCAGAGATCCTTCAGCGGGCTGGGCCGGTTCGCACCGGTGCGGCCAAGGTGGCCCGTTCGGCATGAAGCCAGCCGATTCGGTGCTGGTGATGGGCGCCGGCAGCATTGGCTGCTGGCTGGGTGGCCGCCTGCAGGCCCAGGGCACGCCGGTTCACCTGGTGGGGCGCCCCCGGGTGCTGCAGGGCCTCAGCCAGCACGGCCTCACGCTGACCGACCGCGACGGCGGCAAGCTCATGCTACCGGCCAGCCAATTGAGCCTGCACACCGCCGTGCCAAGCGGTGTGGCGCCGGCACTGGTGCTGTTGTGCGTCAAGAGCCAGGCCACTGCCCGGGCCGCCGAAGAACTGGCCGCCGCCCTGCCTCGTGGCACCCTGGTGGTGTCCATGCAGAACGGCATCCGCAACGCTGCGGTGGCCCGCGCTGCAGCGCCTTCTCTGGACATCGTGCCCGGCATGGTGCCCTTCAATGTGGCCGAGATCGGGCCTGGTCAGTTCCACCGGGGCACCACCGGCGATCTGGCCGTGCAAGCCCACGCCACCCTGGCAAGCTGGGTTCCGCGCTTCCAGCAGGCCGGCCTGCCGCTGCACCAGCATGATGACCTGCTGGCGGTGCAATGGGGCAAGCTGCTGCTCAACCTCAACAATGCCGTCAATGCGCTCAGTGGCCTGCCCTTGCGCCAACAATTGCTTGATCGCGATTTCCGCGAATGCACCGCTGCGCTGATCGCCGAAACCCTGGTGGTGCTGAAAAAAGCGGGCATCCAACCGGCGGCGATGTCACCGCTGCCACCCAAGCGTCTGCCGGGCGTGCTGCGCCTGCCCACGCCCGTCTTCAGGCTGGTCGCCAGCCGCATGCTGCGCATCGATCGCCAGGCGCGCTCCAGCATGGCCGATGACCTGGCTCGAGGCCGCACCACCGAGATCGACGCCATTCAGGGCGAGGTGTTGCGCCTGGCCAGCTCGGTGGGCGCCATGGCGATGATCAACACCCGCATCTCCGAACTCATCCGCGCCTGGCCAGACCACCGCCAGGCCATCAGCGGTCGAGGACTGCGGGCAGCCCTGGGCCTTTGACCGGGCGCACCACCCTCTCGCCCGTCACACGCCCGACGCCGCCTCCAGCTTGTGGTGCGCGCCGGGGTACTGGCCCATCAGCCGAACCATCTGGGGCAGGGCCAGGGCCAGTGCCGGCTTGAGGGTGTGGGGCGGGTTGATCACCACCATGCCACTGCCCAGCATGCCAAAGCCCCGATCATTGGGCTGGGCCACGGTCAGGCGGGCATGCAACCAGCCCTTGCGCGCCTGCGCCTCGGCCACCGCCACCAGGCGCTGCGGCAGTTGCGCCGATTCACGCAGGTCCAGTTGCGGGTACCAGATCAGCACCACACACTCGGCAAAGCGCGTCAAGGCATCGCGGGTGGCGTCCACCACCGCCGCGTAGTCGGTCTTGATCTCGTAGCTGGGGTCCATCAGCAGCACGCCGCGCCGGCTGGGCGGCGGCAGATGGGCCTTCAGGCCTGCAAAGCCATCGGCCTTTTGCACACCCACCTGCTTGTCACCGGCAAACGAGGCCTGCAGCAGCTCATGATCAGTGGGGTGCAACTCAAACAGGCGCAACTGGTCCTGGGGCCGCATCCGGGCACGGCTCAACTGGGGTGAGCCGGGGTACAGGGCCAGGCCCGGCCCGGTCTGAAAGGCCCGCACTTGCGCCACGTAGTCGGCCAGCAGGGGTGGCAGGCTGGCCTCATGCCACAGGCGTGCAACGCCTTGTGCGTACTCGGCATGCTTCTGGGCGGGGGCGTCGGTCAGGGCATAAGCACCCGCACCGGCATGGGTGTCAACCAGGCGCCAGGCCTTGTCCTTGAGGTTCATGTGGTCGAGCACGGCCAGCAAGGTGGCGTGCTTGAGCACGTCGGCATGGTTGCCAGCGTGAAAGGCGTGTCGGTAGGCGAGCATGGCCTGCACTGTGCCACGGCCGGCGTCCCGGCCTGCACCACGCACGGTTGACGCCAGGCCCCCAGCCCGTTATGGTTGCCGCACCATGTGCACTTTTGCCCTCCTGGCCACCAGCCTGCGACGCCGCGCCCGACGACACACGTTGAGCGGGATCGTTGTTTGCCGGCCTTGAATCGCACCCAGCGCACAAGGTAGTCACCCAGGCCACGACACCCGTCGTGGCCTTTGTTGTTTCTGGGGTGCCGGCTCAGCGGGCAGGCCCCAAGGTCATGGCGGTGTGAACGGGTCATTCAACCCTCACTCACTCCTCGATCCACCATGAACCTCTCTGATCACCCCACCGCCCCAAGCCACGCCACCACCTGGCAGCCGCCTGGCCTGATGCACCTGGGCCCGCGTCCGCCCGCCGTGTTTGTGCGCGGCCAGGGCAGTTGGCTGTGGGACGCCACCGGCCGCCGTCACCTGGATCTGGTGCAGGGCTGGGCCGTCAACAGCCTGGGCCACGCCCCACCGGCCATCGCCCAGGCAGTGGCCAGGCAGGCGGGCCGGCTGTTGCAGGCAGGCCCGGGCTTCTACAACGACCAGGCCATCACGCTGGCGCAGCGCCTGTGCACCCTGACAGGCATGGACCGCGTGTTCATCGGCACCAGCGGCGCCGAAGCCAATGAATGCGCCATCAAGCTGGCCCGCAAGTTTGGCCAACTTCACCGGGGCGGCGCCAGCACCATCCTCAGCTTTGACAATAGCTTTCACGGGCGCAGCCTGGCCACCATGGCCGCCAGCGGCAAGCCAGGCTTTGACCGCATCTTTGCGCCCGCACTGCCCGGCTTCAAGAAGGCGCCATTGAACCAGATCGATGCGCTGCGCGAGGCTCTGACACCCGATGTGGTGGCCGTGATGGTCGAGCCCATCCAGGGCGAGGCCGGCGTGGTTGAGGCCGAGCCTGTCTTCCTGCAGCAGTTGCGTCAGGTCTGCACCGAGCGCGGTGTGCTGCTCATCGCCGACGAGGTGCAGTGCGGCATCGGCCGCTGCGGCAGCCTGCTGGGCCTGAGCCAGGCAGGCATCACGGCCGACATCGTGACCCTGGGCAAGGGCCTGGGCGGCGGCGTGCCCATTGGCGCGGTGCTGGCCCGCGAGGCCGTGTGCTGCTTTGCACCGGGCGACCAGGGCGGCACCTACCATGGCAATGCCCTGGCCTGCGCCGCGGCGCTGGCGGTGCTCGATGCGGTGAGCGCGCCGGGCTTCCTGGCCCAGGTTCAGCAGCGCGGCACGCAACTGGCCCAGGGCCTGCAGGGGTTGTCAGCGCGGCATGGCCTGGGCACCGTGCATGGCCGTGGCCTGTTGCGCGCCCTGGCCTTGCCCAGTGGCTGGTCATCTGCCCAGGTGGCCGAATCGGCACGCCTGGGCCAGCCCGGTGGCGACGGCCTGCTGATCAACCCCGCCCAGCCTCAACGCCTGCGCTGCATGCCGGCCCTCAACATCAGCGCCACCGAGATCGACCACGCGCTGGATCTGCTGGATGCGGCCCTGCACGCGGTGCGCGCGGCCGCGCGGTGACGCTCACTCGCCCAGGTAGGCGGCCCGCACGCGCGGGTCGTCCAACAAGGCCTTGGCATCACCGCCCATGGTGATCTGGCCCGAGTCCATCACGTAGCCGCGGTCGGCCAGGCCCAGCGCGCGGCTGGCGTTCTGCTCGACCAGCAGCACGGTGATGCCCTGGCGGCGCACATCGGCCACCACCTCGAAGATCTTGTCGACCATGATGGGCGACAGGCCCATGGACGGCTCATCCAGCAGCAGCACACGAGGTCGGGCCATCAGCGCACGGCCCATGGCCAGCATCTGCTGTTCACCACCGCTCATGGTGCCGGCCAACTGTTGGGCCCGTTCACGCAAGCGGGGAAAGAGCGCAAAGATCTTGTCGATGTCCTGCGTGATCTCGGCGTCGCGGCGCAGGTAGGCGCCCATCATCAGGTTCTCGGTGATGGTCATGCGGGTGAAGGTGCCACGGCCCTCGGGCACCATCACCAGGCCTTGCCGAACCAGATCCCACGGGCCCTGCCCGCTGATGCTCTGGCCCAGGTAGCGCACCTGGCCATCGGCCACCGGCAGGCTGCCGGTGATGGCGCCCAATGTGGTGGTCTTGCCCGCGCCATTGGCGCCGATCAGCGAGACGAGTTCACCCTCGCCCACCTGAAAACTCACGCCCTTGACGGCCTGGATGCCGCCATAGGCCACCTTCAGGCCGCTCACTTCAAGCAATGGGGTTGTCATGATCGGGTCCGCATCAATGGGCCTGGTGGGCCGCACCCAGGTAGGCCTCGATGACCTTGGGGTCACGTTGAACGTCTTGCGGGCTGCCTTCGGCGATCTGCTTGCCGTAGTCCAGCACGGTCACGCGGTCGCAAAGCCCCATCACCAGCTTGACGTCGTGCTCGATCAGCAAGATGGTGCGGCCATCGCGCCGGATGCGGTCGATCAGCTCACGCAGCACGAGTTTTTCGGTGGCGTTCATGCCGGCAGCGGGCTCGTCCAGGGCGATCAGCTGGGGTTCGGTGGCCAGGGCGCGGGCGATCTCCAGGCGGCGCTGGTCACCGTAGCTCAAGGTGCGCGCCTTGTAGGCCGCCAGATGACCGATGCCCACGTAATCCAGCATGGCCTGGGCCTGCTGCGTGATGGCCCGCTCTTCGGCCTGGAAGCTGGCCGTGCGCATCACCGCCCCCCACAGGCCCGACTGGCTGCGCACATGGCGGCCCACCATGACGTTCTCCAGGGCCGTCATGTCGGCAAACAGACGGATGTTTTGAAACGTGCGGGCAATGCCGGCCTTGGCCACCTCGTGCACGGCCGTGGGGCGGTAGGGCTTGCCTGCCAGGTCAAACTGGCCTGAGTCGGGCGTGTACAGGCCCGTGATGACATTGAAGAAGGTGGTCTTGCCTGCCCCGTTGGGCCCGATCAGGCCATACACCTGCCCTTGGCGGATGATGAGGCCCACGTCCGACAAGGCCTGCAGGCCACCAAAGCGCTTGGACACACCCTGCACCTGAAGCACCACATCACTCATGCTGCGCTCCTTCGGCTCAGGCTTGCGACGTGGGTTGCGGCGCCGCGCGGCCATGCTCGGGCGCGGGCCACAGGCCCCTGGGGCGGGTGAGCATGATGGCGATCATGGCCAAGGCAATCAGCAACTGCCGCAGGATGGCCGCGTCGATGCGGCCGTCGGTGGCGCGCTGCAAATCCAGCTCGCCCGCCACCCAGCGCAAGGCTTCGGGCAAGGCGGCCAGCAGCACCGCACCCAGCACCACGCCCGGGATGTGGCCAATGCCGCCCAGCACCACCATGGCCACGATCATCACGCTCTCCTGCAAGGAGAAGGACTCGGGCGATACAAAACCCTGGAAGGCCGCAAACATCACGCCCGACACGCCGCCAAAAGTGGCTCCCATGCCAAAGGCCAGCAGCTTGAGGTTGCGGGTGTTGATGCCCATGGCCTTGGCGGCAATCTCGTCTTCGCGGATGGCCATCCAGGCACGACCGATGCGGCTGTGCTCCAGGCGGTGGCAGATCACCACGCTGACCACCACCAGCAGCAGGAACAGGTAGTAGTACTGCGCCACCGACGACAGGTGCACGCCCAGCACGTCGGCATCGCGCCCCAGATCCCAGCCCAGCACCCGGATGCTGTCGATCTGCTTGATGCCAGTGGGGCCGTTGGTGAGGTTGACGGGTTGATCCAGGTTGTTCAGAAACACCCGGATGATCTCGCCAAAGCCCAGGGTGACGATGGCCAGGTAATCACCCCGCAACTTCAGCGTCGGCGCGCCCAGCATGACCCCTGCCATGCCGGCCACCGCCGCGCCCAGTGGGATGACCAGCCAGGCCGTCACATGCAGTCCACCAGGCAGCCAGTCCTTGATCAGCGCAAAGTTGCTGCTCAGGTGTGGCGAGGCCAGCAAGGCGAACACATAGGCCCCGACCGCGTAGAAGGCCACATAGCCCAGGTCCAGCAGGCCGGCATAACCCACCACGATGTTCAGGCCCAGCGCCAGCAGCACATACAGCAGCGCGATGTCGAGCATGCGCACCCAGAACAGCCCCGCCGACTGCGCCAGCAGGGGCAGCACCAACAGGCCCAGGGCCGCCAGCAAAAACACGATCAGCTTGTTTTTCAATCGAATACTCCAGATCGCCAAGACCCCACAAGCGCCTCGTCCCGACCAGTGACCGCCACGGAACCGGCTCCGCCGGTCCGCAGGCGGTGCCCCCTTGAGGGGGAGGCGCCGAAGGCGCTACGGGGGTGGGCGGCCATCATGCGCGGTCAGCAACACGCTCACCCAGCAGGCCCTGCGGCCGCAAGGTGAGCACCACGATCAAGACGGCGAAGGCGAAGATGTCGGCGTACTGGCTGCCCAGCACCCCACCGGTCAGGTCCCCGATGTAGCCTGAGCCCAGCGCCTCGATCAGCCCCAGCAACAGCCCACCCACCACCGCGCCGCCCAGGTTGCCGATGCCGCCAAACACGGCGGCGGTGAAGGCCTTGAGGCCCGGCATGAAGCCCATGGTGTGCTGCACCGTGCCGTAGTTGGCCGCCACCATCACGCCGGCCAGCGCAGCCAGCGCCGCACCGATCACGAAGGTGGCCGAGATCACCGTATCGGGCCGCACCCCCATCAGCGCGGCCACGCGGGGGTTTTCGGCGGTGGCCCGCATGGCGCGGCCCAGGCGTGTGCGGTTGACCAGCACCATCAGCGCGGCCAGCGTGAGGGCCGTGGTCACCAGGATCAGGATCTGGGTGACGTTGATCACCGCCTCGCCGATGAAGAAGGGATCGGTGGGCAAGAGGCTGGGATAGGCCTTGGTGCTGGGCTGCCAGATGATCATCGCCAGGGTCTGCAGCAACAGGCTCATGCCCATCGCGGTGATCAGCGGTGCCAGGCGGGGTGCCTTGCGCAGGGGGCGGTAGGCGATCTTCTCGATGCTGAAGTTCAGCAGCGCGCACACCACCATGGCCACCGCCAGCGCGATCAGCAGCATCAGCCAGCCGGGCAGGCCCATGGGCGCCAGCCACTGCAGCACCGACCAGCTGGTCAGCGCCCCCACCATCAGCACCTCGCCGTGGGCAAAGTTGATCAGGTTGATGATGCCGTAGACCATGGTGTAGCCCAGGGCCACCAGGGCATACACACTGCCCAGCACCAGGCCGTTGATGATCTGTTGCAACAACATGTCCATGGGCGTGATGTCTCCGGTCAATCGGCCGAGGCGCCCAGGGCGCGGGCTTCTTCGTTCAGGCGGCGCAGTTCGGCCAGGCGCTCACCGATGCGGATTTCAAGCCCGCGCGGCACAGGCTGGTACCAGTCGGCGGGCGACAGGCCATCGGGCAGGTAGTTTTCGCCGGCCGCAAAACCACCGGCTTCGGCGTGAGCATAGCGGTAGCCCTGACCATGCCCCAGACCCTTCATCAATTTGGTGGGGGCATTGCGCAGGTGCATGGGCACCGGCCGCGTCACGTCCTGCCTGACCAGCGCGCGCACGGTGTTCCAGGCCTGGTAGACCGCATTGCTCTTGGGCGCCACGGCCAGGTACACCACGGCCTGGGCCAGCGCCAGCTCGCCCTCGGGTGAACCCAGGCGCTCGTAAACCTGCGCCGCCTGCAGTGCCAGGGCCTGGCCACGCGGGTCGGCCAGGCCGATGTCCTCGCTGGCCATGCGCAGCACGCGGCGCGCCACGTAGCGCGCGTCGACGCCGCCATCGAGCATGCGGGCCAGCCAGTACAGGGCGGCATCGGGGTCAGAGCCCCGCACGCTCTTGTGCAGGGCCGAAATCATGTCGTAGAACTGGTCGCCGCCCTTGTCATAGCGGCGCAGCATCTCGCCCAGGGCCTGTTCCAGCTGGGCCTCGCCGATCTCGGCCAGGGCTTGGCCGCTGCCCTGCAGCAACTCCACCAGGTTTTGATACGCATTGAGCAGGCGCCGGGCATCGCCGTCGGCATAGCCGATGAGCCGCAGCCGCGCCGCGTCGGTCAGCGGCGGCGCCCCCAGATGGGCCTGTCCACGTGCGATCAGCGCGGTCAGATCGGCCTCATCGAGCGACTTGAGCACATGCACCGTGGCCCGCGACAACAGGGCCGAGTTGACCTCGAAGCTGGGGTTTTCGGTGGTGGCGCCGATGAAGGTGAAGAGACCTGATTCAACGTGCGGCAGGAAGGCATCTTGCTGCGCCTTGTTGAAACGGTGCACTTCGTCGACAAACACCACCGTCGACTGCCCCTGCTGGCGCGCCAGGCGCGCCGCGTCGACGGCATCGCGGATGTCCTTGACGCCGGCCAGCACCGCCGACAGCACGATGAATCGCGAGCTGACCGCACCGGCCACCAGGCGAGCCAGCGTGGTCTTGCCCACGCCGGGCGGGCCCCACAGGATCATCGAGTGCAGTCGCCCGGTTTCAAAGGCCACGCGCAACGGCTTGCCCGGGCCCAGCAGGTGGGTCTGGCCAATCACCTCGTCCAGCGAGTGCGGCCGCAGGCGCTCGGCCAGCGGCATGTCGGCCGCTGACGCATCCGGCTGCGCGGCAGCGGCTGCGCCCGGCTCGCCCACGGCCGACGCCTCAAACAAGGACTCCTGCGAATTCATGGCGGCATTGTGTCAGCGCCAGCGAAACCCAGCGCGCGCGGCCAGGTCTGACCGGTTGCAATTGCGGGGTCGGCCCGGCCCATTTCGGGCGATCTGCAGCGGGGCGGCAACGCGACACTTACCGGACAAGCTTGGCAGGCTGATCAGAAACAGGCTGCCAGGGCATGACGTAGCCACTCACTCATCGCCGTATCCAGCCCAGGAGCCTTCAATGAGCACCGCCACCCTTCAGGACAAATCCGCTTCAGCCGCGTCAGGTGGCGGGGCAGCCGGCCAGCAGGGCCTGCACGGCACACCGCGCGAGGTGCTGTCGTTCAAGCTGGGCGCCGAAGAATACGGCATCGACATCCTGAAAGTGCAGGAGATCCGGGGCTACGAAAACCCCACGCGCATCGCCAATGCCCCGTCGTTCATGAAGGGCGTCGTCAACCTGCGCGGCGTGATCGTGCCCATCGTCGACATGCGGGTGCGCTTTGCGCTGGAGGACGTCAAGTACGACGCCTTCACCGTGGTCATCATCCTGAACATTGCCAACCGCACCGTGGGTGTGGTGGTTGATTCGGTCAGCGACGTGCTGGAGCTGTCGGCCGATCAGATCAAGCCGGCGCCCGAATTCAACGGCACCATCGATTCGGCCTACATCACCGGCCTGGGCACGGTGAAGTCGGGGACCGACGAGCGCATGCTGATCCTGATGGACATCGAGCAGATGATGAGCAGCGCCGAAATGGGCCTGATGGACGCGGCCTTCCACTGAACTGACCCGCCCCCCCCCGCAGGGCGGATTCAGGCCGCCTGTTCGCGCTTGAACAGCAGCACCATGTTGCTGCCGCCAAAGGCAAATGAATTGGACAGCGCCCAGGCCGGCCTGGCGTCTCGTCGTCCCAGGCCCAGGACATGGTCCAGGCCGGTGCAGCGTTCATCCAGTGCCTGCACATGGCCTGTTGGCGGCAAATGGCCCGTGTGCACCGCCATCACGGTGATCAGGGCCTCGATGGCCCCAGCCGCCCCCATCAGGTGGCCATGCAGACTCTTGGTGGCGCTGATCGGCACCTTGGCAGCGTGCTCGCCCAGCAGTTGACGCAGCGCGTCAATCTCGACCGGGTCTCCTTCGGTGGTGGCGGTGCCATGTGCATTCACATAGCCGATGTCGCCGGCCTGCACCCCCGCATCACGCAGGGCCGCACGCAAGGCGCGCAGCTGCCCGCCAGCATCGGGGGTGCTGAGGTGGGCATGATCGCAACTGGTGCCCGCGCCAGCCAGTTCGGCGTAGATGCGCGCACCACGCGCCAAGGCATGGTCACGGTCCTCCAGCACCAGGGCTGCGGCGCCCTCGCCCAGCACCAGGCCGGTACGCTGGGCATCAAAAGGCCGGCAGACGGTGGGGGCCTGCTCGGCATCGCCAGAGGCCATGACCTGCATCGACAACCAGGCCTTCACGGTACCGTAGGGCAATGCAGCCTCGCCGCCACCAGCCAGAGCCAGTTGGCACTCACCCGAGCGCACGCGCCTGAACGCTTCGCCAATGGCCACCGCCGACGACGCACAGGCCACCGAATACGTGTAACTGGCACCGCCCATGCCCAGCAGCAGGGCCAATTGGCCGGCTGCTGCGTTGTTCATGCCCATCACCACACTCAGCGGCGAGATGCGGGCTCGGCCCTTGATGAACAGATCGCGGTAACCGCGCTCCAGGGTTTGTGTGCCCCCGGCGCCCGTGCCCCACATCACGCAGGCATCTTCGAGTTCGGCAGCGGACACCGCCCCTGGCTGGTCCAACCCGGCATCGGCCCAGGCGGACAAGCCGGCCAGGGCAGACAACTGGCTGAAACGATCCATGGTGGCCGCGCGCGGCCGCCCCAGTTCGGCGGCGGCGTCAAAACCCTGGCAGACGGCCGTGGGCAAGGAAACGCTGTGCGGCGCTTCACCCACCTCGTTCAGGGCGATGGCACTGCGGCCTTGCAACAAGGCTTCAAAGCCGGCCGCCACATCGCGGCCATGCGGTGCGACCTGCCCCAGGCCGGTCACCACCACCGATCGCCCACGAGCGCTCATGCGCTGGCCTTGGCCCTGAGGGTGTCCATGTAAGGCTCGATCAGGGCCAGCACATCGGCCACCGTGCGCGGGCGCTCTGCCGGCTCGGGCATGGATTCACCGATGCGGTCCTCCAGTTCAAACAGCATCTCCGCCAGTGTCAGTGAATCCACCTGCAGATTGACCAGTTCGGCCTCGGGCACGATCTGCTCGGCCGGGGTGTCGGTGAAATGCCCCAACACCTGGCGCAGCAGGTCGAGTGATGTGAGTGCGGATTGGGTCATGGGATCTTTCTGAGCGTCGTCAGCGCATCCAGGCTGAACAGCTTGCCAAGGGAAGGACGGGCCTGCTCTTTGGCATGAGCATCCACGGTGTCTTGAAGAAACTGGCACATCTCGCGCAGCACCTGATGCTTTTCGCGGTCAATGCTGATCATGTGATAACTGTCGGACAGCATCACCACCCGGATTTTGCCCGAGGCCACACGATTGGCCACTTCCCAAGCGCTGCGCGGTGAGGCCGCGTCGTCTTCCTTGGCATGAATGGCCAGCACCGGGCTGCTGATGTCGCCCAGCCGGTGGCGAACCTGCCTGATCAGGCGGCGCGCCTGCAGCAGATCACCCACGCGCAAGATGGCGGCGCCGGCATCGGAATTGCCTGCCTCGCGCATCTGGCCGCCAATCCAGGCGCGCATGCGCTCGTCCTTCACGCCAAAAGGTTCGGCCTCGCGCACCCCGATGCGCTGCGCCCAGGGCACCCAGGCCGCCAGAGGCAG
>Ga0228698_1000606_pt1 | contig 24519 bp, 21 predicted proteins | sample McNCre117_Aug_MG_FD_178015 | JGI IMG/M metagenome (GOLD analysis project Ga0228698, IMG submission 178015) | Freshwater microbial communities from McNutts Creek, Athens, Georgia, United States - 1-17_Aug_MG | ecosystem: Environmental > Aquatic > Freshwater > Creek | place: USA: Georgia...
GCGACAGGCTCAAAGTCTCCAGACCGCCGTCGACTTCGCGCGTGACCTGGGCGCGGCCATCGACCACTTCAACCTTGCTGGCGAAGGTGGCTTGCGGCAGGTTGGCCAGCGCAGCCAGCATCTGGCCGGTCTGATTGCAGTCATCGTCGATGGCTTGCTTGCCCAGGATGATCAGGCCGGGTTGCTCCTTGTCGACCAGGGCCTTGAGCAGCTTGGCCACGGCCAGGGGCTGCAATTCATCGGCGCTTTCAACCAGGATGGCGCGGTCGGCACCGATGGCCATGGCCGTGCGCAGGGTTTCCTGGCACTGGGTGACACCGCACGACACAGCGATGACCTCGGTGGCCACGCCCTTTTCCTTGAGCCGAACGGCTTCTTCGACGGCGATCTCGTCGAAAGGGTTCATGCTCATCTTCACGTTGGCGATGTCGACCCCTGTGCCGTCGGACTTCACACGTACTTTGACGTTGTAGTCGACAACACGCTTCACAGGCACCAGCACTTTCATGGGGTTTGCTCGCTGCGGTGGATCAGAGGCCGACGGTCTTCATCATCGCTTCGGGGTAACGGGCACCCTGAATCTGGATGCCGGCCAGCGCGGTGTCAATGGCCTTCAGGTCATCGGCCGACAGCGTGATGTCTGCCGCCGACGTGTTCTCGTGCATGCGGTGCATCTTGGTGGTGCCGGGGATGGGCACGATCCAGGGCTTCTGGGCCAGGATCCAGGCCAGTGCGATTTGCGCGGGCGTGGCACCCTTGCTGTCAGCGATCTGGCGCAGCAGGCCCACCAGCGGCAGGTTGGCCTGACGCGCCTCGGGGGTGAAGCGCGGCAGGCGATTGCGGAAGTCGGTGGCGTGCAACTCGGTGTTGCCATCGAGCGTGCCGGTCAGGTAGCCCTTGCCCAGCGGGCTGAACGGCACCAGGCCGATGCCCAGTTCTTCCAGGGTGGGCAGGATCTCGGCTTCGGGCTCGCGGGTCCACAACGAGTACTCGCTTTGCAGCGCGGCCAGGGGCAGCACGGCATGTGCACGCCGGATGGTCTTGGCACCGGCCTCGGACAGGCCCCAGTGGCGCACCTTGCCTTGCGCGACCAGATCCTTGACCGCACCGGCCACGTCTTCAATGGCCACGGTCGGGTCGACACGGTGCAGGTAGAACAGATCGATGGCCTCGACACGCAGGCGCTTGAGCGAGGCCTCGCACACCTCGCGGATGTGGGCGGGTTGGCAATTGAGTTTTGGGTAGGCGTCAGCCTGGAAGCCGAACTTGGTGGCGATGGTCACGCGACCCTTGAAAGGCGCCAGCGCTTCGCCTACCAGCTCTTCATTGGTGAAGGGGCCATACACCTCGGCGGTGTCAAACAGCGTGACGCCGCGATCGATGGCCGCATGGATGATGTCGATCATCTCCTGCTTGTTGGTGCCCTGGCCGAAGCCGTGGCTCATGGTCATGCAGCCCAGGCCGATGGCTGACACCTCAAGGCCGCTGCGGCCAAGTTGACGCTTGTTCATGAAAAGCTCCTGAATGGGATCAATGGGAAATGGATGACGCGCGGTGCGCCGGGCGCCGCACGATGAAAAGCAGGGTCAATGCCAGTGCCGCGGCCAGCATCAGGGCACCGCCCCGGTACGTGGCCGCGATGCCTTGGGCGGCAGCCAGGGGCTGCGGGCCAAGCTGCCGGGTTACGTGGCTGTACACCACCACCAGCAGACTCAGGCCCACCGCACCACCGAGCTGGTGGGCAACATTCACCAGGCCCGAAGCGGCACCGGCATCGGCCTTGTCAACGCCCGCCACACCGGCGCTGGTGAGCGGCGAGAAGACCAGGCCTTGCGCCAGCCCGATGAGGGCCATGGGCGCCGCCAGGCTGGCCAACGGCGGCTGGCTGCCGGCCAGCAGGCTCAGCCAGATCAGCGCGCACATCGAGAGGCTCAGGCCCAGCACCAGCACCTTCGGATGGCCCCAACGTTGTGACAGACGCGGCACGGCCATGGCGGCGATGAAGTGCACCACCGTGGTGGGCACAAAAGCCAGCCCTGCCTGCAATGGCGACAGGCCCAGCAGGCGCTGCAGATACTGTGTGGTGAAGAACCAGAAGCCGATCATGGCGCCCAGGAACAGCAGGCGGGCGGCCAGCGCCGCGTTGCGCGAGGGGCTGGCAAACAGCCGCAGGGGCACGATGGGCTGGGTGGCACGGGCTTCGTGACGCACCAGCAGCACCAACGCCAGCGCGGCACCCAGCAAGGCGGTGGCCACGCCCGCGTCGGCCCAGCCCAGCTCGGACGAGCGCACCAGCCCGAAGACCAGGGCCACCATGCCCAGCGTGGACAGCACCGCTCCAGGCAGGTCAAACTGTCCCACCTTGGCCGCCGTCGGGGCCACATGCCGATGCGTGGCCCACAGCAACAACATGCCGATGGGCAAGTTGATGAAGAAGCAGGCCCGCCACGACAGCAGGTCAGCGGCCAAGCCGCCAAGTACCAGGCCCAGGCTGGTGCCCACACCCGCTGCCGCCGCGTGCAGTGAAAAGGCACGCATGCGCTCAGGGCCCTCGGCAAAGTGGGTGGACAGCATCGCCAGTGTGGTGGGCACCAGCATGGCAGCGCCCAGGCCCTGCAGCACACGGCCGGCCAGCAGCAACCCGGCCCCTTGCGACAGGCCGATCAGCAGCGATGCCAGGGTGAACAGCCCCAGGCCAGCCATCACCACGCGGCGGTGCCCCAGCAGATCGCCAGCACGGGCGCCCAGCAGCAGCAGACCGCCCAGTGTCAGGGTGTAGGCGCTGTGCACCAGCGACAACTCGGCCTGGCTGAAGCGAAACGCACCCTGGATCGCGGGCAGTGCGGTGATGACCACCGACACATCGACGATGATCATCAGGTAGCTCATCACCACGATGAGCAGGATGGCTGTCTTGTTGACAGCTTGCGGGACGGGCGTCACGGTAGGTCTGCCAACCGGTACACCCGCCGTGCCGTGCCGCTGAACAGTTGCTGCCGCTCGTTGGCCGAGCAAGCCGCGGTGATCAGCTTGTAGGCGTTCCACAGCGCGTGGTAGCTGCACGAGCGTGCGTCGGGCGGATAGTTGCTGCCGAACATGCAGCGCGATGCACCGAAGGCTTCGATGGCGGTTTCTACATAGGGTCGCCATGCCTCGGCCAGGGCCAGGTGGTCTGGTTTGCTGGCACCCAGGTGAAACTCGAAACCCCAGAAGGTCGAGCCCAGGGCGCTGAGCTTGCACACCACGTTGGGGCGCCTGGCCAGTTCGAACAATGCTGCACGCCAAGCCGGGAAGACGGCTGCCCGGGCGGCAGCGCCTGGTGCCTCGACCACGGCCAGTCCCAGGTGCTCGAGCACGATGCTCAGTTGCGGTTCACCATCGGCCAGCGCCGCCAGCTCGTGCAGTTGGTGATGGAACACCGTGGCGTCCAGGCTCAGCCCGCGCTGCGCCAGTGCCTTCAAGGCCGTGGGCACCGCCGGGTGCTTGAGCAGATCCTGGGGAGGCCGGTGGCTCAGATGGCCCAGCACCTTGGGGTTGGGGTGCGACAAGGCGATCTGGCGCACCCCCCGGAATCGCTCGGGCGCGCAGGCCAGGGCACGGTCGAGCAGCCGGGCCACTTCGGCGCCCAGGCTCAGGTCAGCATGGCCCACGATGCCCCGGGCCACCCTGCAGCGGTGTGCCGGGCCGCAAGCCGCCATCGCGCCCACGCCGTTGGCGAATTCAACTTCGCCGATGGGCCGCAGCCAGGCCGGCCCACTTGCCCTGGCAAAGCTCTGCATCTCGACGTACACCGTGTCGGTGACACGATGACCGGATGCCGCATCGGCCAGGTACTCATCCAGCAGGTATCGCTGCGCCGGCCGGTCGAACAGGTGGTGATGGCTGTCGACGATGGCCAGGTCGGGATCCAGTGTGGGGGCGGCCTGCGGGCCTGACAGCTCAGGCATTGTCGGCGTCTTCGGCCTCGTAGACCTGGAAGGTCAGGCGGGGCAGTTGGGCGAAGTCGATGGGCGGCTTCCAATTGGTGGCGATGCCGACATTGAGATCCACCTCTTCGGGGAATCGCATGCTGATCAGGCCCGAGGCCACGCGCGAGTCGGACAGCACGAACTTCAGGCTCACGTCGTACAGATCGTGGGCAGCCTGCCATTCCGGGGCCAGGTAGCTGGCAGCCCGCTGCAGCACGCCGGATGTCATGGTGCGCATCGTGACCACACCCGCGTCCACCTTGGCCGCTTCGATCAGGAAGTGACGTGCGGCGGCCTGGTAGATGAAGTTGTAGGCGATCTGGTAGACGCTGATGTCCTGGATGGGCAGGAACTGGATGGTCGTCCAGGGCTCGTCGGTGGTGATGCCGATGTGGCCGATCTTGCCGGCGTCGCGCAGTTCCCTGAGCGCCTGCAGGGGGCCGTTGTCACCGGTGACGCGGTCGAAATCGGCCTGTGTGTACATGCGACCGTGGATCTGCACGATGTCGATGTATTCGGTGTTCAGGCGCTTGAGGCTGCCGTGCACGCAGTCGATGACGCCCTGGCGATCCAGTTCGAACCAGGCCTTGGTGGCCAGCACCACTTCCTGGCGACGGGTCTTCATGACCTCGCCGATCAGCGACTCGCTGTGGCCGTTGCCGTACAGCGGCGCGGTGTCCAGGTAGTTCACGCCACTGTCGATGGCGTGATTGATGGTGCGCACGACCGCGGCGCGACCTTCATCGGTGTACGGGTCCCAGGCCGCCGATTTGTGGCGATAGCCCAGTGATGCGCCGCCCAGCGCGATGGGGGACACCATGAGGCCGGTGCGTCCGAGTCGTCGTTTTTGCATGTTGATGCGTCCTGTTGAAGTGGGGATCGAATGAAGGCGTGGCGCGGCTCAGTTGAAGACGAAGAAGCGCTCGTCCGTCATGTCCTGGATGGCGAACTTGGGCCCCTCGCGGCCGATGCCGCTGTCTTTCACGCCGCCGTAAGGGGCCTGGTCAGAGCGCCAGCGCGAGGTGCCATTGACGATGACGCCGCCGGTGCGCAGCTCGCGGATGGCGCGCAGCGCCAGCGCGAGGTTGTTGGTGAAGATGCCCGACTGCAGGCCGTAGGGGCTGTCGCTGATGGCAGCAAACAGGGGGCCCAGTTCGTCGTAGGTTTGCACCGTCATGGCGGGGCCGAAGATCTCGTCGCGCACGATGGCCATGTCGGCTTGCACACGCGTGAGCAGGCAGGCGCCCAACTGCGCGCCCTGGCGCGACCCACCGCGCAGCAAGGTGGCACCAGCGTCGACGGCGCGGCCCACCACGTCTTCCACACGGCGGGCGGCCTGCTCGTCGATCAGTGTGCCCACGTCGGTGTCAGGCAGCAAGGGATCACCGAAGCGGATGGTGTCGATTTCGCGGGCGACTGCCTCGGTGAAGGCCTCGTGTACCTGCTGGTGCACATAGACGTTCTGCACCGAGATGCAGCTTTGTCCGGCCAGCGCCATGGCATTGCGTGCGCAGGCCTTGGCGGCCGCCACCACATCGGCATCGTGGTGCACGAAGGTCGAGCCGACTCCGCCCAGCTCCAGCGCCACGCGCTTGAGGCCGGCCGCAGCACGGATGCGCTGGCCCACCGGGATCGATCCCGTGAAGCTGATGAAGTCCACGCGGGGGTCGGCAATCATCTGCGGGCCCACAGCATCGCCGTACAGCACGTTGACCGAGCCGTCCGGAACGCCCGCCTCGACCAGGCATTCGATCAGCTTGTGCACGCACCAGGGCGCCTTGGGCGATGGCTTGAGCACCAGGGCATTGCCGGCCGCCAGGGCCGGGCCGATCTTGTGCGCCGCCAGGTTGACGGGGCCGTTGAAAGGGGTGATGGCGGCCACGACACCCACCGGCATGCGCAGCGTCATGGCGATCTTGCCTGCGCCAATGGCACTGGCATCCATCGGGATGTGCTCACCCTGGATGCGCACGGCTTCTTCGGCACAGAGCCGAAGCGTGTCTGCCGAACGCTGCACCTCGGTGAGGCTGTCGCGGATGGCCTTGCCCGTTTCGAGCGTCATGGCGCGCGCGATTTCATCGGCGCGGCGCGACACATTGTCGGCCGCCCGGCGAAGCATGGCCGCACGCTCGTAGGCGGGCATGGCGGCCATGGTGGCCCGCGCGCCATGGGCGGCGGCCAAGGCGTCATCGGCATCCCTGGCGCCCGAAGCTGGCGCCAGGGCGACCACGCCCTTGCGGTAAGGATCACTCACCGAAAAGGTCTGCTCGGCGTCTCGCCACTGGCCCCCGATGAGCATGCGGATCAGGGCAGGTGCCGGTGGTGAGGTTCGTTCAAGCGTCATGGCGTGGTCGGATGGCGACGGGGGTTGCGCGTCAGAAGCGGAAGGTGCCGCGGACACCGAAGATGCGCGGTTCGGCCAGGTACATCGCATCCTTGCCACCTGATGCCTGGTAGTTGGTCATCACGTTGCGGTCTTCGATGTTGCGCACGAACACCTGCACTTCGTAGCGGTCGTCAGCCGAGGCATAGGTCAGGTGGGCATCGCTCTTGTTGTAGGACGGCTGGTAGAACTGCGTGGCCGTGGCGGGGTTGCTCAGGTAGTAGCGCGACGAGAACTTCGTGCCCGCGTAAGCCGACAGGTTGGCACCCGATTCCAGCGTGAAGTAGTGCGTGTAGCCCAGGTTCAGCGTCTGCGTCGGGGCCTTGTCCAGGCGACGGCCGCTCCAGTCCACGCCAGCCGGGTTGGCCACCGAGGCGGCGGCTGCGAAACGGGCGTACTTGGCATCCACGTGCGTGAAGGCGACATTCAGGCGGCCGTTGGCACCCAGCTGGTACTTGCCTTCCAGTTCAAGACCCTGGCTGGTGGCCTGGGCGGCGTTCTGGGTGACCAGGCAGCTGCCGGTGGGGCAGGCGGTGACGGCCGAAACCTGCAAGTCGACGTAGCGGTAGCTGAACAGTGCGGCATTCACTTGCAGCTTGCCGTCCAGGTAGCGGCCCTTCAGGCCCGCTTCGGTTGCCGTGATCGATTCGGGGTTGTAGGTCAGGGCCGAGCCACGGGTGCTGGCCGATCCGTCGTTGAAGCCCCCTGCCTTGAAGCCGCTGGACACGCTGGCGTACAACAGTTCGGTGCGCGAGGGTTCCCACTCCATGCCCACCTTGTAGGTGGACTTGTTGTAGTGCACGGCTGCATCGTTGATGGTGGTGCCGTTGGCGCCCGTGCAGGCAGGCATGCTGGCCTTGGCGGGGTAGGTGGCCGGCAGGCTGGCGGGGTTGGTGTAGTCGGTCAGGCCAGCTGCATTGAGCGCAGCAAACGTGTAGGTGCAACCCTGGCGCGACTTGTCATCCTGCGTGCTGCGCAGGCCACCCGTGACCTTGAGGCTGGGGGCCACGGCATAGCTCAGCTGGCCGAATGCCGCTTGCGACTTGGAGATGGTCGGGTCCTGGTAGAAGAACGCGCCCGACAGGGCACCCAGCACCACGGGCGAGATGTTTTCCTTGAAGTTGTACAGGCCGGCTACGTATTGCAGCGGGCCGGTGCCGGTCGAGGCAATGCGCGCCTCCAGGGAATCCTGGGCATAACGGGCAAAGCTGTAGAAGCCGGTGGGACGGGTGCTGACGGTGAAGACACTGTCGCGGTCCTGGTTCTGGTGGTTGGCCAGCACGGTCACTTCGCCCAGGGCGGTCTGTGTCTTGAATTCGGCCGTGGCACCCTTGGATTCGTCGCGCAGCTTGCCCTCGTAGGCCGAGGTGGCCACGAAGCGGCCATCCGGGCCCTTGGGATGGGCGGCGACCACGGCGTAGTCGACCGAGCCCGCGCCAGCGCCACCGTTCTTGCCGTAGTAGCCGGTCAGCAGCAGCGAGGTCGAGGGGGTGATCGTCCACAGGCCGTGCAGTCGGGCCGACACGTTGTCAACGTCGTTGCGATCCTTGCTGAAGGTGTTGGCTGGCGCGTGGGCGGTGTCGATGAAACCATCGCGCTTGGCCGAAGACAACACGCCGCGCAGGCTGAAGGTGCTGCTCACGGGCACGTTCAGCATGGCGTCTGCCTGCACGCCAGACAGGTTGGAGAAGCCCAGACCCACCGAGCCTTCAAACTTCTTGCCGGGCTTCTTGGAGATGATGTTGACCGCACCAGCGTTCGAGTTGCGGCCGTACAGCGTGCCCTGGGGGCCACGCAGCACTTCGATGCGCTCGACGTCGAACAGCGTGGCACCGTTCATCTGGGGGCGGCCCAGGTAGATGCCGTCGATGTTGACGCCCACAGCCGGGTCACCCACTTCCGAGTTGTTGGTGCTGCCGATGCCGCGGATGGCGATCTCGGTGCCGCCCAGGTTGCCGGTACCGATGGACAGGTTGGGCACCAGGTCGGCCAGGCGCAAGGTGGTGGCAGCGCCTTCAGACTTCAGGTCGTCGCCCGAGATCACCGACAGCGCCAACGGCGTCTTCGATGCCACGGTCGTGGTCTTCTGGGCGGTCACGACGACTTCCTGGATGCTGCCCTTCTGTTCGGACTGGGCAAATGCCGGGAGCGCGGCCATGACGGCCAGGGCCATCACGGTGGGCTTGTGCTTGAAGTGGGTCATTGATTGTCTCCTGTTGCAAACGGGTGGTGAGTGATTCAAGGGTGTGGATGGCAGGGGCGAGGCGGTGATTACCAGCGCGCTTCCTCCTGGCCGCAAAAGGCGTCGATGGGACTGACGCCGATAAAGGGCTCGTGACCAAGCAACTTGTGCAGCACGGCCTCTTGCACGGTCTGCGCCGCGTAGTAAGCATTGATGTAGGCCGGCACGCGCGGCGCATCGAGCAGGCAGGCGGGCTGCCCGAACGAGACCATCACGGTGGGCACGTCATGCCAGGTGCGCCGCATGCCCTGGCGCGGGCCGCCTTGCAGGCCCGACCAGTCAACCTGCGAGCGCGGGGCGCACATCATCGATTCCTGCGCCAGCAGGTACAGCACCAGATCGGCGTTGTCGGGAGCCGGCGGGTTGTCGGCGTCGTAATCGGACAGCACGAAGCCGGCCTGGCGCAAACCGTCGGTGATGGCACTGAGGGGCCCGGGTGTGGCACCGTGCAGATGGGTCTTGATGCCTTCGGTGCACAGCACCACCCGCTTGTGGCGCGCCGGTGAAATGGGCAGCACGCCGGTGTCCTTGACCAGCGTGACACTGGCCTGCGCTGCGCGCTGGCCGATCAACTGGTTGCCCGGCAGGGCCAGTTGCTCGCGCACCTGGTCCAGTGGGGCCAGCCGTTCATCCAGGCTCTTGCGATGCAGGCCCAGTGCGGCTTTCAAGCCCAGCACACGGGTCAGGGCATCGTCCACGCGCGCCTCGGTCAGGCGGCCGTCCAGCAGCGCGGCTTCCAGGCAGGCCAGGTCGGCGTCAGGGCTCTTCGAGAACAGGATCACGTCGCAGCCCGCTTGCAGCACTTCGGGCAGGAAGCGTGTGCGGCTGTCCCAACTGCTCAGGCCGCCCATCGAGGTGGCATCGCTCACCACCAGGCCCTTGAAGCCCAGTTCACCGCGCAAGAGATCGATGCACAGCTCGCCCGACACCGTGGCCGGCGCCCAGGCCCGTCGGCCCACGGCCGGGTTCAGGTGCTGTGCACCTGCCGGCCAGGCGATGTGGCCAGCCATCACGGTCATGACACCGGCATTGATCAGTTCGCGGTACAAGCCGCCGAAATTCTCTTGCCACTGCTGCCAGCTCAGCGGGTTGACCGTGGTGACCAGGTGCTGGTCGCGGTTGTCAAAGCCCTCGCCCGGCCAGTGCTTGGCCGTGGCAGCCACACCGGCACGCTGCATGGCCAGGGCGTGGATCAGGCCCTGCTTGCGGATGGTGGCCAGATCACTGCCGAACGAGCGCGTACCGACGATGCCGCTGTCGAGCCTGGCGGCGATGTCGATGGCAGGACTGAAGCTCCAGTTGAAGCCCATCACCGCGGTCTCTTCGGCCATCACGCGGGCCACTTCATGCACCAGCGTGTCGTCGGCGATGGCGGCCGTGGCCAGGGCATTGGGCAATGGGGTGGCGCAGGTGGCGCCGTAGCCGCCGCCTTCCATGTCACCGGTGATGAAAGGCGGGATCTGCGCCTCTTCAAGGGCCACGCGCGTGGTCTGCCAGGCCAGATCCAGATCAGGGCCCCATTTGCGATGCACACCACCTGGCCTGTGGGCCATGCGCTGGTGCGCACCGGCAGGATCGTCGGCCAACTGGCCCAGCACGAAAAGCTGCTGCAGGCCCTGTCGCATGCTGAGCGAATCACGCGTGCGGCGCACCCAGGCGATGTCGTCATCGCTCAGGTTGAAAGGCGCCATGCGCAGGTCGTCGAGGGTCATTGGTGGGATCCGGTGGCCGAGTCGCTGTCCAATCAAGGGGACAGCGCTGTCATTATTGTCGGCGAGTATGGCGGTGGAAATCAAGAATCTCATCCAGGAAATCCCTGAATTTGCATGGCAACAACGGGTCTTGCGCTGTCCCTTTTGATCCAAGGCACTCATAATCGACGCATGAAACAAGTCCCTGCAGCGGACAGCCCTGGCAAACCGACGATCTATGACGTTGCCGAGGCGGCTGGCGTGTCGATCAAGTCGGTGTCGCGCGTGATGCGCAACGAGTCCAAGGTGTCTGCCGAAACACGCGAGCGGGTGCGTGCCGCCGCGCAAGCCCTTGGCTATGCACCCCACCCTGCCGCCCGCAGCCTGGCCAGCTCAGTGCCCACGGTCATCGGCATGCTGCTGGCCGCGCCCGTCGACTTTCAGGCCGCGCGCCGCGGCAGCGAATACCGCACCTGCGTGCAGATGGGCGCGCTGGCGGCGGTGCTGCCGCTGGGCTTTGCCTTGCGGTTGGTGCCGGTGTCCTTGCAGGCCTCGGACACGGCTGATGAGCTGATTGGCCTGGCCCGATCCGGTGCAGTCGGCGGCCTGTTGATCGCACCGCCCGCCGCTGAAAACCGGGCCCTGCTCGACAAGCTGGTGGCCGCTGGCGTGCCCATCAGTGTCATCGGCACCACCAAGGTGCCCGAAGGCTGCGCCGCCGTCACCCCCGACGAACGATCTGCGATGCGGCAGTTGGTCAATCGCATGATCGAGATGGGCCATCGACGCATCGGCATCATTCGCGGCCGCCCGACCTGGCATGCCACCGAGCAACGCCTGGCCGGCTGCATGGATGCCCTCACCGCTGCCGGCATCGCCATTGATGACAAGCTGGTGATCGGCGATGGCTTCGATTTCGAGACCAATGCCCGCTGTGCCCGGCAATTGCTGAGCCTGGCTCGGCCGCCCACGGCCATCGTGGCGATGACCGATGACGGCGCGGCAGGCGTGATGGCCGCCGCGCATGGCCTGGGCCTGTCGGTGCCGGACGACCTGTCGGTCACCGGCTTTGACGATCTGGATCTGGCGCGCAAGCTGTGGCCCCCGCTGACCACTGTGCGCCATCCGCTGGAGCGCATGGCCGAATTCGCGACGCGCCGCTTGATCGCCTCGCTGCAACCGCGCCGGCGCGACATTGCGCCGCTGCCGATGGCGCTGGAAGTGGCCTGCGAGCTGGTGTTCCGCGATTCGCTGGCACCACCACTGGCCGCCAAGTCAAACGGCAAGGCCTGAGCGGCTGGGGAGCTGCCAGGCCTGCACCGCGCGCAGCAGGGCGCGGCGGCGATTGCGCAGGCCATCGGCCAAGCCGTGCACATGACCGCAGGCCTGCTCGGACACACACCAGATCAGGTGATCGAGGCTGCCCAGGCCATCGGCTTCCAGACGTTGCACCACCCGCTCGCTGACGCCCGATTGCGCCAGCAGATGCCTGCGCAAACCGGGCTCGAAGCGGTGGCTGGGTGCAAAGGGGTAGCCGGCGTGGAAGAGCGGGCTCGCAGTGGGTTGCCACCGGGTCATGGGCAAACGGGGTGCGCCGGCTTCAGTCGCAAGTTGGGTTTGCATGGCGGCATCAGTCGGTGTTGATGACCACGGCCTTCTGGTACAGGAAGCCGTCGATGTGTGTCGTGCCGCCCTTCCAGCCGTAGCCGCTGTTCTTCACGCCACCAAAGCCCACAGCAGGATCGATGGCACCATAACAGTTCACCCACACGGTACCCGCCTGGATACCGTGCACCATGTTCATGGCCGTCTTGATGTTGGATGTCCACACTGCACCGCCCAGACCGAACTCGGTCTGGTTGGCCAATGCGAGGGCTTGCTCAGGGGTGTCAAAAGAGATCACCGAGGCCACCGGCCCGAAGATTTCCTCTTGCGCAATGGCCATGCTGTTGTGCACCTCGCTGAACACCGTGGGTTCCAGGTAGTAGCCCTGGGCCAGGTCTCCGCCCAGGCGCTCGCCGCCACTGACCAGCTGTGCGCCTTCGCGGCTGCCTTGCTGCACAAAGCCCTGCACGCGTTCAAGCTGGCGCTGCGAGATCAGCGGGCCCAAGATGACGTCTTCCTGCAGGGGATGCCCCACCTTCAGGCTGCGACCGAAGGCGGCCAGGCGTTCGACGAAGGCCTCCTGGATCTTGCGCTCTACAAAGATGCGCGTGCCGGCAAAGCACACCTGCCCGCTGTTGCCAAACACCCCCATTCCGGCGCCAGGCACGGCCCGGTCGAGGTCGGCATCGGCAAAGATGATGTCGGGTGACTTGCCGCCCAGTTCCAGCTGCAGGCGCTTCATGTTGACGGCCGACGCCTTGATGATCTCGCGGCCGGTGCCGGTCGAGCCTGTGAACGACAGGCGGTTGACATCGGGATGGCGGGCCAGGGCCGCACCGGCCTCGCTGCCCAGGCCGGTCACCACATTGATCACGCCCTCCGGCACACCAGCCTCCAGCAGCAACTGGGCGGTGCGCAGCACGGTGAGCGAAGCGTCCTCGGCGGGCTTGATCACGGCGGTGCAACCGGTGGCCAGCGCTGCGCCGATCACGCCCCACTGGCTGAACAAGGGGCCGTTCCAGGGAATGATGCCGCCCACCACCCCAACAGGGGCCTTGATGGTCATGGTGGTGAACCGACCCGCCAGCGAGTTGGGGATGGTCTGGCCTCCAGCGTGGTGCGCCTGGCTGGCAAAGTACAGGATGCTTTGCAGCAGGCCGTTCCTGGCGCCGCGCAGGCGCGTCAGCGGTGCGCCCATGTCCAGCGATTCGATGGTGACGATTTCATCAAAATGCTGCTCGATCACGTCATGGACACGGATCAGCAGCTTTTGCCGCTGGGCGGGTGTGAAGCGGCTCCAGGGGCCCTCAAAGGCGCGGCGCGCAGCCCGCACGGCCAGATCGACGTCGGCTTCGCGCCCGCGTGCCAGCTGGGCAATCAAGCGGCCGTCGGCGGGGCTGAAGCTGTCAACCCAATCGCCCTGCTGGGCCGGCACCATGCGGCCGTCGATCAAATGGCCATGGCGTTGTTCGGACAGGAAGGCGGGCAAGTTGCCCTGTGAGATGGACATGTCGGTGTCTCCAGCGTTCAGGCGGCCTGGGCCAGGCGTTGGGCGGCCTGCTGCACGCGGGGCCAACCCAGGTAAAAGGCCAGGTGGGTCAGCACCTCACCCAGCTCATGGCGGCGCAGGCCCGATGCCATGGCGCGCGCACAGGCGGCGGGCAGTTGGTCAAGCTCGCCCTGGGCCAGCAGGGTGACCAGTGTGACCAGGTGGCGATCACGTGCGGCCAGTTCGGTGCGCTGCCACAACTCGCCTTCGATGACACGGGCGCTCAGCTCGTCGAAGGCTGGTGCCAGCTGCGTGCTGCCCGCGATGGCCGCCGCATCGGGCATGGCCAGTTGCTCGTTGATGGACGAACGCACCTGCTCGGCCCCCACCTGGCGTGCGGTGAACACCTGCTGCATCACCCCCACAGCCGACATGGCGCAAGGCCAGCCGGCATAGAAGGCCAGGTGGGTGACGATTTCGACGATCTCGGTGGGGGTGACGCCATTGGTCAGGGCGCGGTTGAAATGCCCGGTCAACTGCTGGGTGTAGCCGCGGGTGATCAGGGTAGTGATGGTGGCGATGCTGCGGTCGCGCTTGGGCAACTCGCTGCGCTCCCAGACTTCGCCGAACAGCACGTTGTCCGAATACCAGCCCAGCGCGGGCGCGGCGGCGTGGATCTCGGCGGGTGCGGTGCGGGGGGCGGGAACACGTGCGGGGGTGGGGTGAGCCTGCGTCATGGTCGGGGTCTCAGTGTGGAGGCGTGGAAAGTTTCAGACCGCTGGCGGCCTGTGTCGAGGTTGAGGCGCTGATCAGGCCTGTGCTGCGGTGGGCCCGATGACGCCTTCACCGGCCCAGGCGGCGAGCTCTTGCGGGCTGTGGCCCAGCCAGCGGCCCAGCACATCGGCATTGCTGGCACCCAGGCCCAGGCTGGGTGAGATCGCGCGCCGTGCACTGCCATCAAACACCAGCGGCGAGTGCGGCAGCACCACGCGGCCCAGGTCGGGGTGATCCACCCATTGCAGGCTGCCCCGGGCGTGCATGTTGGGGTCGTGCATCACCTCCTTGAGGTCACGCACGGGGGCACAGGGCACCTTGGCGGCCAGCATGCGCGCAGCCACGTCGGCCTTGCCCAGCGTGGATGTCCAGCTCTCGATCAGGTCGTCGACCAGTTGGAAATGCTGCACCCGGGCGCTGCGCGTGGCCAGGCGGGCGTCGTCCTTCAGTTCGGGCTTGCCCATCACCTCCAGGATGGATCGGAAATGGTGGTCGCCGGGTGCGTTCAGCACCACATAACCATCGGCGGTGCGGTAGACGTTGTAGGGCGAAATGCCCAGGCCACCGTGCCGATTGCCAGTGCGCTCGGGTGCGTCGTCACCGCGCGCATGCAGCATGCCCAGATTGGAGGCGAGCGAGGCGTAGGTGGCGTCCTGCATCGAGACTTCGACCACCCGGCCCAGGCCGGTACGCTCGCGTTCATACAGCGCCGTCATGATGGCGCCGTACAGGTGGATGCCGGCCATGAAATCACAGATGGCCGCGCCCGACTTGACCGGGGGCTGGTCGGGGAAGCCGGTTGAATTGATCACGCCGCACATGGCCTGCATCACCAGGTCCATGGCGGGATAGTCACGGTAGGGACCGGTCTTGCCGTAGCCCGAGCTGGAGCCGTAGATCAGGCGCGGGTTCACGGCGCGCAAGGCGTCGGCACCAATGCCCAGCCTGTCCATCACGCCGGGCGCGAAGTTCTCGACCAGGATGTCGGCCTTGGCCACCATCTCGCGCAGCAGTTGCTTGCCCTGCTCGGCCTTGAGGTTGAGCGTGACCGGTTGCTTGTTCGAGTTGAGCATCGCAAACGGCAGCGCAGCGCCCCCCATGTCACCCCGGCTGCGCAGGTGCTCGCCCTCGAAGGGCTCGACCTTGATGACCGTGGCACCGGCCATCGCCATCAGCAAGGTGGCATAGGGGCCGTTGTAGACATGGGACAGGTCGATGACGGTGACGCCTGTCAGGGGCAAGGGGCGGTCTGCGGTTGCGGGGGTGCTCATGGTGAATGTCTGAATCAGGGTTGGAGGGCAGCAGGCACCCGTGCCAGCACGCGCAGCGCCGCCAGGTAATAGGGGCGCACAATCATCTTGCCGTCGAGGCTGGCCACGCCGGTGGCCGAGGCGGCCTCGAAGGCGTCGACCACGCGCCGGGCGGCAGCCACCTCGTCGTCCGTGGGCGTGAACGCGGCGTGGATGGGGCCGATCTGGTCGGGATGGATGGCCGCCTTGCCGACAAAGCCATCACGCACGGCCTGAGCCAGCTCGGCCTGCAGGCCAGCGGTGTCGCGGAAATTGGCGTACACCGCGTCGATCGCGCCCACCCGGCTGGCAGTGGCACCCAACAGCGTGAGTGAGCGTGCCAGCTGGTACAGCGCCGTGTAGCCGCCGGCGGCATCACGGTTGTGGCTGGCGCCGATGTCGGCGGCCAGGTCTTCGCCACCCCACAACATGGCGCACAGCCTCGGGCTTGACGACTGGGCGAACAAGGGCAGGCGCAGCACGCCCGCCGCGGTCTCGGTGACGATGGGCAGCAACCGCGTGCTGCCTTCGGGCAGGCCCAACTGGCGCTCCAAATCCGTGAGCACGGCACCCACGGTCTGCAGATCCTGTGGACCTTCGCACTTGGGCACCATGATGCCCCGGGGCCGGCCAGGCAGCACGGCCTGCAGGTCGGCCTGCCAATGCGATGAACCCAGCTCATTCATGCGGACAAACAAGGGCCGCTGCGCTGCATGGGCACGCAGGAAGTCGGCGCACAAGCCGCGGGCACGGGCCTTGTCGGCTTCGGGCACCGCGTCTTCCAGGTCCAGTACCAGTGCATCGGCTGCACTGGCCAGGGCCTTGTCCATCTTCCGGCTGTCGTGGCCGGGCACAAACAGCAGCGACCGCATGGTCAGAACGCCCCGGTCGACAGGAAGCCGTCCACCGGATCGAAGTCCTCGACCAGCTTTTTGCCCACCAGATCCTTCAGGGCTTCGGTGGCACCGCCGCCCAGCGTGCCGTAGCGCACACCGCGGTAGATGCGCGAGATCGGGTAGTCATCGGTGAAGCCGTAGCCGCCGTGCACCTGCAGGGCTTCGCTGGTCACCCGGATGGCCATCTCGTTGACAAACATCTTCGCGATGGCGGCTTCGTGCGGATCAGGGAAGGGATTGGCCGTCAGGCAGGCGCGCCACAGCAGCGAGCGACCGGCTTCGATGTCACGGTACATCTCGGCAAGCTTCCACTGGATGCCCTGGAAATTGGCCACGGTCTGGCCGCGGATGGTGCGCTCACGCACGTACTTGATCGCTTCTTCGAAGGCCGCTTCGGCCATGCCCAGCGACACGCTGGGGTTCAGGCAACGCTGGGTGTTGAAGGCGGTGAGCAGCTTCTTGAAGCCGCCTTCGTGCAGGATGACGTTCTCGACCGGCACTTCGCACTGGTTGAACTGGATCTCGGCCAGGTTCTCGCCACCCATGGTGTGGTAGAGCGCCGTCACCTCGAAGCCCGGGGTGTCGCGGTGCACCAGCACGCAGCCGATGCCGTCGCGGCCAGGCTTGCCATTGATGCGCGTGAACACCACAAACCAGGTGGCTTCCTTGGCGCGGCTGATCAGGGTCTTGACGCCCGTGACCACGGCCTTGTCGCCCTTGATGACCGTGTTGGTCTTGTAGTTGGGCACGTCGGTGCCGGCATGGGGTTCGGTCATGCACACGGCCAGGTGCACCTCGCCCGACGCCACCTTGGGCAGGATCTGCTGCTTCATCACCTCGGGTGCATAGGCCGCGATGGCACGCACCTGCACACCCACCATGCCCATCAGGCCCATGGCCGTGGCGTAGCAGCCCTTGGCCACTTCCTCGATCACCAGTGCGGTGTCAAAGACGGAGAGGTTGGAGCCGCCGTATTCCTCGGGGATGGACATGCCCAGCACGCCAATCTTGGCCAGGGCGTTCAGGTTCTCCCAGGGGTAGGTGCCATCCAGGTACTTGATGGAATTGCCACGGAAGTCCATGTCGCGGCTCAGATCACGCACCGTGCCGATCAGGGCACGTTGTTCTTCGGTCAGCATCAGTCTGGGGTTGCTCATGGTGGTCTCGGTGTCGGTTTGGAAAAGGAAAGGGGCGGGGCTTCGGGCAGGTTGAACGCACCCGGGCAGCGGCGGTGAATCGGCCTCAGTCGGCGCTGTCGGTGAATCGGGGCGGGCGCTTCTCGGCAAAGGCCGCCAGGCCTTCGGCGTAATCGCGTGAGGCCAGGATGGCGGGCACGGCCGCACGCTCAACCTGCAAGGCGGCAGACAGGGGCAGCTCCAGCCCCTGGTAGACCAGGCGCTTGATCGTGGCCAGCGCAGGCGCAGACCGCGCGGCCAGTTGCCCGGCCAGCTCCAGGCCGCGCGGCAGCAGTTGTTCGGCATCCACCACCTCGTTGACCAGGCCGATCTCCAGGGCGCGTTCACTGCGGATCGGCTCACCCAGCAGCATCATCTGCAGCGCGCGGCTGGCACCGATCACGCGAGGCAAGCGTTGGGTGCCACCCGCACCTGGAAACGCGCCAATGCGGCTCTCGGTCAGGCCGATCTGCACACCGGCTGCTGCCAGGCGCAGGTCGCAGCCCAGCGCCAGCTCCAGGCCGCCGCCCATGGCCAGGCCATTGATCAGTGCGATGCTGATGAACCTGGCACCCCCCACCGCATCGATGGCGGCCCGGATGCCCTGGTTGTGCGCCAGCTTGCCTGCCAGGTCCATGCCCTGCCGTTCCTTCAGGTCGGCCCCGGCACTGAAGGCCTTGCCGGTGCCCCGGATCAGCATGACACGGGCCCCGGCCCGCGAGGCTTCGTCCACCGCGGCGCGCATGGCGGCCACGGCCGCCACGCTCAGCGCGTTCATGCGCTCGGGCCGCTGCAAGGTCATCTCCCAGATGCCGGGGGCATGCTGGGTCACGGTCAGATCGGACATGGTGCGCTCCGGGGTCATGCGGTCTGCCATGCACGCATCAGCGCGTCACGGTGATCGGGGTGGGCAATGGCCACCAGGCGACGGCAACGCTCTTGCAGCGAGCAGCCCATCAGTTGGGCCGCGCCGTACTCGGTGACGATGGTGTCCACATCGCTGCGCGCGGTGGTGACCGGCCGTCCGTCCAGCGAGGCCACGATGCGGCTGGTGCGGCCATCGGGCGTGGTCGACGGCAAGGCGATGAAGGAGCGTCCGCCCTCGGAGGCGACGCCCGCGCGCACAAAATCAACCTGGCCACCCACGGCACCCAGGTATCGGCCGCCGGCCACCTCGGCATTCACCTGGCCCGTCAGATCCACCTCGATCGCCGAATTGATGGTCTGGAAACGATGCAGGCTGCTGGTGACGGCCAGATGGTGGGTGTAGTCGGCGCATCGCATGTCGATCAGGTCGTGCGCCTGCGCGAAGTCGCGCAGCTTCTGGGTGCCGAACAGGCCCCCGGTCACCGTCTTGCCCTGATCGCGCCCCTTGCGGCTGTTGTTCACCACGCCGCGTTCGATCAGTTCGATCAACACATCCGACACCACGCCGCTGTGCACGCCCAGGTCACGGTGACCGTGCAGCGCGGCGGCCACGGCCACCGGCAAGGTGCCCACACCCAGCTGAATGGTGGCACCGTCGGGAATCAGGGCCGCCACATGCCGGGCCACTTGCAGGTCGATGGCAGACGGCTGTGGATCGGGCAGATCCAGCACGCGCGCATCGCCTTCAACCAGCAGATCGATGTCGTCGGCCGCGACCACCGCATCACCGCGCATGGGCGGCAGCGCCGGGTTCACCAGCGCAATCACCGTGCGGGCAGACTCGATCATGGCCTGGGTGAAGTCACAGATCACACCCAGCGAGTACTGGCCGCCCGGCAGGGGGCGCACCTGGATCAGGGCCACGTCCACCCGGATCGCGCCGCTGCGAATGAGCCGGGGCATCCAGCTGACATGCCCGATGGTGATCTCGGCCTGGGCGGTCACGCGCCGGCTGTTGCCCGCGCCGTTCAAGGCACGCAGGGCAAAGTCGTCGGCCAGGTCAGGCGTCAGCGTGGCTGAGCCGGTGAGACCGAAGATCAGCTCGGGGCGACCCAGATCCTTGCGCTGCGCCAGCAGCAACTCTGTCAGCGCCAGCGGCTCGCCCGGGCCCTGCGGCCAGGCGACGGCATCGCCCGGCAGCACATAGTCGGCCAGATGCAGGCGGTCCAGGCGGGTGTGCTGGGTCATGCCCGGACCCCTGCGACAGGGCCGGTGCCCGCAGGCAGCCATGGCCGGGTGTTGTGCATCATGAGGCGGTCTCCTGGTGTGGTGACGAGGCAGCCATGCTGGCGATGCACCATCACATCTTGATCGCCGGATCGTAGGCAGTCAGGGGCCAACCGTGGGTGAAGCTTCATCCACGTATGATTTCCATATTGGAAACTGAGGCCCAGCAACATGACCCCTTTCGAGCCGGTATCCCTGCGGGTATTCATCGCCATTTGCGAAGAGCGCAGCCTCAAGGCCGCCGCTGACCGCGAGAACCTCACCACCTCGGCCGTCAGCAAGCGCCTGGCCTACATCGAAGACCAGATCGGTGCCGCCTTGATGCACCGGGGCAAGGGTGGCATCGCGCTCACGGCGGCGGGCGAAGCCTTTCTGCCTGCGGCGCGCGGGCTGCTGCAATCGATGACACGCATCCAGGCGCACATGTCCGAGTACCGGGGCGGCACGCAGGGCCGGGTTCGGGTGGCCGCCAGCATGACGGCCATCGGTTCGTTCCTGCCAGCCGACATCGCCGAGTTCATGGGCCGCCACACCGACATCCAGGTCAGTCTGGATGAGCGTGTCAGCCCGGAAGTGCTGCGCAGCGTCGAGGAAGGCGCGGCCGACCTGGGTGTGTATTGGGATGCTGTGGGCACCGGTACCCTGCAGGCCCTGCCCTACCGTGCCGATCACCTGGTGGTGCTGGTGCACCGCGAGCACGAACTGGCTGCACGCAAGCGCCTGAAGTTTTCGGACACCCTTCAGTACGAGCGTGTCGCGATCAAGAACGGCAGCATCGTGCAGCTCACGCAGCAGCGACTGGCCATTGAAGAAGGCGAGGCGCTGCAGTACCACGTGCAGGTGAGATCCTTCGATGCGGCCTGCCGGGTGGTGGCCGCCCGGATGGCCATTGCCATCGTGCCCAAGGAGCCGTCACTGCCGCTGATCAGGCACTTCAAGCTCAGGGCCATCCCGCTGACCGATGACTGGGCCTTGCGGCGGTTTGTCATCTGCGTGCGCAACCAGGATGAACTGCCGGTGCCAGCGCGGCTGCTGCTCAAGCACCTGGCATCCAAGTGGTACGGCGATCAGGCCGGGCCGGTGTGACTGTCACGGGCGCGTGGCCGCCACTTGCAACAGGTCGCGCTGCACACGCTCGGGCTCTTGCGCCAGGGGCATGTTGTCCAGGTCACGCACGGCATCCAGGCTGCCGGGCCGGTCGGCATCCAGGGCGGCAAACAGCGGCTCCAGATCGGTGGGCGCTGGCCCGCGTTCGGCCACCAGTTCAAAAGTCTTGCCGCAGGCTGCGGCACTGGTGAGGCTGCTCACCAGCACCTGAGCCAGCTGCTGGCGGGCGATCACGCCGTCACTGGGGTCACCAGCGTGGCGTCGGTCGCCCTGCAACAGCACCAGTCGATGCTGATCGGCCGCGTTGTAGTCAAACCAGCCCGGACGCACGATGGTGTAGGCCTGACCACTGGCGCGCAACAGGCGCTCGCCGCGGCGTTTCCAGTCAGGGCTTTCCGTGGCCCGGTTGTAGGCACCGCCGCGGTTGGTGGTGCCGATGGCGGTCATCATGGCGATGCGCACGCGCCGCGCTCCCAGTGCCTGCAAAACGTGCCGCACGCCGCCGTAGGCCACTTGCTCGGCACCGGTCTTGCCCGTGCCATCGGCGCCGTGCGTGAACACCACGGCATCCACGCCCTCCAGGGCGGGCAACAGCGTCTGGGCTTGCGTCAGATCGCCCACCACACGTTGCGCTGGAGCGGGCAGGCCCTTGGCGCGCGCCACGCTGCGCACAAAGGCTCGCACCTGATGGCCCTGGCGCAGTGCTTCGGCCACCACCAACTGGCCGATGCTGCCGGTGGCACCTAGCACCAGAACGGTCAAGGGGGGCGTGCTCATGCCACCACCTCGTCCTGCAGCGAAGCCATGTCGATCACGAAGCGGTATTTCACATCGGACTTGAGCAGGCGTTCAAAGGCCTCGTTGATGTCCTGGATGCGGATCACTTCGACATCGGCGCTGATGCCGTGCGCGGCGCAGAATTCGAGCATCTCCTGTGTCTCGGCGATGCCGCCGATCAGCGAGCCTGCCAGGGCCTTGCGGCTGAATACCAGCGGGCCGGTGTTGAACTGTTCAAGTGGGCCCAGGTATCCCACCATCACCATCGTGCCGCCCGTGGCCAGGGTGGGCACGTAGGGGTTCACATCGTGTGCGGTGGGCACGGTGTCGATGATCAGATCAAACTGCCCGGCGACCGCCGCCATCTGGGAAGCATTGGTCGAGATGACAATGCGGTCAGCGCCCAGCCTGTGGGCATCGGCCTGCTTGCCCGGCGAGCGGCTGAAGAGCGTGACTTCGGCACCCATGGCCTTGGCCAGCTTCAGGCCCATGTGGCCCAGCCCGCCCAGGCCCACGATGGCCACCCGGCTGCCCGGCCCGACCTTCCAGTGGCGCAAGGGCGAATACGCGGTGATGCCTGCGCACAGCAGCGGTGCGGCTGAGGCCAGCGCCAGCGCATCGGGCACCTTCAACACAAAGTGTTCGGCCACCACCACCTGCTCGCTGTAGCCGCCATGGGTGCGGGTGCCGTCGATCCTGTCAGTGTGGTTGTAGGTGTAGGTGGCCCCGCCTTCGCAGTATTGCTCCCAGCCCTTGCCGCAGGGGCTGCAATGGCGGCAGGCATCCACCAGGCAGCCCACGCCCACGCGGTCGCCCACCTGCAGGCGCGTGACTTGCGTGCCCACCTGCAGCACGCGGCCGATGATCTCGTGGCCAGGCACCATGGGGTACTGCGAATGGCCCCAATCGTTGTGCACGTTGTGCACATCCGAGTGACACACCCCGCAATAGAGGATCTCGATGACCACGTCGTCTGCCCGGGGGCTGCGACGTTCAATGCCAAACAGGCCCAGGCGCCCGGCGGGCGCAAGGGCGGCGTAACTCTTGGCCAGCTTGCTCATGTGTGGATTCCGGTGGTGGCTTGCAGGTGCATGCCCAGCCAGACTCTAGGCCCCCCGGTCTCAATCGAATAGCCGCCAAAACATTGCGCCACAATCAAGTAAAAATTGATACTGAAGCGCCCTGCCTGCCCTGCCTCATGCCCATCAATGAACTGCGCGCCATCGACACCTTTGCCAAGGCTGTGGCGCTGGGCAGCATCCGCCGTGCCGCGCTGGCGCAAGGGGTGTCGCCGCAAGCGGCCAGCCAGGCCCTGGCACAGCTGGAGCAGCACCTGGGCGTTCGCCTGCTGCACCGAACCACCCGCAGCCTGGCCCTCACCGACGAGGGCCGCCGCTTTCTGGAGGCCACGCAGCCTGCGCTGGCGGCGCTGGCCGGCGCCTTGCAATCAGCGCGCGAGTCCAAGGACGAAGTCGCCGGGCCACTGCGCATCGTGGGCCCGAAATCATCGTTTGCGGCCATCCTGATGCCTGTGCTAGACGAGTTCTGCCAGCGTTACCCCGGCATCCAGCCCGATGTGCAACTGGATGACGGCATTGGCAACTGGGTGCTCGACCGCGTGGACGTGGGTTTTCGCATCGGCACCTCACCCGAAGAAGGCGTGATTGCGCGCAAGTTGCTGCCGGTGCAACTGCTGGTCTGCGCCTCGCCGGCCTACCTGGCCCGCCATGGCGTGCCCCGTACGCTGAACGACCTGGCCGGGCACCGTTGCAGCGCCTTTCGGCATCCGGCCACCGGGCAGGTGCTGCCCTGGTACCTGAAGGTGGACGGCGAGGTGGTGCACCGCCACGTCGCACACAGCCTGGCCACCAACGACACCGACCTTGAACTCCAGGCCGTGCTGGCCGGACAGATGATCGGGCAGATCTCCAATTTGTCGGCGGCGCAGCACATCCGCAGCGGCGCGCTGGTGCCGGTGATGCTGGCGCACATGAGCGACCACATCGGCCTGCACATCTACTTCGGCAGTCGCAGTGCACAGCCCCGGCGCGTGCGCGCTTTCATCGACCTGGCCGTGCAACGCCTGCACGAAGCCCCCGCCTACGTGCTCAGCCCGAAGGAGCTGGCGCGAGCAGGTGCCGCAGCCCGGCCTGGTCTGCACAGGCGTTGAGGGAGAGTGGGTTGGCATTTGGTCATGAGCTCGCTATGGCCCGAAGAACAGCACCAAGCCAAGCAACAACAACGCTGCGACACGAGAGCGGGCAAACAGCTGTCATCGACGTTGTGGTGAACTGAAGGAGACAAGGCTAGCGAACTGCTCTCTAGTGGTCGTCCCTCGGACGTAAGTGCCTGTTTTCCGACTTTTTCCAACACGTGCGAGCAAGCGCCGCTACACGTTCAACATCAATGCCGTATAGCTCCAGCAAATCGCGATACCTCTTACCAGCCCGGAGCAGCACCATCCCGGACCGCTTTGACCATGGTGATTGAACAGTCTGCATTGCCCGCCGAAGCGCCCGCACCTTGCTGCTCAAGCTGCAATTACCGAAAAGAAGCGCATCGGTGGCCTTCCACAGCACTGCTTCTGGCTGGCCCTCGCCCTCCAAAGTCTGGCAGCGGTTGGTACAGGCCAAGGCATACATTGCAAACTGCGCCGTGAAGAAGTCCAGGAACCAATTGTCGAATCGATCAGCGATGAGAAACTTGGTGTCCGCTGAAATTGCGAACAACAGCCGATAGGAATGAATGGGAGCGATATCGGGTTGGACCCCGATCTCCTCCCAGTCTGGACTGGGTTTTGCATTCATGTCGATTTCAAAGCCGCCAAGCTGAAGGCGAATGTACGTCTCCTTGAACCGCCCCGGCATTCGCGGAGGCTCGTTGGGTTAAGTCAGGCGGCCACCTCGGTAGCCTGACTGGCGAGTTGCCGGTAGTAGTTTGCCTCAGCCTCTGCAGGCGGTATGTAACCG
>Ga0228698_1000607_pt1 | contig 24232 bp, 22 predicted proteins | sample McNCre117_Aug_MG_FD_178015 | JGI IMG/M metagenome (GOLD analysis project Ga0228698, IMG submission 178015) | Freshwater microbial communities from McNutts Creek, Athens, Georgia, United States - 1-17_Aug_MG | ecosystem: Environmental > Aquatic > Freshwater > Creek | place: USA: Georgia...
AGGTGATGCGCCAGGCGCTGGAGTGCACGCACAAGGGCTGGGGTCGCAGCATCATCATTGGCGTGGCCGAAGCGGGGGCCGAGATCAGTACACGGCCGTTTCAGTTGGTGACGGGCCGCAAGTGGGAGGGCTCGGCCTTTGGTGGCGCCAGGGGCCGTACCGATGTGCCCAAGATCGTGGACTGGTACATGGAAGGCAAGATCAACATCGACCGCCTGATCACCCACACCATGCCGCTGGAAGACATCAACCAGGGCTTCGATTTGATGAAGCGCGGTGAGTCAATTCGCGGCGTGGTGCTGTTCTGATGGCCGCGTTGCGCACCCTGTCCGAGCACGCCTGCTTTGGCGGTGTGCAGGGCTTTTACGAGCACGATTCCAGCGTCATCGGCCTGCCCATGCGCTTTGGCGTGTACCAACCACCGCAGGCGCGGCAGGGCAAGGTGCCCGCGCTGGTGTACCTGGCAGGCCTGACCTGCAATGAAGAAACCTTTGCCATCAAGGCCGGTGCGCAGCGCGTGGCCGCCGAGCTGGGCCTGATGCTGATCACCCCCGACACCAGCCCGCGCGGTGCGCAGGTGCCGGGCGAAGCCGATAGCTGGGACTTCGGTGTGGGTGCGGGCTTTTACCTCGATGCCACCCAGGCCCCTTGGGCCACACACTGGAAGATGGCCAGCTACATCGCGCAGGAGCTGCGCGAACGGGTGTTGCAGAGCTTTCCGGTAGAGGCCGAGCAGGTAGGCATCTTTGGCCACTCCATGGGCGGGCACGGTGCGCTGACTTTGGGGCTGCATTTCCCCCAGCTGTTTCGCAGCGTGTCGGCCTTTGCGCCGATTGCCGCGCCCATGCAGTGCCCCTGGGGCATCAAGGCCTTCAGCAGTTACCTGGGGGCAGACACAGCAACTTGGGCACCCTATGACGCTACCGAACTCATCAAGGCCGGGGCACGGACTTCGCACCTGCTGATCGACCAAGGTTTGGCCGACAAGTTCCTGGCCGAACAACTGCACCCGCACTTATTCGAGCAGGTTTGCGCAGAAGCAGGGCAAGCGCTGACGCTGCGCCGCCATGCGGGCTACGACCATGGCTACTACTTCATCGCCAGCCTGGTGGAAGACCATTTGCGCCACCACCTAAAAGTGCTGCAAGGCAGGCCCGCATGACCCATCCTTCTTCCATTTGCATCATCGGTTCCGGGCACTGCGGTGGCCGCACGGCCCAGGTGCTGCGCGAGCTGGGTTTTGCAGGCCGCATCGATTTGGTGGGCGATGAACCCGGCGTGCCCTATGAGCGGCCCGCCTTGTCCAAAGACGTGCTCACCGCTGCCAAACCGCTGGAGCAACTCGACTTAACGACCGAGGCCCAACTGCAGCAATGGGACATTCAGCGCCACCACGCCCGCGTGCAGGCGGTGGATCCGGTGGCGCGCAGCGTGCAGCTTTCCGACGGGCAAGCACTTTCTTACGGCGCCTTGCTGTTTGCCAACGGCGGTGCGCCACGGCGGCTGTCTATCCCCGGTGCCGACCTGCCGCAGGTGTTCACACTGCGCACCAAGGCAGATGCACAGCGCCTGGCCCCGCAGCTTGCACCAGGCCGACGCATCGTGGTCATTGGCGGCGGCTTTATCGGGCTGGAAGTGGCGGCCTCTGCGCGCACGCTGGGCTGTCATGTGCACCTGCTGGAAGGCGCTCCCCAGCTCATGGGGCGAGCAGTCCCAGGCTTGATTGCTGACCGGGCGCTGGCCTTGTACCAAGCGCAGGGTGTGCACATTCGCGTGGGTGTCAGCCCGTTGCAGATTACCCAAAGGGGCACGGCGCTGGAAGTGGCCTTGTCTGATGGAACTGCGCTGGCGGCAGATGCCGTGGTGGTGGGCATTGGCATTGTTCCGGGAACAGAGGTTGCGCAGGCAGCTGGCTTGCAGGTGGCGCGCGGCATTCTGGTGGACCGCTGCTTGCGCACCAGCGTGGACCACATCTATGCGGCCGGTGATGTGGCCGAGGTCCCCAGCCATCTGACAGGCGCACTGCAGCGGCAAGAGACCTGGCAAAACGCGGAGTCGCAGGCGCGGGTGGTGGCCCAGAACCTGATGGGCGGCAATGTGGAATTTGCTGCAAGTGCGTGGTTTTGGTCCGATCAGTTTGACCACCAGTTGCAGGTGAGCGGTGAACCCACGGCAGGCACACACACCACGGTGCGCGAGATGGGTGATGGCGACGTGCTGCTGTTCTACACCGACGCAAGCCAGCGCCTGGTGGGTGCCAGCGGATGGGGCTTGTCGGCCCGCATCGCCAAAAATTTGAAGCTGGCCCGCACTTTGGTGGAGCGCGGTGTGGTGGCCAGCAGCGAGGCTTTGGCCAACCCGGACACCAAGCTCAAGTCACTGCTGCGGTAGGCCGCCAGCGTGGCTTACTTGACTTCCACCGCTTCCGTGATGCGGTAGAAAAGCCCGTACGGGTCGTCCTTGAGTACGGCAAACTGGCCTTCCACCACCACGGCTTCCATGGAGTATTTGACCGGGGTCTTGGTCTTCACTTCCACCATGCTCTCCGGGCCGCCGGGCACGCAGAAAGAGCAGGTCAAAGGCACAGAGCTCAGCAAAAAGTGCTTCTGCTTTTCGCCCGGGTCCAGCGGCATCATGAAGCCTTGGATGCGCTGGTTTTTCTTGTCCAGTGCCTGCACGCTGGTGTTGAAGACCGGCAGCACCCGGTTCTTCTCCACCTTGGTTTTGGTGGTAGTCAGCACGGACCAGGGCAGCACATCGGCGCGGTCCGGCAGGGGGGCGAAGGGGCTGTTGGGGCTGTGGTAGCCCGCACCCGTGCCCATGGGCACGCCCAGGTCCGCGCCGCCTTGCGCCTGGGGTTGCAGCGCATGGCCGCTGATAGGCAGCAGCAGTGCTGCCAGGATCACGCTTGCAGTGAGTGCTGTTTTCATGCTCTGTCTCCGGTGTCAGTGTTTCATTCCACAAAATTTGCCGATGGCCACGCCTTTGCAGGCTTGCAACAGGGCGCCTTCGCACACCTCGTCGGGCTTGCCGGCACGCAGGCATTTGGCGGCCTCGGTGTGGGCGGCCGCAATTTTCTCGTGTTTTGCAATGTCGTCCAGGGTTTCCTGGTTCAGGGGCGGCGCGGATGCCGCAAGCGCATGGGCCGCCCATGCGAGGGATGCGAGCGCTATCAACAAAGATTTCATGGTGTCACCTGGATTGAAGAAGTTCCAACACGCTGACCCTGTACGCCCCCGCCGCAGGCAGCAGGGCCGCCGCCAGCGAGACGCCGCAGGCCACAGCGGGTATCCACAGCAGCTCCACGGGCCAGACCATGCCACCTATGAGCAAAGAGTTGTCCAACTGCAGCATCCAGCCAATCAGCGCGGTGAGCCCCTGGCCCGCCGCCACGCCGATCACGGCCGACATCACGCCCAGCCACAGCGCCTCACCCAACAGCAGCGCGGCAATCTTGGCGGGTGGCGCGCCCAGCATGCGCAAGAGCGCCAGGTCGGCACGCCGCTCGCGCACCGCGCTCCACAGCGCAATGAATACGCTCAACCCGGCGGTGAGCAGCAGCACTCCGGCAAAGGCCCGCAGCACATCCGTGCCAATGCCCAGCATATGGAGCAAACGCGAAATTTCAACAGCGGGTGCGGCCGCCTGCATCTCGGTGGTGGTGTTGACCATGCGCGGAAAGCTCATGGCGGCCAGCGGCGTTTTGTAGTGGATGAGCGCCATGGTGACTTCGCGCTCGTCTTCCATGATCTTGCGGTCTTCCGCGTCCACGGCGGTGTAGTCCTCATGCACCTTCCAGACCGATGCGGTGTCGGTCACGATGAGGCGGTCCAGCACGGTTCCGCTGGGCTGCAAGATGCCCACCACGGTGTACGGGTTGTCGCCATGCAGGTGGCCGCCCGCGCCCAGGCCGTGCGAGCCGACAAAGGTGTTGCCCACCTGGATACCCAGCTTCTTGGCAACGGTGGCGCCTACCAGCACCTGCATGGGCGCGTCCCACGTGCGGCCTTGCGCCAGCGTAGCGCCGTAGTGCTCGGTATAGGCATGCGAGGTGCCCACGATGCGAAAGCCGCGCAGGTTGTCACCTAGGCTGAGCGGGATGACGGATGCGATCAGCGGGTTGGCCTCCAGCGCCTTGACCGCTTTGAGCGGGATGTTGCCGGGTGGCACGTCGATGTGAAACACCCCGCACATGATGAGCTGCATGGGGCTGCCCTTGGCACCCACCACCACGTCAATGCCTGCCAGGTCTTTGTCAAACGCCTTGCTGAGCTGAAAACCCACCAGCAGCAGAAAAGTGATGGACGCCAGGCCCAGGCTGAGCAGCAGCACATTGAGCGATGCGCCCAGCGGCCGCGACCACAGGTAGCGCCAGGAGAGCGCGATGGTTTTCATGCGCTGGCTCCTGCGGTGCTGCGGGTGAGCTTCAAGGTGGTGAATGCGGAGGTGCCGTGCTGGCTGGATGCTATGAGCGGTGCCACACGCGCGTCGTGCGTGGCAATCACCAGCGTGGCAGCTTGCCGCTGGGCGGCTTGCAGCAGCAGTTCCACCGCAGCGGCAGCGGCTTCGTCGTCCAAGCTGGCGGTGGGCTCATCTGCCAATATGACCTTGGGGTTGAGCAGCACCGCGCGGGCCAGGGCCACGCGCTGCGCCTGGCCGCCAGAGAGTTGCGCAGGCTTGCGGGCGCCCAGGTCGCCTACGCCCAGCGCCTCCAGCGTGGCGGCAATGCGTGCTGCGTCTTCATGCTGGCCTGCGGCCCATTGGGCCAACCCCAGATTTTGGGCCACGGTAAGCGCAGCGCTCAGGTGCAGCTTTTGCGGCAAGAAGCCAATGGCTTGGGCGCGCCAGGCATCGGCTTTGACGCCGGTGAGCGCATCCAACGGCTGCCCTGCAACCGTCAGGCTGCCCGCGCTGGGTTGCACCAGGCCTGCAACCAGCGCCAGCCAGGTGGACTTGCCGCAGCCAGAAGGGCCGCTGAGCAACACCACCGCGCCTTGGGGCACATCCACGTCCGGGAACACGATGGGGTCGCTACCGGGGTAGCGGTAGGCCAAGCCGGTGGTGCGGATCAATGCTTTTCTCCGGTGGCGCAATCGGCGCAGACGCCGCGCACCGCAAAGTCCATGCTGAAGCCCTGGTAGCCCAGCGCTTGCAGGGTTTCCAGTGCGCTTTGCGCGGCGCGCTCCAGGTCGTGTGCGCTGGCTTTGAGCGCGCCGGTCAGCGGCTTGTCGCTGTGGCAGCTCTGGCATTCAAAGTGGGGAATGGCGTGCACGCTGGCGGGCATGGCCTGAAAGCGCCGGGTGCGGTTGCTGTCCACGCGGCACAGCAGCAGGCCCACCTGGGCCAGGCGGTCCACCAAGCGGTACAGCGTCACTTTGTCCATCTGCTCGTGCTGGTCTTCGGCCAGCACGGCCAGCAACTGGCTGTGCGTGTAGCTGGTGTCGGGGTGCGCCAGGAACCAGCCGAGCACCAGCTTGGACGCGTAGGTGCGCCGCAGGCCGTGGGCGGCCAGCAGTTCGTTGATGGGGTCAATAGGAGGGGCCACGACGTGTTTTATTGCAACTAAATTGCGTTAGACTATACCGCAATCGTGTTGCGTTTTTATGTACGCAAGGCAAAGCCCGTTTTGTGAACCGTATTGACCGGAAGAGCCCCTCCATGCTTCTTATTTCCATTCTTCTTGGCACCCTGCTGGCCGGTGTGGGCAGCGTCTTGCTGGCCGCCCTGATCAGCCCCGGCGCCTCCAGCCGCTACGCCAATGACATGCTGAGCTTCGCTGCCGGTGCACTGCTGTCCACCGCCTGCCTGCACCTGCTGCCCGAGGCGCTGGAAGGTGGCGTGGAGCCCAAAAACATTTGCACGGCGCTGCTGGCAGGGTTGGTGCTGTTTTTCGTGCTGGACAAGGCCGAGCTGTGGCACCACGGGCATGAGCACCATGCCCCCGAACACGCGCACTCCCACGACGATCACCATGGTCATCACGACCACCACCATGCGCACCATGGCCACGGCACGCCTGCCGGAGGTGCCTGGGCGGTGTTGGTGGGCGACAGCATCCACTGCTTTGGCGATGGCCTGCTCATTGCCGCGGCCTTCATTGCGGACGTGAAGCTGGGCGCGCTGGCCTCATTGGCGGTGCTGACCCACGAGGTGCCCCACCACATGGGCGACCTGGCCGTGCTGCGGCAGAGCGCAGCCGGGCGCCAGCAGGCAGCGCTCAAAGTGGCGCTGGCGGGCGCGGTGACCGCCATCGGCGGCTTGCTGGGGTTTTGGCTGGTGGAGCCGCTCAAGCCCTGGCTGCCCTACTTCCTGGCAGCAGCGGCCAGCAGCTTTGTCTATGTGGCGCTGGCCGACCTGATTCCGCAACTGCAGAAGCATGTGGGGCACAAGCAGAGCGCGCGCCACATCGTGTGGCTGACGGTGGGCATTGCCGTGGTGGCCGTGGTGACGACCTTTGATGTGAACTGAGCGGGTCCGTCACCCACGTGTTCTTCAGCGCACCTGCGGGTGCGCTGTGCGTTTAACCCCGGCGCGCCCGCACCGCGGCGGCCAGTTGCTCCAGCACCGGCACGGTTTGCGCCATGCTGATGCAGGCATCCGTGACCGACACGCCGTGCTTCAGTGGCACACCCGGCGTGATGTCCTGGCGGCCTTCTTCCAGATGGCTCTCGATCATCATGCCGGTGATGCGCTGGTCGCCCGCGGCAATCTGCGCGGCCACATCGGCGGCCACCGTGATCTGGCGCTGGTGCTGCTTGCTGCTGTTGGCGTGGCTCACGTCCACCATCACCTGCTCGCGCAGGCCCGCGCCCTTGAGCAGCGCGCAGGCGGCGTCTACATCGGCCGCGCTGTAGTTGGGCTGCTTGCCGCCGCGCAGAATCACATGGCAGTCGTTGTTACCGCGCGTCTCGAAGATGGCGACCTGGCCCATCTTGGTCATGCCCATGAAGGCGTGCGCGGCTTGTGCGGCCTGGATGGCGTCGCTGGCCACCTTGATGCCGCCGTCTGTGCCATTCTTGAAGCCTACCGGGCATGAGAGGCCACTGGCCAACTGCCGGTGGCTCTGGCTCTCGGTGGTGCGCGCGCCAATGGCGCCCCAGCTCACCAGTTCGCTGATGAACTGCGGGCTGAGCAAATCCAGAAACTCGGTGGCCACGGGCAGGCCCAGCTCCAGAATCTCCAGCATCAGGCGGCGCGCCATCTCCAGCCCCTCGTTGATGGCAAAGCTGCCGTCCAGGTGCGGGTCGTTGATGTAGCCCTTCCAACCCACGGTGGTGCGCGGTTTCTCGAAGTACACGCGCATCACCACCAGCAAATCGTTTTGCAGCGCATCGGCTTGCACCTTCAAGAGCCGCGCGTATTCCATAGCCTGCGCATGGTCGTGGATGGAGCAGGGGCCCACCACCACGATGAGGCGGTCGTCTGCGCCGTGCAGCACTTTGGAGATGGCCGCGCGGCTGCTCTCTACCAACGCTTGCGCGGCAGCAGATGCAGGCAGCTTTTCTTCGAGCAGCGCGGGCGTGATCATGGGGCGCACGGCACCGATGCGCACATCGTCAATGCGGGTGGTGTCGTGGGTGGTGAGGGGGGCGGCAACAGAGGAGGTCATGCGACGGATTTTAGGTGGGCCCATGGTTTGGCCTTGAAAACCCGGTGTGCACGGATAGTGGCTTTGGTGCAACATCGGGCGCCTGTCCATTCACTACAGCTTCGCGCCACAAGAACCACCATGAACAAAGCCCGACTGGAAGCCTTCAGCGATGGCGTGATCGCCATCATCATCACCATCATGGTGTTGGAGTTCAAAGTGCCGCATGGCGAGCAGTTGAGCGACCTGCTGCCCTTGTGGCCCGTGTTTTTGAGCTACGTGCTGAGCTTTGCCAACGTGGGCATTTACTGGGCCAACCACCACCATTTGCTGCATGCCACCAAGCATGTGAACGGCAGCATTCTGTTGGGCAATTTGAACCTGCTGTTCTGGATGTCACTCATGCCCTTCACCACCGCCTGGGTGGGCGAGAACCACTTCGCTGCCACACCCATGGCTGTGTATGCCTTTGACCTGAGCATGTGCGCCGTGGCCTACACCGTTCTGGTGTTCCAGATCATCCACGCACACGGCAAAGATTCGCTGATTGCTGAGGCCATTGGCAGCGACCGCAAAGGCAAGATTTCGCTTGCCAGCTATGTGGCAGCCATCCCTTTGGCGTTGATCGGGTATCCCGTTATTTCCGGCCTGCTGATTCTGGCGGTGGCTTGCATGTGGATGATTCCGGACCGGCGTATTGAGAAGAAGATTGTGAGCGAGTGATATGCCTCTGGGGCTCAGCTAAAGCTTGCGCGGTACGTTACCGGGTCCAAGTTGCAGTGCAGGTTGAGTCCACCAACTAAGTTGAACATCTTGGGTGACTTGCGAAATTCAAAGATTCTGTAAAGTTGAAACTGATCTTTTGCAGCGTTAGATAGGGCGAGCTCTCCACGCGAAACGAAGAAGGGTGTCTCCTTACCGAATGTCGTGGTTTTCACCTCAATCATTCGTTCGCGGCCATCGGGTTCAAAAGACAGCACGTCGTAACCAAGTCCATCGCCCTGCGTTTTTGAGACATGCTCAACCCGGTCAGCAAGTTTGCTTTGGCCGAGTTCAACCAATCTCCAGTGTTCGTAATTGAGAACAAATTGTTCACCGGCGAGCCCCAGTGATTGGTTATGGGCTTCTCTTGCAAGGTAGTCGCGTTTGACTCCCTTGAAGTTGTATGGGTTCGGTGGTTCGGATGCCATGTGCTGATGCTTGGGTGCCTCAGCACGAACCTTGGAATAGTCCACAGAGGTTGGTGCAACAGCGGGTTGTTGGACAGCTGCTAAAGCCACCTCATCCAGAGTTGCCTTGCCTTGAATTTGCGCGTTCACAACTGCTGCCAAAAGTGTCTGGTAGTTCGATCGCGGTTGGTAGCCCTGGATGTATGGGAATCCCAAATCGATCATTACTGCGCTCAGGTTGCAATGCTTGAATTCGATGGAGCCATCGGTTCTATCTTTGAGCTTGAGCTTTAAATTGCGGCGGTGTTCAGCTTTGTTGTAGCTTTGTCCAGCCAGCTCCATGGTCAACATATGCAGATAGTCCGCAACGATGGCTTCCACTTCCTCTCGCGACCATTCCATGGGCATCCCTAATCAATTGGCGATTACTGAATCTTATGCGTTGGTGTTTAAGTTACCGATGCGGCTTCTCCGTGCGGTCATCACTCGGCGCCACACCGTAATGCCGCCGGTACGCGCGCGAAAAAGCCGAGGCGGAAGCAAACCCGCAGGCCAGTCCGATTTCAATCACGCCCATGCTGGTTTGCCGCAGCAAATGGCGGGCGCGCTCCACCCGCAGGCGCAGGTAGAACTGCACCGGGCTTACCTGCAAATGGTCCTGAAACAAGCGCTCCAGTTGGCGGCGGGTGATGAACACCTGCGCGGCCAGCGCCTCGCTGGGCAGTGCGTCTTCCAGGTGCTGCTCCATCTGCTCAATGACCTGCACCACCTTGGCGTTGTGTACCTTGTAGCGCGCTGATATTTGCAGGCGCTGGTGGTCGGTGCGCTCGCGCACCCAGCCGCTCACCAGTTGTTCGGACACCTGCAGCGCCAGCGCATTGCCGTGGTCGCGGCTGATCACTTCCAGCATCATGTCCACGCTGGCCATGGCACCGGCTGATGCCATCAGGCGCGGCGACAGCACAAAGCGCGCTTCGCCCTGCATCGCAATGCGTGGGTAGCGCTCCTGAAACGCAGGCACCGCTTCCCAATGCAGGGTGACGCTTTCGCCCTGCAACAGCCCGGCTTCGGCCAGCACAAAGCAGCCCGTATCAATCGCGCCCAGGGTCTGGCCCTGCTGCACGCGCTTTTGCAGTTGGCGGCAGATGCTTTGGCTGCAATGCTGCAGCGGGTTGAAGCTGGCAATAGCAAACACCACGCTGGCTTCACTCGCGTCGCTCAGGCGCGCCTCGGGGTGCAGCGCAATGCCGTTGCTGGCGGTCACCGGCAAGCCATCCTCTGACACCATGCGCCACGCATAGGCGCCGGGCTTGTAGCGGTTGGCAATGCGCAGCGGCTCCACCAGCGCGGCAAAGCCGATGAAGGAGAACTCGGGCAGCAGTAAAAAGTCAAAGACGTGGCGGCTCATGGGCCGTTAGTAGGCCACGGCTTTTGCGGCCTTGTCCATGGCGCGGAAGATGCCCGCGCCGCCGCGTTCAAACGTGCGCGTGTGCGGCCGTCTGAGCCTTGTTCAAAGCCACTGCTGGTGCGCCCAAGACCGAGAACAAATTCTTGGGGTCGGCCAATGCCGGAATCAAAGGCAGCGGCTCGCCGATGCCCAGCTCCATAGCCTGCTGGCGCATGAAGCGCAGCGCGGAATAGTCTTCCAGCGCAAAGCCCACCGAGTCAAACACGGTCACTTGCGCGTCCGACGTGCGACCCACTGCGGTGCTGTTCAGCACTTGCCAGAGCTCGGTCACGGGGAAGTCGGCTGCCATTTGCTGCACATCGCCTTCCACGCGCGACTGCGGTGCGTATTCCACAAACACCGGGCCCAGGCGCAGCACGTCAGCATGCAGCTCGGTCTTGCCGGGGCAGTCGCCGCCCACACCGTTGATGTGCATGCCGGGAGTCACCATCTCGGGCGTGACGATGGTGGCCTTGGTTTTGTCGGCGGTCACGGTGGTGATGATGTCCGCGCCACGGGCTGCGTCGGCTGCGCTGCTGCACTTCACCAGGCGCAGTGCCGTGCCTTGCAGGTTGCGCATCAGCTTCTCGGTGGCAGCGGCGTCCACGTCCCACAGGCGCAGCTCCTCAATGCCCATCAGGTAGTGAAAGGCCAGGGCCTGGAACTCGCTTTGCGAGCCGTTGCCAATCAGGGCCATCACGCGGCTGTCGGGGCGGGCTAGGGCCTGTGCGGCCATGACGGAGGTGGCGGCGGTGCGCAGCGCGGTGGTCAGGGTCAGCTCGCTCACCAGCAGCGGGGTGCCGGTGTCCACATCGGCCAGCACGCCAAAGGCCATCACGGTGGACAGGCCATGCTGGGTGTTGCCGGGGTGGCCGTTCACGTATTTGAAGGTGTAGGTTTTGGCATCGGCAATGGGCATCAGCTCAATCACGCCGGTGGCCGAATGGCTGGCCACGCGGGCGGTTTTGTCGAACTCCTGCCAGCGCAAAAAGTCGGCGCGCAGCGCTTCCACCATGCCGGCAAATATGTTTTGGAGGCCGCGCGTTTGCACGATCTCGGCCACGTGCTGCGGGCTCAAGAAGGCGGTGTGGATGTGGCGGGCGGCGGTGTTCATGTAGTTCATAGTGGTTCTCCTCGGTTCGTAATACAAGCAGTTTCCGGCTTTGCGCTGTGAATGAAAATGCCCAAACTTGCTTGTAAAACGGCAACTCTTTGACAAAATGGCAGCTTCTTCTGACGAAATGCACAAGGAGGTCACCGTGGACGAACTCGACAAAGAGCTGATTGCCCTCTTACGGCAAAACGCCCGCATGAATGTGGCCGACCTGGCGCACAAGCTCAAGGTGTCGCGCGGCACCGTCACCAACCACTTGCGCAAGCTGGAAGACACGGGCGTGATCCACGGCTACACCGTGCGCCTGCGCCCCGATGTGGAAACCGAGCGCATCCGCGCGTGGATGGGGGTGTTGGTGGAGGGCAACCAGACGCGGTTGGTGATCAGCAGCCTGTTGGGCGAGCCGGGAATTGCCGAGCTGCACGACACCAATGGGCGCTGGGATTTGCTGGCGTCCATTGAGGCGCGGAGCATGACGGAGTTGTCGGAGATTCTGGAGCGCATACGGTTGATATCGGGCATTCGGAGTACAGAGACGAATATTCATTTGGCTACGTATCGCTAGTGGGGCTCGGTGGGGGCTTCTGTAGGGGGCGGGGTCTGGGTGGCAGTGCGTTCTGCTCCGTGTCCCCTGCCCGCTTTGCGGGCTCCTCCTTTACCTACGCAGAACGCACTGCCACCCAGACCCCGGTACCACCATTGCGTTGCGCTGCATTAGCGGGATGAATGCCCGCTCAAACACATTCATCCTGCTTGGCAACTTTCTCGCCCCACGCGCACACTGCGCTCCTCTAACAAACTACTCAGGAGCACACCATGCGCATCGGCCTTCCCAAAGAAATCAAGAACCACGAATACCGCGTCGGCCTCACCCCGGCCAGCGTGCGGGAGCTCACTTCCCACGGCCATGCGGTGCTGGTGCAAAGCGGGGCGGGTGCGGCCATTGGGCTGAGCGACGAGCAGTACTTGGCCGCCGGTGCCACGCTGGCTGCCACGGCTGCCGAGGTGTTTGAGAAGTCCGAAATGATCGTCAAGGTCAAGGAGCCGCAGCCGCAGGAATGCGCCATGCTGCGCCCTGGCCAGATTCTGTACACCTACCTGCACTTGGCCCCGGACCCCGAGCAGACCGACGCGCTGATCAAGAGCGGCGCCATCTGCATCGCGTACGAGACCATCACCGGCCCCGGTGGCGGTTTGCCGTTGCTGGCGCCAATGAGCGAAGTGGCGGGGCGCATGTCGGTGCAAGCCGGTGCTGCGCACCTGGAAAAATCCAAGGGCGGCATGGGCATTTTGTTGGGCGGCGTGCCCGGCGTGCCAGCCGCGCATTGCGTGATTCTGGGTGCGGGTGTGGTCGGCACTCATGCGCTGCAAATGGCGGTGGGCATGGGCGCCAAGGTCACGGTGCTGGACAAGAACATTGACCGTCTGCGCCAGCTCGACCTGATTTTTGGCAACCGCATCCACACCGTGTACTCCAACGTGCAAACCGTGGAAGAGGCCGTGCTGGACGCCGATCTGGTCATCGGCGGTGTGCTCATCCCCGGTGCCGCTGCGCCCAAGCTGGTCACCAAGGCCATGATCGCCAAGATGAAAAAAGGCGCGGTGCTGGTGGACGTGGCCATCGACCAAGGTGGCTGCTTCGAGACGTCGCATGCCACCACGCACGCCGAGCCCACCTTTGTGGTGGATGGCGTGGTGCACTACTGCGTGGCCAATATGCCGGGCGCTGTGGCTCGCACCTCTACCTTTGCGCTGAACAATGCCACCATAGGCCACGCCGTGGCGCTGGCCAATAAGGGCTGGAAGCAGGCTTTGAAGGACAACGTGCACCTGAAGAACGGCCTGAACGTGGCCGAAGGCAAGGTGACTTACCAAGCGGTTGCCGAAGCGCTGGGCAAGCCGTATGTGAGCGCAGACAGCTTGCTGTAAAGCAAGCTACGGCCCGTCCTTGGCCGCTCCAAAACAAAACGCCGCCTCTTTTCAGAAGGCGGCGTTTTACTTGGTACGCAGTCCGCGCGGGCTATTTCTTCAGCTTCTGCTTGGCCTGGTCAATGCCGCCGTAGTTCTCGGCATTGGCAAAACCAATGCCCTTGAGCGTGTCGAGCGCCATGCCGGAGCGGCGGCCCGACTGGCAATACAGGATCACGTGGTCGTCCTTGTTCACCTTGGCCTTGAAGATGTCTTGTGCGATGGACGTATGCGGAATGTTGATGGCCCCTTCCACATGCCCACCCTGAAACTCCTGCTCGCTGCGCACATCAATCACCACGTCTTTGGCAAGGGCTGAGAAAGCGACAAACAGGCTGAGGCTGGCGATGAGGGGTTTGAAGGCGATCATGGGGATTCTGGAGTTGGTGAAAGCTGGGTTTGTACCAGCATCTGAATGGCCTGATTACGCTGCCCACATCGCTTGCATAAAACGTAACAACAAATAATCCGATCATGAATTATTTGTTATTACAATAAATAGATGCACACGGTCATTGAAACGCCAGAATTCATTGCATGGTCCTCTCAAGTCTGGAGTGATGCGGAGCGTCTGGAATTCATCGACTGGATAGCCGACAACGCACTGGCGGGCGATGTCATCCCCGGCGCTAGCAGCTTGCGCAAAGTGCGTTGGTCACGTCAGGGAATGGGCAAGCGGGGAGGTGCGCGGGTGATTTATTTCAACCGCCTTGCGAGTGGAGAGGTTGTCTTGCTGTTGGTGTACGCCAAGGCCAAGTTTGACAACCTGCGCCCCGAGTTTTTATTGAAGCTGAAGGAGCGTTTCGATGACCAAAAATAAATCCGTAGATCCTGAAATGGCCGAATTTGAAGCGGCCTTGTTGCGCTCCCTTGACCAAGCCACAAAGGGCGAAGGGCGTGTTACGACCCCCACGCAAATCGCCGCGCGCCGTGCGGGGCGTCCGGTGGGTTCCGTCAAGGCGGCACCCAAGGTGTCCACCACGATTCGTCTTTCACCCGATGTGCTTCAGGCTTTTCGCGCAGCGGGCGACGGCTGGCAAACGCGCATTGATGCGGCGTTGAAAGACTGGCTGCGAACGCATTCGCCCACCTAACTGCCAGACATAAAAAACCCGCCGAAGCGGGTTTTTTTGCGACCACGGAGTAGCCGGGCTGTTTAAGCCGCCTGCGCTGCCACCGAAGCATTGGCCGCCACGGTAGCTGCCTTGATTTCGGTGGTGGCAGAAGCCAGGGCTTGCGCCTTGGGGGCTTCGCCCATGTTCAGGCCTTCGGCGCGGACGATGCGCACATCGGTGATGCCGAAGAAGCCGAACACGGTTTGCAGGTAGCTCTCTTGGTGTTCCATGGCGCGGCCGCCTTCGCTGGTGGAGTACATGCCGCCGCGGGTGGAGGCCACGATCACGGTCTTGCCACCGGCCAGGCCTTGGGGGCCGGTTTCGGTGTACTTGAAGGTGCGGCCGACTTGGGCCACGCGGTCAATCCAGGCCTTGAGCTGGCTGGGCACCGAGAAGTTGTACAGCGGTGCGCCCACCACGATCACGTCAGCGGCCAGGAACTGGCTCACCAGGGCTTCGGACACTGCGTTTTCCTGCTTTTGCACGTCGCTCAGGTTGGCGCCAGCGGGCAGGCGGAAGCCCAGGGAGTCGGCGGACAGGTGGCTGGGGGCAGCAGTGGCCAGGTCCAGGTAATCCACGGTGGTGTCGGCGTGGTTGGCTTTCCACTCGGCCACGATTTGGGCGGTCAGTTTGCGGGAAACCGAGTTGTCGGCCAATACGCTGGAGTCAATGTGCAAGAGTTTCATGGTGTGTGTCCTTCGGGGTTTTTGGGGGCTACAGCGACGCTACGGCCATGGAAGGAACTGTAAAGTTGCATTGAATAAAGAGAAATAGCATTTAAATCATTGAGGCATTGCTCAAATAGAAACAATGCGCCCCTTGAATCCCGTACAAGTACAACCATGACCGATTCCAAACACCCCACCCCCGCGCCACACGGCGTTATCAACCTGGCGCTGCAAGGCGGCGGCTCGCACGGCGCGTTTACCTGGGGCGTGCTGGACGCGCTGCTGGCCGATGGCCGCCTGGGCTTTGAAGGCGTCAGCGGCACCAGCGCCGGTGCCATGAATGCGGTGGCGCTGGCGCACGGGTTGGCCCAAGCAGCGGGCAAGCCCGAGGGTGCGCAGCGCGAATCGGCACGCGAATCTTTGCGCGCGTTTTGGGACGGTGTAGTGGCCATGGGCGCTTTGCAGACCAGCATCTCCAGCGCGCAGCGCGTGCCGTTTGACCTGCTGTTTGGCGGGCTGGCGGCGCTGGCCGGGCAGCAGTCGCCGGGGCAGATGGTGAGCGAGGCCCTCACCGGCTTCTGGGCCAAATCGTTCTCGCCGTATCAAACCAACCCGCTGGACATCAACCCGCTTAAAGACTTTCTGGATCAGCAGATTGACTTTGAGCGCCTGGCTGCATTCAAGGCGCTCAAGGTGTTTGTGCTGGCCACCAAGGTCAGCACGGGCAAGGCCGAAATCTTCTCTGGTAAGCGCCTCACCGCCCAAGCCGTGATGGCCTCGGCCTGCCTGCCCACGGTGTTTCGCGCAGTGGAGATTGAGGGCGAGGACTACTGGGACGGTGGCTACTCCGGCAACCCGGCCATCCACCCGTTGGTGTACGAATGCAAAAGCCCCGATGTGCTGCTGGTGCAGATCAACCCGCTGCGCCGCAACACGCTGCCCACCACCTCGGCCGACATCCTGGACCGGCTCAACGAAATCACCTTCAACTCCGCGCTGATTGCCGAGATGCGCGCCATTGACTTTGTGAAGCGCCTGCTGGCCGAAGGCAAGCTGGACCGCGACCGCTACAAAGACGTGCTGATGCACCGCATTGACGGCGGCAAAGAGCTGGACAGCTACCCAGCTTCCACCAAAGCCGAAACCGGCGCCGAGCTGATCTACCAACTGCGCGACCTGGGCCAGCGCTGCGCCAAGCAGTGGCTCAAAGACAAACTCCCGCAAGTGGGTGTGAGCAGCAGCATCAACATTGCGCGCGATTACCTGGACGACTTGCGTGTGCCTATCCAGCGGGCCGACTGAAATACGACAGGCGAACTGGATCTGCAGCGGCGACCCTTGACCTAGCGCATCAAACGCCCAACCGCGCCTGAGGTGGTGGGTGCCTTGAGGTAAGCTCCCCGCGGAGATTTATTTCTTTGGGGAGAGTAAATTTGAAAACAATATCTACGCTGTGGGTAGGCCTGTTGCTGGGCCTGCAAGGGGCCGCTGCATGGGCAGGGCCGGCGGTGGTGGCCTTCGCGCAAGACACCATGAAAAACGACTTCCGCAAGGCCCAGGTGTTTGAGGTGCGGGATGCGGCAGCCAAGCAAAGCAACCTGCGCTTTGAATACTCCGACGCCGACGGCCAGACCTCGCTGCTGATCCGCCAGATCGACCAGTTCATCGACAAAAAAGTGGACGTGCTGGTGCTGGGCACCAATGATGAGAAAGCCGTGGTGCCGGTTGTGAGCAAGGCCTACCAGGCGGGCATCCAGGTCATCGTGCTGGACCGCGGCATCCAGGGCAGCGACTACACCACCTTCATCAACTCCGACAACCGCGAAATCGGCCGCCTGGGCGCAGAGACCGTGGCCAGCCACATCCAGGGCAAGGGCCTGGTGCTGCTGTTTGAAGGCATCAAGACGGCCGACGTGACCCAGCTGCGCAGCAAAGGTTTTCTGGATGAGATTGCCAAGCACCCCGGCATCAAGGTCATCAAGCGCACCGGCAACTACCTGCGCAAAGACGCGCTCCTGGAGATGGAAAAACTGCTTGCCCAGGGCATCCGCGTGGATGCCATCTTTGCCGAGAGCGACAGCATGCTCAGCGGCGCACGCATGGCCCTGGAAGCGCAAAAAATAGACCCGCGCAGCATCGTCTCGGTGGGTTGCGACTACACCAGCGAAGCCCGTGACGCCATTCGCAAAGGCACGCAAACCGCTTCCATCCTGTTTCCCCTGGGCGGCACCAAGACGGTGGAAATCGCCCAGAAGCTGCTGGCCAAAGAGCCGGTGCCCAAGCATGTGGTCAACCCCGTCAAGCTAGTCACCCGCGACAACGTGGAACAAGTGCCGCCGATTTTCTGATGGGTCGCGCGTGAACTTTTTGAGGCGCCCGCAGCGCAAACTCTCCACCACGCTGTCGGTGCTGGTAACCAGCGCGCTGCTCCTGGTGCTGTTCGCGCTGGGCTTGTACTTTGACCAGTTCTTGCGCGCCAACTTTTTGGACATCACTGCCCAGCGCATGCAGCATGGCTACGAGCGCCTGGCCTACAACCTGGGCCAGATAGAGACCGGGCTGCAAGAGGGCGCTGCCTTTGCCAAGACCGACGAGCGCATCCTGGCCTCGGTGGACCTTATCAACCGCTACCAAAACAAGGTGGCCTACAACACCTTCCTGATCGACGAAGAAAAGAAGTCCCTGGCCACGGCCATGCTGGACCGCGTCAAGCTGTCCATGAACAGCGACCTGGCCCTCTATGGCAAAGACGAAGAACTCATTGCCTACGCCACCCGCCATGGCGATGGCTACCAGTTGGGCTATTTGTCGTATGCCACGGGGGATGCCGAAATCCATCTGCGCCAGGAGAATGAGGCCGAATACCGCGTGGGCACCATCCCGGTGGGCGTCAACGTCAGCATGGTGCACCAGCCTACCTACCCGGAAGAGAGCCTGAAAAAAGGCGGTGTGGTCACCTACCAAAAGCTGGGCATGCAGCTGTCCATCACCAGCCACCAGCGCGTGTCAGACCCGCATGGTGACCAGTCGGTGGGCCATATTGAAATCACCCGCAACCTGGACGCCGCCTACTTCGCGCGCATTTCCAGCGAGATGGATTTGAACCTGGGCTACAGCTTCTCCAGTGACGCCGCAGCGCCCGGCAACTTTGACAGCAAGCCAGACCGCGCCGCCCTGCGCATTGCCGAAGTGGGCGACAGCTACGTGGGCGTGATGCAAAAAGACGTGCTGGGCGGCAAGGTGTATTTCACCGCCACCGTGGACCGCGCCAGCCATGTGGCCGTGCTCAACACCCACCGCACCCGTTTTCTGGTGCTTATGGTGCTGGTGGGCGGCCTGGCCCTGTGGAGCATGCGGGTGGTGGTGCAGCGCCGCCTGGCCCAGCCGCTACGCACCCTCATGCAGCAAATCCAGAAGGTGGAGCGTGGTGACTACGCCCCGTCTGCCCTGGTGGGAACGGGCGACGAGCTGGAGGCCATCTCCAGCAGCGTGAACGCACTGGCCGCAGCGGTCAACGACCGGGAGCTGTCCCTGGAGCATGCCCGCAGCGAGCAAGAACACCTCTCCCACCACGACTCCCTCACCGGCCTGCCCAACCGCCGCTTCTTCTCGCAGCGGCTGGAACATGCGCTGGACCTGGCCCGGCGCAACCGCACCGAGCTGGCCTTGTTCTTCATGGACCTGGACCAGTTCAAGCTGATCAACGACACCCTGGGCCACGACGTGGGTGACGAGCTGCTGGTGCAAATCGGTGAGCGCCTCAAGACCAATGCGCGCAGCAGCGACACGCTGGCCCGCATAGGCGGTGACGAATTCAATGTGCTGATTGAAAACGTGCGCGACCGGTCCGAGGTGGAAATCATCCTGGGCAAGTACCTGGCCTTGTTCTACCAACCCTTTACCTGCGGCATCCACGAGCTCAGCATCACCGTGAGCATTGGTGCGGCCATCTTCCCGAAGGACGGTACCGACAGCGTCTCGCTGCTCAAGCACGCCGACCTGGCGGTGTACCGCTCCAAAGAGCGCGGGCGTGACAACTACAGCTTCTTCTCCGAGGAGTTGGCCGAGCGCGCCAACCTGCAGGCCGAAACCATCAACGCCCTCAAGAACGCGCTGCTCACCTGCGACGAGTTCGCCATGTACTACCAGCCCAAGGTGCAGGCCTCCACCGGCAAGGTGGTGTCGGCCGAGGCCCTGATCCGCTGGGTGCGCCCGGGCCACGGCGTGGTCCCGCCCATGCAGTTCATCCCGATTGCCGAAGACACCGGGCTCATCATCGAGCTGGGTGACTGGGTCATTGGCCGCTGCTGCGAAGACCTGGCCCGCATGGAGGCCACGGGCGTGCACCTGCAGCACCTGAGCCTGAACGTGTCCAACGTGCAGCTGCGCGGCCATGCCCTGTTGCCGGTGCTCAAGAGCGCGATTGAGGCCAACCGCTTGCAGACCGGGCAGATCGAGCTGGAAATCACCGAGAGCTTTATTGCCAAGGACATGGCCCAGGCCATCGTCACGCTCAATGAGTTCCGTGCGCTGGGCCTGCAACTGGCCATCGACGACTTTGGCACCGGCTATTCATCCATGCGCTATCTGCAGAAGCTGCCCTTCACCCGCATGAAGGTGGACAAGTCCTTCATAGACCGCTTGCCCGACGACCAAGACAGCGTGGCCATTACCCGCGCCATCTTGGGCTTGGCCCGCAGCTTCGGCCTGGCGGTGACGGCGGAAGGCATTGAGAACGCGCGGCAGCTGGAGTTTTTGCAGCAAGAAGGCTGCGATGAAATCCAGGGCTACTACTTCGCCAAGCCCATGCCCCTGGCCGAATTCATGGCGTTTTGCCGCAATAACCAGAGCGTCCCGGCCGCCCAGAGCAGCCACGCCAGCCTCGAAGACCAGGGCATTTAAGCCCCGGCATCAAACCCGGCCAGCCGCTCCAGTGCGGCTTCAAAGTCAAAGCCGCTGATCGCTTCTTCCACCCCGGGCACATCGGCCAGCAGCGCGCGCAGATAGGTGGCGTGGGCCTCCCACAGCTCCACCGCGCTGGCGTCGTCATTGGCCAGGCAGGCCTTGATGCGTTGCAGCACCTCCAGCGCGTTGGCACGGTCTTCTGCGCTCAGGCTGTGGGCCGATGCGGCTTGGTGCACGGGGATCAGGCCTGGCGTGTGTTTAAGGGCCTGCATCAGGCTCTCCAGCGTCTTGTGCGTGTGGCTCAGTGCTGCGGCCAGCACCTCTTTGCTGGTGCTGTTGCGCAGGCCCGCCTCCAGCATCTCGGCGCTGCTTTGCAGGCGCAGCGCGCCCAGGTTGCCCGATACGGCTTTGAGCGTGTGCGCAATGATTTCGGCGCCGGGCAAGTCGCCCACGGCCAGCGCGTGGCGCACGCGCTCGGTGGCGTCGTCTTGCGCGGCCACGAACTTGCGCAGCATGGAGGCATAAAACGCGCCCCGGTTCATGGTGCGGATCAGGCCCACGTCCACGTCCAGGTCTTTGATCTTGCGCAGGTTGGCAATCAGCGCATCAATGGCCTCGTGGGGGCCCTCGTCGTGCAGGGGCTGTGCTGCGCGGGCCGCAACGCCCAGACCCGGGCGCACCTGAATCCAGCCCAGCAGCGCCTGCCACAGCGCATCGGCGTCAATGGGCTTGGTCACAAAGCCATTCATGCCAGCGGCCAGACAGCGGTCGCGGTCGGCTTTCATGGCGTTGGCGGTCATGGCCACGATGGGCAGCTGTTCGCTGCGGTAGCTGTGGCGTATGAGCTTGGAGGCGGTCACGCCGTCCATCACCGGCATTTGCATGTCCATCAGCACCAGGTCGTAGGGGCGGCCTTCGGCAAACCGGTCCCGCACCTGTTGCACGGCAATCTGGCCGTTGTTGGCCACGTCCACTGCAAAGCCCACGCCGCGCAGCATCTCGCAGGCCACCAGTTGGTTGATCTCGTTGTCTTCCACCAGCAGGATGCGCGCGCCGCGTATGGGGTCCAGCGCGCCCTCAAGCGCACTCTCCTCGCGTCCGCGCTCCAGACCTGCCGGGGCCTGCGACATGCCCAGGAGCTGCATCATGGTGTTGACCAGCAGCGAGCTGTTTACCGGCTTGGCCAGCACGTGCTGAATGCCCAGCAGCTCCGCGCCCTTCACCAGCTCCTGGCGGCGGTGGGCCGTGACCATCAGCACAAAGGGTGTGGAACGGGTGTTGAGGGTCTTGATGGCGCGCACCGTCTCCAGCCCGTCCATGCCGGGCATGAGCCAGTCCATCATCACAAACTCGTAAGGCGTGTGGGCCTCGTCGGCTTGCCGGAGCTGGTCCATCGCGGCCAAGCCGGAGTCCACGGCATCCACGGTAAAGCCCAGCTCGCGCAGCAGCTCCGAGAGCACCAGGCAGGCCGCCTCGTTGTCGTCCACCACCAGCACGCGGCGGCCGCGCAGGTCGATGTTGGGGCGCGCCACCAGGGCCTCGCTGGAGCCCACGCCCAGGCGCACCGTAAACCAGAAGGTGGAGCCTTCGCCATGCACGCTGTGCACGCCCACCGCCCCACCCATGGTTTGCGCCAGGCTCTTGCTGATGGCCAGCCCCAGGCCGGTGCCCCCAAACTCGCGCGTGGTGGAGGCGTCGGCCTGCTCAAAGCTCTTGAAGAGGCGGGTGATCTGCTCGGGCGTGAGGCCAATGCCGGTGTCCGACACGGCAAAGTGCAGCAGTAGCTCCGTGCCGTCGTTTTCTTCTGCGTGGATGGAAATGCGCACATTGCCGCGCTTGGTGAACTTGACCGCGTTGTTGGCGTAGTTGATGAGGATCTGGCCTATGCGCAGCGGGTCGCCAATCAGCGTCTTGGGAATGTCGTGCGCCACGCTGCACAGCAGCTCCAGGCCTTTGCTCTCCACCTTCTCGGACACCAGGTTCACCACGTGGTCGATGATGGCGTACAGGTCAAACGGCACGCTCTCGATTTCGAGCTTGCCGGACTCGATCTTGGAGAAGTCCAGGATGTCGTTGATGATGCCCAGCAGGTGTTCGCCGCTTTGCTGGATTTTGGTGAGGTAGTCGTGCACGCGCGCGGGCATCTCGTTCTTGAGCGCCAGGCCCGAGAGGCCAATCACCGCGTTCATGGGCGTGCGGATTTCGTGGCTCATATTGGCCAGGAACTCGCCCTTGGCGCGGGTGGACTCTTCGGCGCGCATCTTGGCCAGTTCGAGTTGCTTGGCCTGCTCAAACACAAAGGTCACGTCTTGCCCGAACAGGATGGAGCTGCCGTCTTCCAGCGTGCTGGAGCGCAGTTGCAGCCACTTGCGTGCGCCCGCTTTGGTGGTGATGCTGTAGGTGCAGGGTCGGGTCAAGAAGCCCTCTTGCCTGTCCAGCTCGAAGCTGGCCATGACCTCTGCGCGGTAGGCCGCATCGGGGTACATGGCAACCTGCCAGGCCTGCATGGTTGCAATCTCGTCGCTGGTGTAGCCGGTGATGGTGGTGGCCTGCTGGTTGAACACCTTGATGCGCCCATCGGGCAATGACACCCACACCGCGTAGGGCGCGTTTTCCACAATGCCCTGGGCGAAACGTTGGGCACCGGTCAGTTCGGCCTGGGTTTGTTGCAGGTGTACTTGTGCGGTCTTGCGCTGCAGCACTTCCAGCGCCAGTTCGTCGTTGCGCGCTTCCAGCTCTTGCGTGCGCAGGCTGACCTCTTGCTCCATGCCGCCATAGAGTTTGGCGCTCTCCAGCGCAATGGCGGCCTGCCCGGCCATGATGCCCAGTACCCGCACCTGGCGGTCGGTGAACATGCCGGGGGCCAGATTGTTTTCCAGGTAGAGCACGGCGCTGATGTTTTGTTGCAGCACCAGTGGCACACACAGCACCGAGCGGATCTTGCGGGCCTGCACCTGCGGGTCGCGGGCCACGCGGTGGTCTTGTGTGGCGTCGGCAAACACCTGCGCCTTGGCGGTGTGCAGCACGGTGCGCAGCGCCAGGCTGGAGGGGCTGAACGGCAGTTGCACCACGGACGCCAGGCCAAACTGGGCACCCGCTTCGTCATGGGCCAGCCAGGCTTCGGGCTGCAGTTCGCCATCTGCATCGGGGCGCAGCAGCACGGCCCGTTCGGCTCCGGCGTTTTCAATCACCAGCGCCAGCAGCTTGCGCAGCAGCGTGTCGTAGTTGAGTTCGGCGCTGATGGCTTCCGCACTTTTGAGAATGCTCTCCAGGTCCAGGTTGCCGTGCCCGGCCAGCGCGGCTGGCTCCATGCCCGCAGCCACCACCGGGCGCAGTGCATTGGCACCCCAGGTGGCATAGGCCTTGGCGGCCAGTTGCTCAAAGCCTTCAGCCATGCTGAGCAGGTGGTGGCGCCTGCACACGCGCGCGGCAATCAGCGCCTCTTCGTGCACAAAGCCTTGCTTGCGCGCGCCGCGCAGGGCCAGCTCAAACAGCTCCAGCGCCAGCCAGGGTTGCCCGGTGAGTGCGGCGCGCTCGGCCTGCACGGCGTCGGCTTTGTGGCCGAAGGTGAACGGCGCGGTTTGGGTCCAGCGCTGCAAAAAGCGCAAGCTGCTGTCGAGCTGCTGCAGCGCGGCGTCCAGCCCCATGAGCTTATCTGCCGCGGCGGCGGCATAGGCCAGCGCGGCATGGAAGCGGTAGGTGCCGGTGGCCAGAAAACCGAGGATGAAGCTGAGCTGCTGCCCCCCGGCTTGCGCGTGCTCCAAGGCCAGCGCGCTGTCGTGTGCGTGGTTGGCCAGCACCATTTTGTAGATGTGGAAGTAGGCCCGTGCAATGTGGTTTTCGCCCAGTGCCGCCACGTGGTCTGCTTCGACAAAGCCAGGGCTGTCGAGCACCGTGAGCGCTTGGGTGTTGCCCTGCAGCGCGGCCACGGCCTGGCGCAGGATGAGGAAGCTGCCATCGGCATGCATGTTGCCGGTTTGCGCGGTGTAGGCCAGCGCGCGGTCTATTTCCTGGGCCACATCGGGCAATGGCTCGCCCATCTCCAGCCGGGCGCCAATGGTTTGGTAGAACGAAAAACCGGCCAGCGGCAACACGCCGTAGTCGTGCAGCAGGGTGTGCGCCTGGCGGCCAGCGGCAATCACATCGGTGAGGGGGTCGGTCCAGTGCAGTGCCAGCGAATGCACATACAGGGCCTGGGCGTATTGCACGTAGTTGCCGTGCTTTTGCGTCAGCTGCAAGGCAAAGCGGGTGACGGTGG
>Ga0228698_1000608_pt1 | contig 24227 bp, 23 predicted proteins | sample McNCre117_Aug_MG_FD_178015 | JGI IMG/M metagenome (GOLD analysis project Ga0228698, IMG submission 178015) | Freshwater microbial communities from McNutts Creek, Athens, Georgia, United States - 1-17_Aug_MG | ecosystem: Environmental > Aquatic > Freshwater > Creek | place: USA: Georgia...
AGGCCAACCTTCCCCTCGGCCCCGCACCGGCCATCCCCTACGTCATCACCGCGGCGAAGCCGTAGGTGCCCGCCCGGCCGACGCCGGATCCGTCCGCGCAAAACGCGTGACGCCGCGCCCGGGTTCGCGACAATGCCGGGTACATGAGCGGTCACTTCGCCCGCCTCCGGCATTACCTGGAGGAGCAGCGCCTCCAGCCCGACATCAACCGCGGGTTGCGCGCAACCGTCGGGTTCATGGGGGCGTTCCTGGCGACGTCGTGGTGGCACCTGCCGGTCGAGGCGTCCTTCGCCGCCATCGCCGCGCAGAACATCGCGATGCTGGATATCCGCGGCTCGTATCCCCTCCGGCTGAGCCTCCTGCTGGTGATGACCGCGATTTTCGCCGGGGCCGGCTGGCTCGGCGGCGTGACCAGCGACCACCTGCCCGCCGGGCTGGCGGCCATGGGGCTGGTCATCGTGCTCGGCGGCGTCTGGCGCCACCTCAGCCCCGATTACGGCATGTCCCTGGCGATCAACTCCGCCTTCCTCCTGATGCTCGCGCTGGCCCAGCCGGAAGGCGTGGCCCGGGCGAACCACTATTTCCTCGCGGCGCTCGGCGGCGGGCTGTGGGGCGTGGTCGTGCAGGTGGGCCTCTGGCCATTCCGGGCCCAGCATCCGCTGCGCCGCGCCGTGGCCGACACCTGGCTGGCCCTCTCCGACCTGCTCGCAGCCATGGGGCCGGAGGAAACACCCGACCCGGCCGCCCGCCACCAGCGCATCGCGGCGCAGGAGGCGCTCCTGCGCACCGCGCTCGACCAGACCACCGCCACCCTCGCGGCCGCCCACGCCGGCCGGCAGCGGCCGCACCTCCGGGAGCTGGAGGAGCTCAACCAGGCCGCGGCGCGCTTCGCGACCAGGCTCGTGGCCTTCAACACCGCGCTCGAGACCCTGATGGCCCGGCCGGACTTTCCGGCGCTGGCGCCCAGCTTCGGCCCGGTGCTCACCTCCCTGACCAACCTGGCGCGCAACACGGCCGTCACGGTCGTCTCGCGCCAGCCCTCGCACCTCATCGCCGCCGAGGTCCGGCTCCGCCGGCTCGGCACCCTCATCCCGGCCATGCAGGACCGCGTGCTGACGCAGACGGACCGGGCGCCCGACGCCGTCCAGCTGACCTTCATCCTCCAGCAGATCGCGAACCTCATCCCGCCGCTGGGCACCACGCTCCGCGCGACGGTGGACCGGGCCAACGAGCATGCGGCGTTCTCCGTCGAGCTGTTCGACCTCCACACGTGGACCATGCGCCCGCTGGCCTCGGCCCTGAATTTCTCGTGGCGGCCGGATCCGGCGCTGGTGCGCTTCATCGCCCGGCTCGCCGTGCTCGAGATGGCCGGCGTGGCGGCGTTCAAGCTGCTCGACCTGGCCCACGGCTACTGGCTGCCCCTGACCGTGCTTGTCGTGCTCCAGCCCGACTACGGCTCGACCCGGCTGCGCGCCGGGCAGCGCGTGGCCGGCACGCTCGCGGGCAGCGGGCTCGCCAGCCTGCTGCTCTGGCTGGCCCTGCCCCCGGCGGTGCTGATTGCCGCGATGGCGGCGACCATGTTCGCCTTCGCCTTCTTCCTGAAGCGCAACTACGGCCATGCGGTCTTCTTCATCACGCTCTTCGTGGTGCTCATCACCGAGACCTCGACCAAGGTCACCCTCGGCTTCACGGGCGAGCGGCTGGCGGTGACGGCGGCCGGCGGCCTGCTCGCGCTGCTGGCCGCGCAGCTGTTCTGGCCCGCGTGGGAGCGCAAGTTCTTCCCCGGGATCATGGCCCGCGCCCTGCGGGCCAACCGCGACTACGTGCGCATGCTCGGCGACCGGCTGACGACCGGCGGCGGCTACGATGCCGGGGCGATCGCCCTCAAGCGCGCCGCCGAAAAGGCCAACAGCACGGTGTTCGCCTCGCTGCAGCGCATGTCGGGCGACCCCAAGAACCAGCAGGAGGGCATCGAGGCCGCCGCCGCGCTGGCCAACGGCAACCAGCGGCTGACCCGGGCGTTCACCGTCGTCGCCCTGCACCTCACCCCCGGCACAGCGCTGCAGCGCCCGGAAACCGGCCGGTTCGTGGCGGTCGCGGTCGAGACACTCGAAATCCTCGCCGCTGGCGCGGAATCGGGCGGGACCGACCCGGCGCGCCGGGCGGCGCTGCGCTCCGCCCTCGCTACGCTCGCCCTCGGTTCGCGCCCGGACGCCTCCCCGCTGGAGCACAGCGCCTACAGCCAGTTTGCCCGCGGCGCCACCGAGCTGAGCGCCATGCTGCTGGCGGCGCCGGCCGCCCAGGCGGAAAGCACGCCGCCCTTCCCTACTGCAGCTTCGCCAGCACGAGGCTGAGCGCGAAGGCGATGAACACCAACCCGAGCGCCCGGTCGATCCAGTGGCCGTGGCGCAGGAAACGGCGGCGCACCTCCTCCCGCGTGAACACGGCCGACACGAAGCTGAACCACGCCATCGTCGCGAGCGTCATCCACACGCCGTAGCCCGCCTGCACGAGCTTCGGCGTCGTGACGCTCACCGCCAGCGGGAAAAGGGCGATGAAGAACAGCGCGGCCTTGGGGTTGAGCACGTTGACGAGGAAACCGGTGGCCCAGGCCGCGCCATCGGTCGGGGCGGACCGGCCGCCGGCGAGGTCGACGTCACCGGTGCGGGGACGGGTGCGCAGGGCCTGCACGCCGACCCAGGCCAGGTAGGCCGCGCCGAGGTATTTCACCGTGGCCAGCGCGCCCGCGGAATTCTTCAGGAAATACCCGAGGCCGAGGATGCAATAGGCGATGTGCACCGAGAGGCCGCAACCGATGCCGATGCTGCTCCAGACGGCGGTGCGGCGGCCGTGCGCGAGGCTCTGCCGGAGCACGAGCGCAAAGTCCGGCCCCGGGCTGGCCACGGCGAGGGCGTGGGCCACGACGATCGTCAGGAACTCGGGCCAGTAGGAACCCATGCTTTTATGCAACCACAGGGACACCAAGGCTCAGGGCAATCCCCCTGCTTTGTGCCGCTGCGTCTTTCTGGTTCAATGCAGGGCTGAGAAATCACCGCACGCCGGCACCTTCGCGCAGCTCCATGTCCTGCGGCACGGTGCTGAGGGCCTCGGCGAGGGTGCTGAGGCCTTCCTTCACCTTCACGAGGCTGTCCTGGTGGAGCGTCTTCATGCCGCCCTTCATGGCGATGCGCTTCAACTCGGCGGTCTCGGCCTCCTTGTTGATGGCCTCGATGAGCTCCTCGTTGTTGACGAGCAGCTCGTGGATGCCGACGCGGCCCTTGTAGCCGGTGCTGTTGCACTTCGAGCAGCCCTTGGGGTTGGCCTTGTAGATCTGGCCGCTCCAGCCGATGCCGCGCATCAGCATGTCCTTCTCGCGGCCGTCCGGCTCGTAGGCGACGCGGCAGACCTTGCAGACGCGGCGCATGAGGCGCTGGGCGCAGACGCAGACGAGCGACGACGAGATCATGAAGGGCTCGATGCCCATGTCGGTGAGGCGGGCCACGGTGCTCGGGGCGTCGTTGGTGTGGAGCGTGGAGATGAGCATGTGGCCGGTGAGCGCGGCCTCGACGGCGATGTTCGCCGTCTCCTTGTCGCGGATTTCGCCCACGAGGATGATGTCGGGGTCCTGGCGAAGGAAGGCGCGGAGCGCGGCGGCGAAGGTCAGGCCGATCTGCCGGTGCATCTGCATCTGGTTGATGCCGGGGAGCGTGTACTCGATCGGGTCCTCGGCGGTGCGGATGACGACGTCGGGCGTGTTCACCTCGTTGAGCGCCGAGTAAAGGGTCATGGACTTGCCGGAGCCGGTCGGGCCGCAGTGCAGGATCATGCCGTAGGGCTGGCGGATGCACTCGCGGTACTTGGCGAGGTTGGCCTCGGTGAAGCCGAGCGCCGGCAGCGGCAGCGTGGATTTCTGCTTGTCGAGGATGCGCATGACCACGCCCTCGCCGTGGTTGAGCGGCGCGGTGGAGACGCGCAGGTCGATGTCGATGTTCTTCTTGTTATACTGCTTGAAGACGATGCGGCCGTCCTGCGGCAGGCGGCGCTCCGCGATGTCGAGGTTGCACATGATCTTCAGGCGGGCGACGAGCGCGCCGGCAACCTTGGCGGGGAGGCGGAGCTTTTCCTGGGTCAGGCCGTCGATGCGGTAGCGGACGACGACCTCCTTTTCCCACGGCTCGACGTGGATGTCGGACGTGCCGGCGAAATAGGCGTCCTCGATGATGCGGTTGGCGAGCTGGATGATGGGGGCCGAGTCCTCATTCTCCAGGTCCTCGTCCTTGATCTCCGTCTCGTCGTCGTCGAACTGGGCGCCGAGCTGGTCGACCACGTCCGAGAACTGCACCTCGTCGTGGACCTGGTCCTTCTTGAGCTTGTCCCGGATGTCGGCCTCGCGGCCGAGGAGGCGGACGACGCGCTGGCCGGTCTTGTCCTGGATCTTGGTGGCGACCGTCGTGTCGAAGGGATTCGCGAAGGCCACGAGCAGGAAGTCGCCGACCTGCCCGACCGGCAAAATCATGTTCTTCTGGCAGAACTCGAGGTCGATCTTCTCAAAGGTGTTGGTGTGGACCTTGTAGCGGGCGACGTTGAACGGCGCCAGGCCCAGCGCGCGGCACTTGGCCAGCAGCAGCTGGAACATCGTGATGTGGTGGTCCGCCTGGAGGATCGTGTCGAGCTGGTCGCCCGTCGGCTCGTCGGGGCGCGCGAGCAGCACGCCCTTGGCCTCGGCGGAGAGTTTTCCCATCTCCTCGAGCTTGTCGATGATCTGCGTCTGGGTGCGGCCGAGGGGCATGGCTCAGGGGGCGGACGGGGGCTTGGTGCCACCGGGCACGGGGAAAGGCGCGACACTGCCGCCGCCCGGCGGGCGGGAACCGGCGGGACCGGGCACCGGGGAGGCGCTGCCGCCGGGGCCGGTGGCGGGGAAGGGCGAACGGGTGGAGCGGGTGCCGCCCTTGCCCTCGCCGCGCTCGGCGTGCACCCGGTCGAGGAAGTCCGCGATGATGTCCATCGTCGTCGCCTGCCAGATGATCTGGCCGCCGAGCTTCTTCTCCCAATAAGAGCGGACCGCCGGGCTCAGGTAATAGGCGGTCGCGACGAAATGAAAATCCTCCTCGCGGTCGAAGGGCACGGTCCAGGTCGCCCAGCAGGCGTCGAGGTCGAGGTCCTTCCGGACCTCATCCGGCACATCATAGCCGCGCAGGTCGACGACGCCGACCCCGTGGTCGTCGACCACGTGGTGCAGCACGTCCTCCTCGCGCAGGACCTTTTTCTCGTAGACCAGGATGCTGAGCACCGAACTCTGCCGCACCGGGCCGGTCGCCGCCACCTCCAGCAGGCGCTCATTCGCCGACTCGAGATCCTCGAACTTCACGAGGTTGTGCTCGATGAGGGCCGAACCGAGCAACCGGTTCGCGCGCATCAGCAGGGGGCGGTATTCCGTCATCATGGCGGGGTTAACTTACTCAGTGGGCCCGTCTTGGCGATTTCTTTTCTTTGGGCCGCAGCCGGCGCACCCGCTTTAACAGTTCTTTCCGCAGCCGGGGGATGCCCGCCTCGGAGAGGCAGGAAATCGGGACGATCTCCACCTTGGGGTAGCGCTTCTTGAATTTCTTCAGGTTCTCGACCGCGGCGGGCTCGTCGAGCTTGTTGGCCGCGACGAGGCGCGGCTTGTCGAGCAGGGCCTCGTCGTAGAGTTCCAGTTCCTTGAGCAGCTGCTTGTAGTCGTCGCGCGGGTCGCGGTTGTCCGTGCCCGCCAGGTCGATGATGATGAGGAGGAGCTTGCAGCGCTCGATGTGCTTGAGGAAGCGGTGGCCCAGGCCCTTGTTCTCGCTGGCACCGGCAATGAGGCCGGGCACGTCGGCGAGCACGAGGCGCTCGTATTCGTCGGGATACTCGATGACGCCGATCTGCGGCTGCAGCGTGGTGAAGGGATACGCGGCGACCTTGGGGCGCGCCTTGGTGATGAGATTGGTCAGCGACGACTTGCCGGCGTTGGGGAAGCCGACCAGGCCGACGTCGGCCATGCTCTTGAGCTCGAGCCGGAACTCGCCGATCTCGCCCGGCTCGCCGGGGCCGGTCTTGCGCGGGGAGCGGGTGACGGACGACTTGAAGCGGGTGTTGCCGAAGCCGCCCTTGCCGCCCTTGAGCAGGACGAACTCCTCGCCGTCCTTCAGGATCTCGACGACCTTCTCGCCGGTGTCGAGCCGGTGCACCACGGTGCCCAGCGGCACGCGGAGGATGGCGGGGCGGCCCTCGCGGCCGTTGCAGTCCGAACCCTGGCCGTGCTCGCCCCGCTCGCCGTTCCAGTGGGGCTTGAACTTGAAGTCGACGAGGTTGTTCTGGTCGTCGTCGCCGCGCAGGACCACGTCCCCGCCCTTGCCGCCATCGCCGCCGTTGGGGCCGCCCCACGGCTCGTATTTCTCGCGGCGGAAGCTGGAGCAGCCGCGGCCGCCGTCACCCGCGCGCGCCTTGATGGAGGTTTCGTCGATAAACATGGCCCGAAAGACGCGCAAAGCGCGGGATATGTCAAAGTATACTCAGACCGTGACCTTGATGCCCTTGCGGAGATAGGTCGGCACGTCCAAGTCCTGTCCTTCGAAGAGGTTGCGGTCGGACTTGTCGAAGGCGCCGCGATTCTCCGCCGGGACCGCCCCCTGGAAGCCGAATTCCTCCTGCGTGGGCTTGGCGGTGTGGACTCCCGCCGGCGCCGCGGAGCGCGGGGCCACGGGGCTGACGGAGGTCTTGACGTTCTGCGTGCTGTCCGCGGCGACCGAGGTCGCCGTCGGCGCGACCGTGCGCTCGGACGGCTTCCGGGCCGGCGCCGGGGCCGGCCGGCGGACAAAGTTGCGGCTGCCGAGATCGGTCGTGCCGATGAGGCAGATCTCGACGCGGCCCTGCAGCGCCTCGTCGATGGCGGCGCCCATGACGACGTGCGCCTCGCGGCCGAACTCGTCGGTGAGCGCGGACATCAGCTCGTTGACCTTGGTCAGGCTGAGGTCGGCGCCGCCGGTGATGTTGACGAGCAGGCGGTCGGCCTTGCGGGCGTATTCCGGCGTGTGGAGCAGCGGGCACTGCCGGAGGTCGTCGAGCGCGGCCTGCGCGGGGTTCTCGCCCGCGCCGACGCCGAGGCCGAAGAGGGTCTTGCCGCCCCGGTGCTGGAAGACCTGGCGCAGCGCGGTGAAGTCGACGTTGATCAGGCCGGTGCGCGAGAGCATGGCCCAGATGGACTTCACGCCGCGGCCGATCCACTCGTCGGCGCGGGCGAAGGAATCGAGCACGCTGGTCTGCTCGGTGCCCTCCTGCAGGAGCATGTCGTTGGCCAGCGGGATGACGGCGTCGCACACCCGGCGCAGCTCGGCGAGGGCCTCCTCGGCCTGCTTGCGGCGGCGGCCGCCCTCGAAGCTGAACGGCAGCGTGACAAAGGCGATGACCGTGGCGCCGGCCTCGGCCGCGATCTCCGCGACCGCCGGCGTGGCGCCCGAACCCGTGCCGCCGCCCAGCCCGGCGACGAGGAACACCAGGTCCGTGCCCTTCACGATCTCGGCAATCTTGTCGGCGTCGGCCTCCGCGGCCTTGCGGCCGAGCTCGGGGTCGCCGCCGGCGCTGAGCCCGCGGGTGAGCGTGGTGCCGATGAGGATCTTGTCCTGCACCGGCGAGGTGCTGAGGGCCTTGAAGTCGGTGTTGATGACCGCCAGCTGGAGGCGGTCGAGGTTCTCCATCTTGAGGCGGTCGACGGCGTTGGAGCCGCCGCCGCCCACGCCGATGAGCTTGATGCCGACGTTGCGGTCGGTCAGGGCCTCGAGGGGCAGTTCGTTCGGGGGGAGGCTCATGGTCAGGAGACGGCGAAGAGTTTCGTGAGGTTGCTCAGCAGGCCGGTCTTCCGGCGCGGGGGCACGGCATGCTCGTGGGCGGTGCGGAGGCCGAACTGGAAGACGCCCAGCACGGTGCTGAACATCGGATCGCGCAGCTCCTCCTTGACCCAGCCCGGCGGCTCGCCCCGGCGGGCGGGCAGCCCGAACACGCGGGAGGCGGCCTCCTCGAGGCCGGGCAGCTTGGCGCCGCCGCCGGCGAGGATGACGCCCGCGCCGCAGTTCTCCGCCACGAAGGCGGTGCCGAGCCGGGCCCGGACCACTTCCAGCAGCTCCAGGGTGCGGGCGGCCGCGATGGTCTCGATCGCCATCTTGGGCAGCTGGCGGTCGCCGAAGGAGGCGTCGCCGTTGAGCCAGACCTTGTCGGCCTTGTCCCGGGTCAGCGTGGTGGCGCGCCCGTGGCGCAGCTTGAGCATCTCCGCCTGGGCATGGGTGACGCGCAGGCCGATGCTGAGGTCGTTGGTCAGGTGGTCGCCCGCGACCGGCAGGGTGCCGGTGGCCAGCACATGGCCGTCGCGGTACAGCACGTAGTCGGTGACCCCCTTGCCGATGTCGATCACGAGGACGCCCTGCGCGCGCTCCTCGGCGCTGGTGAGGAGCGAACCCGTGGCCAGGCTGGCGAGGACGAGCTCGCGCACCTCCAGGTGGTAGCCGCCGACGACATGGATGTTGTCACTGATCTTGCTCTCGGGCCCGTGGACGATCCAGTAGCCGACCTCGAGCCGCCGGCCGGACAGGTGCTCCGGGTCGGGCACGGCCCGGCCGTCGAGCCGGAACGGCCGGCGGATCTCGTGGATGCGCGAGCGGCCCGCGGGCAGCTCCTTTTCCTTGGCCAGGTCGCAGACGGAGGCGATGTCGAGCGCGGTCACGGTGTTGTCGGCGGACTTCACGTTGACCGACGCCTCGTTGTAGAAGGCGTCGAGGTGGCCGCCGGACTGGGCGAGCCACACCTCCTCGATGCGGACGCCGGCGCGCTTCTCGGCCATCTCGAGGGCCTGGTGGGCCGCCTCGCAGGCGGTCCGGTAATCCACGACCTCGCCCTTCATCACGCCACGCGACGGCGCGACGCCGACGCCGATGATGTTGAGGGCGCGCCCGCGGGAGATTTCTCCCACGAGCACGGCGATTTTGCCGGTGCCGATTTCGACGGCGGCGACGATTCTGCTAGAACTCACGTTTGGGTTTCCGTTGTGAAGGTTGGAGGGAAAAAGCGGGGGCGGCGGGCGCGGCGGCCAGCGTGTCGGGGGCGCCCTGCAGCCGCACGGGCACCTGGCCCTCAAGGGTGAGGTTCACCGACTGGAGCACCGGCGCGGCCTCGAGGCCGTGGGCGGCGTCGATCACGTAGTCCAGCTGGGCGACCTGCTTGAAGAAGTCGCGCTTCCGGCTGAAGATGATCTCGGGCAGATCCTGGGCCTTCACCACGATCTCGTCGCGCTCGGCGAGGCGCGCCAGGGACACGACCAGCCATTCGCGGTAGAGGTGCGGAGCCTGCAGTTGCGCCGTGGAGAGCAGGGCGGACACGTCCGCCATGCCCGCGACCGGCTCAAAGCCGTCGCCGGACTTCACGAGCCGGATGCCATCGAGCCAGGGCAGCCCGGCCAGCATGGTCTTGTCGTAGTTCAACCCGTCGTAAACGACACCGTCCTTCGCCACCAGGAGCTGGCGGGGTGAGCCGGAGCCATCGGCCGCCTGCACCCGCGCGACGGGCGTGCGTTCCTGCAGCGTGACCACGAGGGTGTCCGGAAAATTGCGGGTGAGCACGGCCACGCGCACCTGGCCGTGGGCCAGCAGCCGGTCCCGCAGCGCGGGCAGGTTCAGCGCCATCAGGCTGGCCGGCCTGGGCAGCGCCAGCACGCCGGCGGCCCAGTCCCGGGTCAGCACGCCGTCGGTGATGAGCACCACATCGCGCACGAGCTCGCTGTGCACCGCGGTGGCCAGCGCCGCGCGGTCGGTGGACCAGGAATGGGCGACGGCGTAGACGCCCCAGCCGGTCCCGGCCGCGAACAGGGAGAGCGCCCCCACCTTGGCCCACGCGGCCAGCTGCCGGCGCCGGCCCTTGCGGGACATGGCCAGCGGCTTGACTTCCTGGCGGATGCTGCGCCAGGAGCGGCCCGGAGGCGGAGGGGGTTGGTCGTCGGAAACGTTCATGGGCGCACGGCGCGGGCCTGGGCGAAGCGTTCCACGGCGGGGGCCACCATCTCGCGGCACAGCGCGACAAAATCCAGCCCCACGCAACGCGCACTCATCGGCAGCAGGCTCGTCTCCTTCATGCCGGGCAGCGTGTTGATTTCCAGCAAATACAGCTCGCCGTCCTTCGAGAGCATGAAGTCCACCCGCGCGTAGTCGCGGCAGCCGCAGGCGGCGAAGGCCGTCTCGGCCGCCGCGCCCGTCGCCGCCGCCAGCTCGTCGGAGATCTGTGCCGGCGCGAAATACTCGGTCAGGCCCTTGGTGTATTTGCTGGTGAAGTCGAAGACCCCGGACTTCGGCACGATCTCGACGACGCCCATTGCCCGCCCGCGCAGCAGGCCGACGGTCAGCTCGCGGCCGAGGATGCGCTCCTCGGCGACCCACTCGCCCTGCCGGATGCCGCCGAGCGCGATCTCCAGCCCGACCTTGGAGGAGACAATCTGCAGGCCGACGCTGCTGCCCTGCCGGTTGGGCTTGAGCACGACCTGCTCGCCGAATTCCGCGGTCAGCGCCGCGGCCGTGGGCTTGGCCGCGGCCTGGAAGACCCGGCCCGGCGCCACCTGCACACCCCGGGCCGACACGCTCAGGCGCGTACGCCATTTGTCGAAAGTCAGGTCGCTGGCCTTGGCATCGCAGCCGGCGTAGGCGATGCCGGCGTTTTCCAGGAGCCGCTGCATGCCGCCGTCCTCGCCGAACACTCCGTGCAGCGTCGAGTAGACGACGTGGCGGGCCGGATCCAGCCCGGGCGGCAGGGCGTCCGCCTCCACCGTGAAAAACTCCGTGGGATGGCTGTAGGCCATGGCCAGCGCCACGGCCTTGCCGGAACCGAGGGAAACCTCGCGCTCGGGCGAGGTGCCGCCCGCGAGGACGGCGATGACAGGTCCATTCATAAAAAATCCCTCCAGTCCCGCCCGTAAAGCAGCACCTCGGGCTCGAGGTCGATGCCGCGGGCGCCCTTCACCCGGGCGCGGATCCTGCGGACAAGCCCGATGATGTCGGCGCTGGTCGCGCGGCCGCGGTTGATGATGAAATTGGCATGCACCGGGGAGACCTCGGCGTCCCCCACCCGCTCGCCCTTCAGCCCGGCCTCGTCAATGAGCCGGCCGGCGGAGTGGCCCGGCGGGTTCTTGAAGATGCAGCCGGCGCTCGGTTCGCGGGGCTGCGACTCCACGCGCTTCCTCTGGTAGACGTCGATCTGCCGGCGGATATCGTTCGCCTCGGCGCTGGCGGCGGGCCGCAGGAGGGCGCCGAGCGCGATGGCGTCGTGCAGCTCGGCGCAATGCCGGTAATCCACGTGCATCGCGGCCTTCGGCAGCACGCGCACCTCGCCGGCGGGGCTCATCAGCTCGACCTCCTCGACCACGTCGAACATCCAGCCGCCCATCGCGCCGGCGTTCATGCGCAGGGCGCCGCCGACGTTGCCGGGGATGCCCTCGAGAAACTCAAAGCCCTTGAGGCCCGCCTTCGTCGCAAGGCCGCAGAGGTTTTTCAGCCGCAGGCCCGCCCCCACGCGGATGCGGCCGTCCGCCTGCGGCTCGAACTTCTGCCAGTGCGCGTGCACCAGGCTGAGGACCAGCCCGTCGACGCCCTCGTCGGGAACCAGCAGGTTGGAACCGCGCCCGAGCATCAGCACCGGCAGGCCGCGGGAGCCCGCCTCGAGCCGCAGGGTGCGCAGGTCAGCGGCGTCCGCCGGCTCGGCGTAAACCCGCGCCGGGCCGCCGACGCGCATCGTCGTCTTGGGACCGAGCACCTCGCGCTCGGCGAATTTGGTCCCGGCACCCAGCCGCGGGCGCACCGCCGCGACGAAGTCGCTCCACCGGGCCTCCCGCAAATCCAGTTCCGCAACCTTGGGCCGGGCGCTCATGTGGGTGCGGCGGCCGGGCTGGGCCGCAGGTGTCGGGGCGGCGGCGTGCCGGCCGCGAGCTCCTCGAGATCATGGACAATGGTGTCGATGGTGTTCTCCTGCGACATGCGGTGCAGGTTCAGGCGGAACTTGGCGAGCAGCCAGTCGTTGAAGATGACATCCAGCACCTCCTGGCGCAGGGCCGCCAGCGCATGGTCGGCGACCACGACCCCGCCGCCCTGCTGCTCGAAATAAGTGGCGTTGGCCCACTGGTGGTTGTCGGCCGCGTGCGGATAGGGAATCAGGATGGCCGGCGTCTCGCAGCGGACCAGCTCGGCCAGCGTGCCCGCGCCGGCGCGGCTGAGCACGAGGTCGGCCGCCGACAGGAGCACGCCCACGCGGTCGGAGAAGGCGACGAACGAGCTGCGCACGACCTCGCCGCTCTTGCCGTGCAGCTCGCGCACGCCCTCCCGGCCCTTGCCCAGGCCGGTGACACAGTAAACCTGGATGCCCTCGTGCGCCAGTGTCACGAGGTTCTCCTCCGTCCACTGGTTGAGGTTGCCGGAACCCTGGCTGCCGCCGATGACGACGAGCAGTTTCTGCGCGGGATCGAGGCCGAGCCGGGCGCGGGCCTCGTCCCGCGGCAGGCGGGTGATCTCGTTGCGCACCGGCAGGCCGGTGTGACGGACCATGACGCCGCGGATACCCGGCAGGCGCACGCCCGGCGGCAGGTAGAGCCGCGCGGCGAAGCGGGAGAGCACGCGGATGGCGAGGCCCGGCACGCGGTTGGCCTCGTGGAGCGCCACCGGGATGCCGAGCAGCCGGCCGGCCAGGACCACGCCCGCGTTGGTGAAGCCGCCGAAGCCGATGATGGCGTCGGGCCGGGCCGTGCGCAGGAAGTTCAGGCTGAAGAGCAGGCCCTGCGCCTGCTTCCAGTGGAAGCGCAGGTGGGCGTCGGGCCGCCAGCCGAAGGGCGCGCTCGGCACGCGCGCCGCCGGCAGGTGCGGGTATTTCTCGACGAGCCGGGTGTCCACCTTCTTGTGGCTGATGAAGAGCGTGATGGTGTGGCCGCGCGCGATGAGCGCCTCGGCCAGGGCGATGCCCGGCGAGAGGTGGCCGCCGGTGCCGCCGCAGGCGATGATGAACCGGCTCACGCGATCACCTCCGTGAGCGAACGCTTCCGCACGAGCGGCTTCGGCCGCTCCCACGTGCGCTGGGAATTGACGATGACGCCGACGAGCAGGCCCATCAGCAGGAGGTTCGAGCCGCCGGCGCTGATGAACGGCAGCGACATGCCCTTCGAGGGCAGCAGGCTGGTGACGACGCCGAGGTTGATGATGGCCTGCAGCGTGATCAGCAGCACGCAGCCGGTGACAAGCAGGAACTGGAAGAGATTCGGGGCGCGGCGCACATGCATCAGGCCCGCGACGAAGATCGTCACGAACAGCGCGACGGTGAGCAGGGTGAAGATGAGGCCCATCTCCTCGCCCATGATGGCGAAGATGTAGTCGGTATGCGCCTCGGGGAGAAACGCGTTCTGCTGCCGGCCGTTGCCAAGGCCGACGCCGTCGACGCCGCCGGCGGCGAACGCCAGCAGCGCCTGCCACGGCTGGTAGCCGGTGCCCTGGCGGTTGGCCTCGGGGTCGAGGAATGACAGCACGCGCTGCAGGCGCACGGGATTGTTGGCGACCAGCACGATGAAGCCCAGCAGCGCGGTGCCGATGCAGGGCAGCAGGAACTTCAGCCGGGCGCCCGCCAGGAAAAGCAGGATGACGCCGATCGCGCCGAGCAGCATCGCCGCGCCGAAGTCCGGCTCGACGATCGCCAGCAGGGCGAAGAGCCCGATCCAGGCCAGCGGCAGCACGAAGCCGCGCCAGAAGTCATGCAGCCGGCTCTGGTTGACCGCGAGGTAGTGGGCGAGCGAGAAGACGAGGGCCAGCTTGGCGAACTCCGACATCTGCAGGCCCAGGCCGCCGATCCCGAGCCAGCGGCGGCTGCCATTGACGGGATGGGTGAACAGCACCAGCACGAGCGAGACCAGGGACAGGGCCGCGACCACCCAGGCAAACCGGCGCAATTGCTCCAGGTCCGCGATGGCCACCAGCCAGCCGGCCCCGATGGCGAGGGCGAGGAAGATGAACTGCTTGTAGAGGTAGGCGTAGGGCCCGCCCTTGATGGGCGAGCTCGCGCTGAACAGCACCACGAGGCCAAGCGAGACCAAGGCCGCCACACAGACGACAATGACGCTCGCGGGGGTGATCGTGAGAGGTCGGCGAAGAACAGCGGCGCTCGGCGAACCCACCATGGCGGTGACGGTTTAGTTCTTCGGCGGCGTGGACTTGGCGGCGTCTTCCACCTTGATCGTCGGCACCTCGGTGCTGGCGTTCTTCAGGCCCGAGTCCAGATCCTGGCCGGGCGGCGGCGGGGCGATCTCAAAGTGCGGGGCCGCAGGCGCCGGGGTCTCGGCCGCCGTCGCCTTGGGCGCGGCGCCCTTGGCCGGGGCGGACGTGGCGGCGGGGGCCTTCTGGCCGACGGCCTTGAAGCCGGGGATGATCAGCTGCTGGCCGGCGCGAACCTTGGAGGGATCGGTGATGTTGTTCGCCGCGGCGAGCTCGCCGAGCGTCACCTGGTACTTGCGGGCGATCACGCCCAGGCTTTCGCCGACCGCGACGGTGTGCTTGACGGCCTCGCCATTCGCGGGCTTGGCCGGGGCGGGCGCGGCCTGCGTGAGCGTGCCGAGGTCCCGGGGCTTGTCCGCCGCCACCGGCGCGGCCCCGGGCTTGCCCGGGATGATGAGCTTCTTGCCTGGCTGGAGCGCGGCGCCGGTGGGCAGGTTGTTGGCCTTGGCGAGCTCGGCGACCGACAGGTGGTTTTTCTTGGCGATGGTCCAGAGGCTGTCGCCCTTGCCCACCGTGTAGGTGGTGACGGGCGCGACCTCGGCGGCGGGTTTCGCGGGCGTGAGGGCGACGGCGTTGGCGGAACCGGGGCGCGTCGGCGCGGCATGGCCGGAGGGCGAGGCCGGCGCGTAGGCGACCGCGGGCGTGCCCAGGTCAACCGGCGTCGGCGCCGCGGGGCTGAAGGTCACCGGGGCGACCGCCGCCCCGGTCGGCACGGTGGCGTCGGGCGTCGGAATGTTGCGCGGACCGGACTGGCAGCCGGGGCTGGCAAAAATGAAGATAAACGCGAGCACGTGCACGGCGACGACGGCTCCGAAGATCTGGAGGATTTTCATGGCGGTATATGAGGGCTGAGGTGGGAGATTTGCTATCTAAAAATGGGACTTATTCACAGCTTTTCCACAAGGATGCGGCGAGCGGGCAATCCGGCCGCCGCGAAGGCGCCGGGTGACGGGCAATGAGGCGGGCGGAGTGTGCCGGGGGCATGGAAAAAGAGCAGGTGTTCGCTGACAGCAAATTTGAGTAAGGTTCCGATTGGTTGGTATAAAGAACCTGTCAGCGAACTCCTGCGAAAGTCTTGGCGGTGCGCACCAGCGGGCCCTCGGGGACCGCCTGCCCCTTGCGAAGGCGGCGCAGCTTGGAAAGGGAGCGCACCACGGGCTGCTTCAACAGCAGGAGGCTGGTGCGGGTGAGGTCACGAAAATTGGGCGTATGCTCGAAGTTGTAGTCGATGGGCATGGTGGGGGGCTCAGGAACGCAGTCCGAGCACGGCGAAGGTGACGAAGACGCAGACCCAGACGCCAACGGCGATCAGGGTGCCGGGACCGAAGAACGGGCGGGATTCAGGGGCGGCCGGCGTTTGGTTTTCAACGGGTAGTTCGAGCATGGGCGTGGTGGTGGATGGGGGGAGAAATCAGCGGAGCTTGAGCGTCGCCAGCCCGGCCAGGGCGAAGCCGAGCGACAGGATCCAGAAGCGCAGGACGACCTTGGTCTCGGGCCAGCCGAGCTTCTGGAAATGGTGGTGGATCGGCGCCATGAGGAAGAGCCGCGCGCCGGTGCCGGTGCGCCGCTTCGTCCACTTGAACCAGCCGACCTGGAAGATGACCGAGAGGGCCTCCAGCACGAAGACCCCGCCGACAATCACCAGGGTGAACGGCTGGTGGATCATGAAGGCCATGACGCCGATGAGGCCGCCGAGGGCGAGCGAGCCGGTGTCGCCCATGAACACCTCGGCCGGGTGCGAATTGAACCAGAGGAAGGCCATGCACGCACCGATGAGCGCGGCGCAGACGACAGTGAGCTCACCCGTGCCCGGCACGTAGCTGATGAGCAGGTATTGGGCGATGACGCTGTTGCCCGCCGCGTAGGCCATGATGCCGAACACCAGCGCGACGGTGATCGTGCAGCCCGTGGCCAGGCCGTCGAGGCCGTCGGTCAGGTTGATGGCGTTGCTGAAGCCGACAATCCAGAGGTAGATGAGCACGAGCAGCAGCCACCAGGGCATGTGGGCGATGACGGCGCCCTTGAAGAACGGCACCCAGAGCTCGCGGATCTTGGCCGCGCTCTGCGGATGCCAGAGGAGGAGGCCAAGCGCCGCGACCGTCGCGAACGACTGCCACGCGATCTTTTCCCAGGACTTGATGCCGTCCTTGTTCTTGTGGACGACCTTCAGGTAGTCGTCGCGCCAGCCCGGCACGGTCAGCGCCGTGTAGACGAACAGCGCGACGACGGTCCAGACGTTGGGTTCGGCCCAGAGCACGGCGCTGCCGAACAGCGAAAGGAAGATGATGAGCCCGCCCATCGTCGGCGTGTGCTTCTTGTCGAAGTAGGTCGCGCCGAGCGCGCCGGTGCGCTCGTCGATGTAGCCGTGGCCGAACTTCAGCGCCCGGAAGCGGCCGATGAGCCACGGCCCGATGACAAAGCCGATGCACAGGGCCGTGGCCGCGGCGCCGACGGCGCGCACGGTGATGTAGTGGAACAGCCGCAGCGGGCTCCACAGGTGGGCGAAATCGGCAAGATAGCTAAGCATGGCGGGCCTGGATTTGCTGGAGGGTCTGCCAGAGGCCGGCACGCCGCGGATGCGCGGGCGCGCGCCGCGGCCATTCGCACCAGCGGATTTCCATGGGCGGGTTGCTGCCCGAATTCGCCTTCGCCGGCTGGGCCCCGGTGCTGAGGCGGCGGGCGGCTTCCGCCAGGGGACTGAAATTAGTGCGCATGGACGGGAGCGTGGGGATCGAGGACGGTTTCGAGCTGGTAGCGGCGGCTGCCTTTCAGGAAGGCCGCCCCCTTGAAGCCGGCGAGGCGCTCGCGCACGGGGGCCAGGTCGGTGACGACGGCGACCTGCGCCGGGTCGTTGCCGTTCTCCAGCAGACCCTCGCGGAGGGCCGCGGCCTGGCTGCCGAGCGCAAAGAGGAAGTCACCGCGCCGGAGATGCAGGAGCCGGCCGAGCTGGCGGTGGTAGCTGGCGGAGTCGGCGCCGAGCTCCTCCATCGAGCCGAGCACATAGAGCCGCGGCCGGTCGCCGCCCACGGCGCCGGTGAAGGCGTCGATCGCGTCGGCCATCGACGCGGGGTTGGCGTTGTAGAAATCGCAGTAGACGGTCGCCTCGCCGCTCACCCGCAGCTCGCCGCGCCACTTGGAGGGCTGCCAGTTTTCCAGGCGCGCCTGCAGGACGGCGTCCTTCACGCCCAGCTCGGAGGCCTGGGCCAGGGCGAGCGCGGCGTTCTGCGCCATGCCGGCGGAGACGCGGCGCAGCTTGAAGCGGCGCCGGCCGTCCAGCGTCACCTCAGTCAGGTCCGGCCGGTGGAGGACGCTGAACTTCACCGTGCGGGCCCCGGCCAGGGCCGGGGCTTCGCCCTCGGGCACGAGCACCAGCGGATTGGGCAGCACGCGGAATGGCTCATGGGCCCAGCAGGAAACGGGAAACACGGCGACGCCGCCGGGCCGGTTGGCCGCGGGCAGCCGCGACTTCTCCGCCGCCACGCCGGCCAGCGAGCCAAGCTTCTCCAGGTGCGCCGGCCCGACCAGCGTCACCAGGCTGTGGTCGGGCTCGATCATCTCGGCCAGGCCGGCCATCTCGCCGGGCAGGCTGATGCCGGCCTCGACGACGGCGGCGCGGTGCGAGGCGGCCAGCCGGGTGAGGGTCAGCGGGACGCCGATGTGGTTGTTGAGGTTGCCCTCGGTCGCGAGCACGTCGGGGCTGCCGCCCAGCAGCAGCGCCAGCAGGTCCTTGGTGGAGGTCTTGCCCACGCTGCCGGTCACGCCGACCACTGTGCCGTGAAACTCGCGGCGGTGCTCCCGCGCGATGCGCTGGAGCGCCCCCAGCGGGCCCGTGGTGATCAATTGCGGCAGGGTCGCGCCGGCGACCTCCCGGCCGACGAGCGCGGCGGCCGCCCCGCCCTGCTGCGCCTCGTTGAGAAAATCGTGGCCGTCGCGCCGGTCGGTCCTGAGCGCGACGAACACCTGCCCTGCGCTCAGCGTGCGCGTATCCTGGTTGAAGCCCGTGATCACCGCGCCCGGCAAGCGGGTCCAAGACCCGCCGGTCCACGTGGCGAGCTTTTCTGCGGCGAAGGAGGACATGGTCGGATACTCAGGCGGGCTGGAGGCCCTGGCTGCCGATCAGCTCGCGGACGACCTGGCGGTCATCGAACGGCACGATGGTATCGGCGAATTCCTGGCAGGTCTCGTGGCCCTTGCCGGCGATCAGCAGGCAGTCGCCTTCCCGGGCGGCGGCAAGCGCCAGGCTGATGGCGCGGCGGCGGTCCTCGACGAAGGTGATCCGCGCCGCATCCCTCACGCCGCCCTGCATGTCGCTGAAGATCTGGCCGAGCGCCTCGGCGCGCGGATTATCGGCGGTGGCCCAGGCCTGGTCGGCCAACTCCTGCACGGCGGCGGTCATCAGCGGGCGCTTGGTGCGGTCGCGGTTGCCGCCACAGCCGAAAACCACCAGCAGCCGGCCCGGCGTGATGGCGCGGAGCATGCCCAGCGCGTGGTGCAGGGCGGCATCGGTGTGCGCGTAGTCCACGAGCACCTGGCAGGGCTGGCCCGCCTCGATCCGCTCCATGCGGCCCGGCACGCCGCCAAAGCTTCTCAGGCGCGCCGCAATGACCGAGGGATCGCGGCCGAGCGCATAGCACGCGGCGAAGGCCGCGAGCAGGTTGCTCACATTGTAGCGGCCGATGAGCGGGCTCTCGACCTCGAGCGCCCCCCCGGGCCAGGCGAGCCGCAGCTGCGTGTTCCTGGGATTCAGGCGGACGTGCTCGGCGCGAACCGTCGCGCCGGCCGACTCGCCGAAGGTGACAACCTTGACGCCGGGCGGCACGGTCGACGCGAGCTGGCGGCCGTGGGGATCGTCCAGGTTGATGGCCGCGGCGCGCGGCGCCGCGCCGGTGCCGGCGCGGAAGATCCGGGATTTCGCCTCGAAGCAGGCCGCCATCGTCGGGTGGTGGTCGCGGTGATCACGCGTGAGGTTGGTGAAGACGGCGACCCCGAGTTGCAGGCCGAGCACACGGTGCTGGTCGATGCCGTGCGCGCTGACCTCCATCACGGCCTGGCGGCAGCCGGCATCGCGCATCTGCGCCAGCATCCCGTGGAGCTCGAGCGACTCCGGTGTCGTCCGGTAGGACGGCACGATGCGGGCGCCAAGGTCGTAATGGACCGTGCCGATGAGGCCGACGCGCTGGACCGGCGTCGCGAGCAGGTGCTGGATGAGGCTGGCGACCGTGGTCTTGCCGCTGGTGCCGGTCACGCCCACGAGGTCAAGGGACTTGTCGGGGAAGTTGAAATGGCGCTGCGAAACCAGGGCCAGCGCGCGGCGCGCATCGGCGACCTGGATGTAGGTGACCCGCGCCGCCGTGCCGGAGGGGATCCTCTCGCCCACGATCGCGACGGCGCCGCGCTGGATGGCCTCGTCGATGAAGGAATTGCCGTCGGCCCGGCGGCCGGACAGCGCGAAGAAGAGATTGCCGGGCATGACGCGGCGGCTGTCCATGGCCAGGCCGGAGATGGGACGCTCAAGATCACCCTTGCACGACACAAACTCGCCGTCGCGGAAATAGTCGGAGAGCTTCGGGGCCAGCTTGAAGATGCGCTGGGAAACCGGGTCCGCCGGGCGGGAACGGGTCTTGGGCAGCGCGCGGAAGGCGGCGACCAGGGGATAATTCGGGGTGAGATAGCCGATCACCGGACACCTCCCTGCATCGCGAGCAAGCTGCGGGATGCCGGCTGGACCGGCTTGATGTCGAGATACTGGATGAGCTGCTCGGCGATGTGCTTGAACGCCGGCGCGGCCACCACGCGGCCGTAGGCGCTGCCGCTCGTGACCTTGGCGTCATCGACGATCACCGAGAGGACCACCTGCGGGCGGCTGGCCGGGAAGAAGCCGACAAAGGAGCCCACGTGGCGTGTCGTCGAGTATTTGCCGTCGATCACCTTCTGGGTCGTGCCGGTCTTGCCCGCGACCTCGAAACCGGGGATATCAAAGCCCTTGGCGGTGCCTTCGCGCACGACCCCGGTCAGCAGCTGGGCGAGCAGCGCCGCGGTGCTCGGCTTCAGCACCTGGTCCCGCTTCTCGGGCCCGAAGGTGCGGACAAGGTTGCCGTTGGTGTCGCGGATCTCCTTGAGGATCTGCGGCCGCAGCAGCGCGCCGCCGTTGGCGACGGCGCTCATGGCCATGTGCACCTGCAGCGGCGTGGCGGCGATGGCGTGGCCCATCGGCATCCGCGTGATGGTCAGGCCGTCCCACTTCGCCGGCGCCTCGAGGATGCCGCGCACCTCCCCGCCCAGCGGAAAGGCGGTGGACTGCCCGAAGCCGTATCGGCGCGCGTAATCGTAGAAGCGCTCCTCGCCGAGCCGCATCGCCAGCTGGGCGGCGCCGCGGTTGCTGGAGTGCGCGACAATGTCGGCGACGCTCAGCATGCCGAAGGGCTCGTCCTCCTTGGGCAGCTTGAGGGTCTTGCCCTTGTAATCGATGCTCGTGATGCCGCAGTCGAAGAGCGACGCGGGGGTCACGAGCCCCTCGTTGAGGGCGGCGCCGGCGGCGACGATCTTGAAGGTCGAACCGGGCTCGATGATGTCCGTGACGGCGTAATTGCGCTGCGCGTCGAGGGGCGCCTTGCTGTAATTGTTGAGATCGAAGCTGGGATAGTTCGCCATGCCGAGGATGGCGCCGGTCTGCGGGTCGCTCACAATGATGGTGGCGAAATGCGGATCGTACTTGGCGGCGATCGTCTTCAGCTCGTCCTCGATGATGTGCTGGATGACCGAATCGATGGTCAGCACCACGTCGTTGCCGTCCTGCACGGGGATCTCGCGGGAGCGGAACTGGGCCATCTCGCGGCGCGCGCCGTCCTTCTCGGACTCGATCCAGCCGTCCTGGCCCTTCAGGTAGAGGTCGAAGTGGCGCTCGGCGCCGGTGACCGCGGTGCCCTCCTTGTTGAGGTAGCCGATGAGGTGCGAGGCCAGCCCGCTGCCGGGATAGACGCGGCGGTAGGCCCGTTCGGCGGTCAGGCCGCGGATGTTGAGGGCCGCGACCCGGTCGTAGACCGATTCATCCACGCCTTCCCGGAGCTTCACCCAGCGGTCCTTGGTCAGGCCGTCGACCTTGCCGTCGCGCTGGTCCGCCTCCGGCTTGACGGGGCGCATGGCGGGGACGAAGGCCTTCTCCACGTCGGCCACGGACAGGCCGAGCAGGCCGGCGAGCTGCGCGCGCTTGGCCTGTTCCTCGGCCGCCCGGCGGGCGCGCTTGGCCGGGTTCTTCTCGATCTGCAGGTATTCGTCGAGCGACCACGCATCGACCGCCAGGGTCATGACGGAGCGGCTGGTCGCGAGCAGGTTGCCGCGCGCATCGAGGATGGCGCCGCGCCGGGCATGCTCGACCACGATCTGGCGGCGGGCCTTGTTGACGAAGCGCAGCAGCTCCTCGCGATCGATCACATGGAGGAAAACCAGCCGCACCCCCACCGCCATGAAGCAGGCGACGACCCCGAGGGAAAGGATCGTCAGGCGGTTGTTGGCGAAACCCTTGGACATCGGGCGGATCAGCGCAGGGAGGCGGTTACGACGCGAAAGGCGGGCGCCCCGGCGCCGGTGGCGGCGAGGCTGAAGATCTCGCGGTTGCGCTTGCCGGCCAGGCGCAGCTCGGGCGAGCCGTCGACGCGGACCACCTGGACCTCGCGCGGCATGGCGAGGCCGAGGCGCATCGCCTCGTTCTGCCGGAGCAGCGCGTCGGGGTTCACCGCGGCGGCGATCTCGGCGTTGACCTCGTCCAGGCGGCGCTCGACGTCGTTGATCCTCGCCACGAAGCCGCGGCTGCGGTTGGCGGTCTGGGAGATCTCCTGGCGCACCCAGACGGCGCCGAGGCCGAGGGAGCCGGAAAAGACGAGGAGCAGCAGGGTCAGGGCGATGAGCCGGTTGACGAGGGCGTGGGCCGGGGGCGGTTTCATGGGCGGCGGGGGATCAGAGTTTGCGGAGGACGCGCAGCTTGGCGGAGCGGCTGCGGGGGTTGGCGGAAAGCTCGGTGGCGGAGGGCGTGAGGGGCTTGCGGGTGAGCGGCTCGGCGTGCTTGGCGCGGAGCTGCTGCGGCGTGGCGTCGTTGGCGTCGACCGGCTGGCCGCACATCGCGCGGAAGAACTGCTTCACCGGCCGGTCCTCGAGCGAATGGAAGCTGATGACGGCGAGCACGCCGCCGGGGGCGAGCTTGGCGAAGGCCGCGGGCAGGGCGCGCTCGATGGCGCCGAGCTCGTCGTTGACGGCGATGCGGATGCCCTGGAAGGAGCGGGTCGCGGGATGGAGGCGGCTCTCGCGCCTGACGGCGGCCGGGAGCGCGTCGGCGATGAGCTGGGCCAGCGAGGCGGTGCGGGCCAGCGCCCCGGTGCCGCGGGCGGCCTCGAGGGCGGCGACGACGCGGCGCCAGCTGTTCTCCTCGCCGTAGTCGCGGATGGCGCGGACCAACGAATCGTGGCTGGCCACCTCGAGCCAGCGGGCGGCCGGCTGGCCGGAACGCGGGTCCATGCGCATGTCGGCCGGGGCGTCGTTGCGGAAGGCGAAACCGCGGTCCGCCTCGTCGAGCTGGAAGGACGAAACGCCGAGGTCGAAGAGGATGCCGTTGAAACCGGTGCCGGGCAGCGTGGCCAGGTCGCCGAAGTTCAGGTCGACCAGGCGGAAAGTGGCGGGAAACTCGGCGTGGAGGGACGCGGCGCGCGGCTGGGCGGCGGGATCGCGGTCAAGGGCGGTGACGGAGGCGCCGGTGGCGAGGATGGCGCGGGTGTGGCCGCCGCCGCCGAAGGTGCAGTCGAGGTGGCACGAGCCCGGGAGCGGCGCGAGGTATTCGAGAACCTCGTGCAACATCACGGGTTGGTGCCCCGGGTTCATGGCGCGGGAGGGAAGCTCAAGAGCGGGCGCGGGCATGGAGTTTCTTCCACGGGAGCGTGATCGAGATCGGCTCGCGCAGGAGGGAGCGGCGGTTCGCGCAGAAAACAGGGGACAGCTTGGGCAGCGGCTGGGGCCGGATGAGCGTGATGAGTGTTTTCATGATCAGAGTCCGATGCGGCGCATCATGTCGCCGAAGTTCTCGCCCGCGGTGCTGCGCGACATCTCGGTCCAGCGGGCCGGGCTGAGGATGTTGAAGGTGTCGCCCATGCCGCTGAGCACCGCGTCCTTCGCGATGCCCGCGTGGCGCAGGAGGTCGGCGCTCACGCCGAAGCGGCCCTGCTTGTCGAAGGTGAACGAGAGCGCGTCGGAAAAGATGCGGGCCTTCACGGCCTGCGCGTCGCGGTCCGACAGCTTCATGTCGGCGATCTGCGCGAGCAGTTTTTCCACGCGGGCCGGCGGCAGCACGGCGATGTAGGAATCGGGATGCGGAATCGCGAGAAACGTCTCCTCGTCCGTGTGCACCCAACGCCACAACGACGGAATCGTGAGACGATTCTTGTCGTCGAGCGTGTGCTCAAAACGGCCGGAATAAACGGTTGTGCGTGATTGCGCCATGAGAGGTGTCCGGAGGCCCTTTCCCCCAAGACACCCCATTTCTCCCCATTTACCTCCCCGCAAGCAAGTAAAAACCTGCCGCAAACTGTCAAAATTTGTTCACAAATTACTACCAAACCGGGATCAACAAAACCGGGCCCCGAAAGCCGCTTTGACTCTCCCGTCCTGCTGGCAACCGTGGGCAACGTGGCGCTGCGTTACCTCACGATCGACTTCAACTCCTTCTTCGCCTCGGTGGAGCAACAGGAGCGCCCCGAACTGCGGGGCAAGCCGGTCGGGATCGTGCCCGTCATGGCCGAGACCACGGGCTGCGTCGCGGTTTCCATTGAGGCCAAGGCCATGGGCCTGACCCGCAACGCCCGCGTCTCCGATGCGCGCCGCCTGTGCCCCGGCATCGTCATCGTGGAGGCCCGCCCGGAAACCTACATCAATTATCACCGCCGGCTGAAG